>JACCEB011052887.1_pt1 | contig 10795 bp, 23 predicted proteins | sample 7454761 | NCBI WGS metagenome assembly JACCEB01 (sample SAMN15323454, study PRJNA562643) | freshwater metagenome | isolation source: river surface water | place: USA:Blue River Watershed | collected 2017-08-18 | reverse complement strand
TTTCTAACTAGTGTTCCTTATGTAATTAATGGTGTAACAATTCCAACTGGTCAGATTATTTACACTATTAAACTAAACAATGCATTGACCTACTCGGGAACAACCAACGGTATTTACGCCAAAGTAAGTAGTAATGCACTAGATGCAAACAATGTAATGAATGGCTCACTAGCGCCTGCCGTACTCGGTATAGTATCTACCCCAATCCCTGCATTAGCTATGACAGAAGAAGGTGAAAAAGAGATAGTTGGAGCTACTACTGTAATCAAAGCTGATAACGCATTATTCCAATCTTCGATGGACTCGAATAACTTCGTAACTAATCTTGTAACTGGTCTAATCCAGGTAGCACCTAACACTACAGATGTCAATAAAACATTACACTCAACCTCTAGTAGTGTTCCTGCGTGGGTACAGAATACCGTGGATGAATGTAGTGATTATGTAACTGGAACATTTACACCCGTGTTTGGTGGCGGGACAACCGCTGGTACTTATACCCCTACAGGACTTGTAGCGACTTACACAAAAATTGGTAATCTTGTTACCATATTCTGCTCGGTTGGTGGATTCACAGCTGCAACAGGTGGCGTTGGCACTTTCAAAATACGTAGCGGTTTACCATTCCAACCAGTTGGAGCAACTAATCCTTCCGTCGGTAGTGTTACTTATGGTAATATAGTGTTACCAACTAACGACGTACTGTCCTTCGTAGTACTAAATTCTGGTAGTATTGGGTTCATAGTCAACCATGCTGGAGCGGTTGCTGGGCTTAATCCAGCTCTAATAACCACAACCAGTACATTCGGTTTTACAATAACATATAAAATAGCATAAGGAGTTATCATGCTTGCAGAACAAATCAAATATCAACAAATATACAACATGGATAATACTGTTACTATCCATAGATTCAAGACCGTGTTAGATGATGGAATTGAGGTAGCAACCTCATTACCACATACTAAGACAATAGTACCTGGGGATGACTACTCGCAAGAAGATCCTGACACTCAAAAAATCTGTAAGGCATTATGGACTAAGGCATTGATTACTGACTATCAAACCAAACATGATATTCAAGATAAATCTTAGACTTTATACCTTACTCAATTGAGGTTTACCGATTCAATAAACTGGGTCGGTATTTTATATTAATTACAATAAAAAGATAATATAATGCAAAATACAAATATTCAAGAGTATCAGACATGGGCTAATTGCTCGGTTGATGTTTTAAACGATCAATCTAATGTGCAGTTAGATACCCCTGCAACACTAGTAAATACAACGCTTTTATTAGAATTTTACAATGGTTATACTCCCGTAACCACGGGTATTTCTGGGGTTCTAACAGTAGCTAAGCAATGGAAAAATGGCAGGATTCAAGCACCCGTACAATATCAATTAAATAATACTGATGCAATTCAAATAAGCGGGCTTAGTAGTCGGGTTTATTTATCATTGAGTGGCTTAACTGGATGCGATAGAATAGTGGTTAACTCAGTTCAATATATCAACCAAACAGGGAGTTGAGATGCAAAATACAAATGTTCAGGAATATCAAACATGGGCGGTTGTTTCTGATGAGATAACCAATAACGGCATAATGACGCTATCGCTACCAGCAACATTGGCTAACTCAATGCTGGCTTTCGAGTTCTATAATGGCGATATCCCAATTACCACCAACACAACAAGTGGTTCACTAGTTGTTACTGGTAAATACAAGAATGGACGCAATAGAAACGTGGCAACTATTGACTTAGCTAATGTAAATGAATATCCAGTTTTAGGGCTTTACAGCTCTTTGACATTTTCACTTACTAATTTGGTTGGGTGTAGCCGCATTGTTGTTTATGCGGCTCAGTACGCTAATATTGTTCCTAGCGGCGCAGGTGGTGGCGATGGTGCGACTTCACTAGTAGTCACTAGTCCAAATTCAAGCGTTGCTCAAGTAGGGGCTTCAACTTATGATTCGGTTCTTAAAAAAATTACAGTTGCATTGACCGCAGTTGGCGGTGGTTTAGGCATGAAGCAGATCAATAACTACTTTATTGACGTTGTTAGTTCTAATGTTACTTTTACATATCAAGCCATAGGTGGAGCATTAACAACGGTTGCGCTTACCGGTATAGTTAACGGTGATAATCTTACAGACATAAGTTATGACGGAACAGGTGGCACAAACGGTAATTATTGGCTATGCTCTGAGGGTGGCAACATCTACAGCTCACCAGCTAATGCAGCTACGCCGTTTCAAAACTGGACATTAGTATTTTCCGCTGGAGTTAACTATCCGCTGTTTGCTATTGCTTCTGCTGCTGGAGCTAGTGGTTATACGTGTGCAATGGGTTCTGGTAATTATATTGTTAATAATAAATCTAGCACATGGCAGATTAATACCCCGTCATTTCCAATTAACGTCCGTAAAATTAACTCAGTTTTTTTCTCTCTTACTGGACAATGCAATATTTTAGGTACTGGAACGGTTAGCGGAACGATGGTATTTGCTGGTGTTGATTCCGCTGGCAAAGGTTGCTATGTAGCTACAGGTGGAAGCTCTGCATCATTTCTAACATATTGGTGCTCTGGTGAAATTTCATTTGTCAATGCTACTGTCAATCAAATAATCTATGCTAATCCTACTGTAGGTGGTTGGATTATGGCTTGTAACTTTGGAAATATCTGTTACCAAGAAATTTTAGGTACAGGTGCTATTGCATCAGTTGCCCCACAAGGGCAACCTAATCAACCGTATAATTCAATTAGTTATGATGGAACTAATTTATATGTAGCGTCATCTTCTGGATATATGGGTTACTTTAAAGCCAATATCGGAATAACTGCAAAATGGACAGCAATAACTATTGCTAATTTTGTGCCATCTGCAGTTGCCAGTGAAGCGGTTACGCCATTTGCAACAATATTTGCAGGAACTTTAAATGGAACACCTACGGTTGCTGTTAGTACAACGCCATCAGCTCCATCATTTACTACTGAAGTAATTCCGTTGTATTTAAACTTACCGTATTTGTTTAGTGACACATACTCAGATAAGCGTTTAGCAAGCCGAGGGTATGTTAAATCTCTATTCAGTCAGACAGGAAAATTTTCACCAATATTAACCTGTGACACTGTGGGTGATTTATCTGTAAGTTACGCCAGTAAAAACGCAAGATATACAGTTATTGGGAATAGGTGTTTTGTTGATTTGATTGTTTTATGTACTCCAACTTACACAACCGCTAGTGGAAATTGGTATATAGGTGGTTTTCCATTCGCATATGTTAATGACAATATGTCCCCATCATACCTAATTCTTTACCCAATTGGCATTTATACTAATTCTTCTATATTAAACTTCTCTGCACTTGCTTTTAAAATAAGCAATCCGACACTTGCGTATATTTTAGTGAACGGGAATACACAAGCAGTTGCTTCTATACCAAGTGGCAGGAGTATTGAGCTTAATATATCATTCAACTACCAAATTGCACCATTAACATAAGGAATAAAATGGAAGTAATACACGAAATAGTATTAAAGCTTCCACCACATTACATTTTTTGGACATTGATAGCAATGTTAGTGTCCATCATCTTAGTGGTCGGAATGCTTAATGGAACTTTATCAAAATTTGACAAAGTTAAATATAACGGTTTAGAATTGGAAAAAGAAAATGGCAAAAGTGATTGAATATATGTACCGATTAAAATTCGGACTAAATGCCCTTAGGTTGTTAATGTTATGGTGTTTGCTTACTTGTGGTCTAGCTGATGTATATAGAGGTGCTTTATCTTACAATATGACTGTTTATCCGCTAGATCGTATTTATGTTAATTTAATCTTTTACTTAGGTATTTTTTGGATTATTTTGGCGTTAATAGATTCTGCAATAATTAGTTTTAACTTATCTCTTAAATATTTCAGGGTAGTTAGAATTTATAGATGTTTTGTTGTGGCTGTTGTACCGCTATATATTGTGTGTAAATTAGTATGGTTCCACATACCATTTTATTTTTCAGATATGCTTGTTGTGGGGGGCGTGGTCATTCTTGGCTACGGTATAAATAAAATTGAATATTGGATAAGTGAAGATGAGCAAGCTAACTGAAATTATTTTAATTAGCTTGTTTGGCGCTGCGATATGGGGTAGTGGTTGGCAAGCTAAAAGCTACCAAGTTCAATCACAAGCCATTAAACAGGAGCGCATTAATAATAAATCAGTAATTAAAATTGAATCAATTGTTTATCAAAAGAAAATTGAAATTCAATACAAAACTAAAATTGTAAAAGAGTATATACATGATAAAGAAAGCAGCGATATTGATGTTAATATTAATGGTTACTGGGTGCGCGGAATCGATGCAGCCAGTCAAAATACAAGCCCCGAAAGCGTTAATGCAGCCAGTGAATCAACTCCAATTAGTAGAATCGTCAGTTCAGTAGCAGACAACTATGCAAGTTGTAATTACGACAAAGAGCGCCTCCGCCAATTCCAGCAATGGGCAAAAGATAATAACTTAGATTAAGGAAATATATGTTAAAAAAATTATGGAACAACTATAAAGTGATGTGTAAACACATGAATATAGCCATGCAATACGAAGCTGATTTTTACAAAATTCACTCAAAAGGACGCAAAAATGATTAACTCACGAAAAATTGAAGACTTAAAACCTGAATTACAAAAACTAGCTACTGATTTAATACTTGAATGCAAAAAACAAGGTATTCAAATAATCATTACTCAAACACTAAGAGATATTGAATATCAAAATAGTCTTTACGATCAAGGGCGCACTAAAGCAGGCAATATTGTTACTAATTCAAAGGGTGGTAGCTCATACCACAACTATGGGTTAGCATTTGATGTAGTGCCAATTAAAGACGGCAAAGCAGACTGGAACAGCTCCCAATGGCAGCAAATTGGTAAAATTGGTCAAGGATTAGGCTTAGAATGGGGTGGTGGATTTAAGACAATTAAAGATATGCCACATTTTCAATATACAATGGGTTTAACAATAGCTGATCTAAAATCTGGTAAAACAAAATGCCAGCCGTAATTAGTCCAAATATTTTGCCACAAGTTGGCAACAATGTACCCATATTCTATACTTACTATGATGTAAATAATAAATTGCAGCAAGCTCAAATTACTAATTTAATTTTATTGTACGGTTCTGCAAACATTGCAAGTAATGTTATTACCCCGACCGCAAGTGGACGATTAGCAATTGCTACAGTTGCTTTAGTCAATGGAGTAGACGAAACAAGCATAATTTATCTTAACGTTTTAAATCAAAATAAATTACCGAATAACCGTAAACTACTAACTCAAAAGTTTCCAAAAGGAACATTTAAAATGCTATAATAGGTAATATCGTAGCAGCCCAAGCAAAGCTATATGATGATTATTATAGTGTTTATTTTGGGGTGCTCGCTGGGGTTTATTTAGTTACACGTGGCGGACATGGCTTAGGTAGATGGTTAGGACGGAAGCACGTAGATGATAAAAGCTCTAATTCTTAGTATAATCTTATCTGGCTGTGCGTCTAATTATTATAATAGTGCTGTGGTTAGTGCAAGTTATTGCCACGGCACGTACAGTTTAACTTGTGAATTTAACATTAAATAGTTTAAAAGGTATTTATCATGGAACAAAAATTAATTAAATCAGTGCGTGTTGAGCAATTAGATGAGTTAATTGCTAATTCAGAAATTGAGTTTATTCGAGTTTTTGAAACGTCAACTATTGCAGCGGTTAGACTGTCCAATGGTTTTACGCTAATAGGTCATTCTGCATGTGTTAGCCCTGAAATGTTTAATAAAGAAATTGGTGAAAAAATTGCTTTAGATAATGCTAAAGAGCAACTATGGTCGTTGGAAGGATATAAACTTAAATCAGAAATGGTAGGTAATTAATTATGAAACAAAAACTAAATTTTGGGCAAGTTCTTGAGCTATTAAAATCAGGTAAAAAGGTTGCTCGCGATGGCTGGAATGGTGCAGAAATGTATTTACGCTATCAATTTCCTGATGCAAGTTCAAAAATGACATTTCCATACTTGTACTTAACAATCCCTGCTAACACTCAATCTAACGTGCTAGAGGGCGAACGCAGATTACCATGGCAACCAGCACAGGTTGATTTATTTTCTGAAGATTGGCAAGAGGTGGAATAATCATGGCTAAAAAACAAGCTAAACCCGAACCAATCGAGTATCTAATCAAAAAAGATGGTATTATTCACTGCATTATTAGGCGTAACGGTGAAATTCATGCAGTGCCACGCAATCTAGCTACAGCTAAAATCTGGCATAACGATGACATTGATGAGCTAATTACCTACGGTGTTAAGTATGATAGTGAAGATGCGTTGATGCAGGATTTTGAGGTAATTACATAATGCAAGCTAGTAGCCAAGTTTTAGATTTGCTAAAATCAATTGAAACTCTACAATTAAAACCAATGATGCCGACACCAAATGATAAGCCAACAATCGGATATGGTTGTACAACTTACAGTAATGGTCAAGCAGTTAAGCTAACAGACCCTGCAATCACTCAGGAGCTGGCTGAGAGCTTATTTATCGACCGCCTATACAATTACATCAAATGTGTGAATGAAACGATTAGACGCGATTTAAACCAGCAACAATTTGATGCTTTTCTAATGATGTGTTTTAATTGTGGAGTGTCAGCATTTAAACAATCACAGGTTGCTAAATGGTTTAATTTGGGTGACTTAAACGAGGTGAAGTCTTGGTGGTGTAAGTCTTTTATTACGCAACAAGGTAAAGTTTTGAATGGCTTGATCAATAGAAGAAAAGCAGAATGGCAGGTGTTTGAGAACGGGATTTATAAGAGGTGGTAGGCGAATGCTATTTATGCCAGCGTTTATTTTATGATTTTCACCAAAACGAAAAGTAATAGATTTGCGTTCTCCAAGATAGTTTGTCATTTTCACCCCCTAAATTAGTTTTAATCTCCAACCAGCGCACCAATTATTTTGATGCGCTGGCTTATTAGTCTGTTTACACTTACCATTTTTGAATGTCTTGCAAGTGCCGCATTTACGCTCTGGTTTCAATTAATCCTCTTCCAAAAAGATTGTTTATTTACTAAATTACTACCGCATACATAACCCAGCTCCCACATATCGGCTATTGTCACTGGAATAGTTGCGGAAGCGTTGTATTGAGCTAAATCAGCTTCGTTGAATAATGCTGACTTAGCACCACGAATACGTGTATAACAGTAGTAATCTACATTATTAATTGTTTGCATTTGGTTGCATATCATTAACAGCTGGCTGTAAACTATTTAGCCAATTTGTCCATTCTACTAACTTAGCAACTGAAACGGTACCAATATTAGTAATCAATTTAATTAGTGTTGCAGTGTGTTCAGCTGGCACTAATTGTTTTTTAGTGTTGAACGCAATAATAAGTGCTTGCTCTTCTGGTCTAGGGTCTTTAGTCGTAACTACTGGTTGTTTAGGCTGTTCATGTTTAGATTTATTTACCCCACCAGCATCGTCATCCTCTTGTGCTAAGTTTAAAGCAGCGAGTATCTCATATCTACGGTAATAGCTTATAGCGCTGCCGAATACTTGGTATGAGTTCATCTTAGCTAACTGGACAGCTGTATCAATCTCGATATCCCCAACTAATTCCAAATCACCTGCAACTAAATCCACCAAGAAAGTTTGAACGCTCTTGCCTACAACCTTTTGCATAATGTCTAGATCGTACTTATGCAATATCGGCTCAACTGCTTCAATTATTTGCTCTAGTTTTGCATACTTATAGCCATAAGCTGCCGCGTTTTTTAGTATAGATGGAAACTCGCTTTTTGCTATAGCTAATCTTTTATATTTATTTTGTGTTGTCATTATACATACTCCCAGAAAAACCCACCACATTTATGGTTGCGTCGTATTGAATTAGATATAGCACTATCTGATACACCTATGTGCATTGCTGCGGATCTTATAGTTTCAAAAAATTCATTTTGATTATTTTTAATTTTTTTAGCCGCAGGATTTTCTGAACCCATGTTTTTACCCGTGACAGCTTTGCTTATTTTTTTACGTGAAACTTCATTATGTGTTTTACCATAAAAATTATTGCCCTCTCCTTTCATTTTAATTTCCTAAATAAAAACCCCGCTATCAAGGTGAGACAATAGCAGGGTTAGTTTTAAAGCAATGCTTTATTTTAAATGTCTCACGATTTTAAATAAATTGCCTTAGAACGATATTATACTACATTATGCAAATTTAGATGCAACATTTTGGATTATTTTTTTAGCCTCTTCGTTAGCTATTCCAGACCAGATTAATCTTAATTCAGCTACATTTAATCTATGCAAAATAGCTACACAATTATCACGCTGGGCGATATTTTGATGATCAGCTTTGCTTAATCTATCAGCATAAGCTTCATTGTAACTCCAATCAGTTGAATCAATATCTTTGATTAGTTTGGTTCTAGCTTTTTTGTCTAAGTTAATATATTCAATTTTAAGTTTTTTGGGTGCAACATATATTGGGTTAATTTCTAATTCAGTATAAATACCTAAATCAATAGCTAACTGCCTAACGCCATTCCTCATAAACCTTGGCTGAAACCCACAAAACTTAAACACAAGTTGATTAACAATTAATGCTTGAGTTTCTTTATTTTCCAATAATATTGTTTTTGCCATCGTAGCTAATTGGTCGCTTAAACTAAATTGATGATTAAATAATCGGACTACATCCATTGATGATTTAACATCTTTAGTGTATTTTTCAATATTACATTGTTGTTGATTGTGTATCATCTAGTATGTAGCCATTGTAAAGCCTGTTCTAACTGATCTAATGCATTAGATTCAGTTAAGAAAATCCAGCTATTGAAATAATGATCCCCTCCGTGATGGTATATAACTAAACCCTTTTCTTGAGCTTGTCCAATGCTTAAAAATATACGCCCACTGTCAAAGCCCATTAACTTTAAACTTATCTTATGTTTAGTTAGCGCAAGTGCCATAACCTCGTTAGCCTTAGCTAACACCTCTTTACTTATCATTTACTACTGTCTCCTAAAGTGCGCTGGTTGGAACCCGCTCTCCATTGCTTTAATTTTAGCAGCTATACTAGCACGGCGTGACCCCAAAATCATAAATTCTTTAGTTGCGACATTGACATAACCCAAAGCTTGACCTGAGCATAATTTAGTGTAAACTGAACTACGTTGGCACCCTATCTTATCCGCCAATTCTTGCGCTGTATTGAATTTAAGCTTAGTTTCGAGGTTAACAATCTTGTGAATTGGTATTCGCTGAATTTTAGCGTCAAACCGTGATTTAATTATTTCCCGCGGGATGGTTAAAAACTCTTGAATATCTGGAACTACGCAGCTAAAGTTATCCCACTTTGCAAGTTCACCCTCGTATGTAGCTAGTTTTAACGGTGTAATCAACATGGCTGTAGCTCATCAGCTAAAACATCTAGCTTGCGATTAATCTGGTTTAGTTTGCCTACGTTTGTGATAATGTGTTCAACTCCGTTAATCGAGATTAGAGCCACTTCACCAACTAGCTTAACACCAGATATATCGGCTCCAATCTTACGCAAGTTATAAGCCTTACTAATTACCTTTGCAAGTAAGTTGTCAGCCCACTTAATAGTGGGTTTTGTTTTAAAAAATACCGCTTGTGTCATTTTATTAACTCCTTAACTCGATTAATTAAATCTTCTTGCCAAGTTGGTGATGCGTAACAAAAAGCTCCCCAATCAGGGTAATCTTCATTGACCTTTTTTCCTACTATAACTGATTCATGTAAAAAATGAACAAAATACTCATTTCTCCAGTACTCATAAGGATAAAGACTTCGATTAACCTCAAACCCCAACTTAACAAGCTCATCCTGAACAATCCCAATCTCCAACATCCGCCGTGCATTCTCGCCGAGTGAGTCTAACGTTTCTTGACATTCTCTAACATTTTGTAGATTACTTGACCAACCATCAACAAGACCAAGACTTCCTATATCATCTCTTAACTCATCTAAAAAATTACTCATTCCAGTGACCCTCTTTGTGAATATTAATATTAACTGCAATGCCGTACACTGCACCAGCTACGCATAATCCAAGTAAAATCCAATCGTACATAATAAGCCTCCAAAAAATTAAATAAACAACTAAGCCCCCGATGTTTATAGCCGTTTTAATTTGCAGTTAAAAAAGATAACAGGGGCTTAATTGATGCCACTCTTGAGAGAATGGCTCGGCTTTTAATTCAAGCCCTTGATGAAGTAACACCGCCTCACCTCCACACAGTTTTAATCTGTCAGTACGTAACTGTACCACAACTAAATCCAAATATGCAAATTTATTTAAACTTTATTTAATTATTTACTTCTTATTTATATTGTGGTATAATGCTGGTATCTTACATAAAGGAGTGTAAATTGAAACAAAACGAAAAACTAATTAACTTCACGCTAGATAAAGAGCTTGCTCGATTATTCGATGTAGTAGCTCAATCAAAGCATAAGAACCGCACTACATTATTGCGTGAATACATTATTAACGAAATTAATAAATATAACAAACAAATCAAGGAGCAAAACAAATGAAACTACAAGATTTAATTTTAGATTTACTCAAGCTCCAAACTTTGCACGGTGGGGATACTGAAGTTGTGATTGGTCTAACTACAACGATTACACAAGACAATAATTTTGTTCAGATTGAGGGCTTTGCTACTGACTTAGTGAGTAGCAAGTTTGTTGATGAA
>JACCEB010956038.1_pt1 | contig 10797 bp, 12 predicted proteins | sample 7454761 | NCBI WGS metagenome assembly JACCEB01 (sample SAMN15323454, study PRJNA562643) | freshwater metagenome | isolation source: river surface water | place: USA:Blue River Watershed | collected 2017-08-18 | reverse complement strand
GGGTGAGTGAACTCAAGGGCGAAGCCAGTGGGAGTTGCGCGCAGGGTGCGCACCGCGAATGGCGCAGGGGCGGACTTTGATTTGCGGACGCGTTGGAGTCCGTAGGATCGTGCGCCGAGAGAGGACCAACCGCGGTTGGTCATGCCGACGAACAGACTTCCGTCGGGGGCAAACGCAAGGCGGACCACTGCGGCGGGGAATCCGTCGAGGAACGGGAAGCAGGCACCCTGGTATTGGCCGTCTACCTTCTCGAGGAACACGCGGTTGATTGCGGAGTTGGTGAACTCGCCGACGAGGAGTTGTCCTTCAAACGGACCGAATGAGCCGTTTTCGGGAATCATGACGATGTCCGTGCCGCTTCTTCCCATTTTGTTGTAGGGAAGCCAGACGGCGGCGGGCTTCATGGCGGGGTTGCGTTGGATGGCCTCGGGGTATGGGATGCCGTCCGCAATGTTTGCGGGCATGTTCAGAGGTGAATCGGGAAGGGTTTGCGAGCCAATGCCTTCTGGGTTGGTGTAGAAAGCGCCCTTCTGAAGGTGGTGGATGGGTGTGGCGGGAACCCACGTGCCTTGCTGATCGGTGACGAACATTTCGCCGTCAGCGTTTGTGCCGAATCCGCACGGTGATCTCAGACCGGCCGCCATGGGCTGCACGGTTCCATCGTTACGCAGCGTGAGGGCCCAACCGCGCCACGGAGCGTTGTTTGCGGCTCGCTCGCCCATGTCGAGGTTTGTGGTGATCCAGAGGTTGCCTGCTTTGTCGCGTTTGGGTCCGTAAGCGTAGCCATGGTAGTTGCCTGAGACATTCCACCCTCGTGCTGCGGTGAGGAATTCATCGGCGAGACCATCCTGGTCAGTGTCGCGAAGGCGGGTCACCTCTGTGCGTTGGGTGACGAGGAAAGCGTCTCCATCTTTCAGCAGGCCGAGCGGTTCGTGGAGGCCCGAGGCGAAGCGGTGGAAGCGCACGGACTTGGCATCTGCACCGAGGACGCTGTCGATAAAGTACACGTCACCTTTTCGAAGCGTGACACCGAGCCGGTCGGGACCAATCCAGTCCATCCCGCTGATTTCTAGAACGATATCGCCACCGGGTTTCCATTGTTTGTCGCGAGAGTCGGACGGCGTTGCCGCGGTGAGTAGGTCGAGTACTTCATAGCCCGGTTCCGAGGCCAGCAGGTTGGCGGCGAGTGCGAATGCTGCGAGGGCTGGAACGTGGCGGGAGCAGGAGAATGAGATCATGGGGTCCAGAGGTAGTGGAAGTGACGCGTGTCGGCGGGAACGTCACGGACATCAACGGGGGTGAGCTTTTCGGGGTGGGTGAATGATGCGGGGAGCGGTCCGTTTACGGCACGGATGATTCGGTGAATACCCTTCGAATCCGCGCTGAAGGTTTCTTCGAGCGAAGTGCCGTTCCGCAGGACGAGGAAAGTGGGATTTCCTGATTTGTCTGTGCGATAACCTTGAAACGATTTCGCGGGAGGGTCGCCGGCCTCGCTGTTTTTTGGCCATTTAGCAACCTCCTTGGAGAGAGGGGATTCGAACGGCGCTTGTCGGGAGAACCAGGTTGAGTAGGCGTCAAAGAAGCGGCCTTTCCACAGGAGGGCGGGGGTTCCGGACAGTCCGTCGAACGCGAGATGAAAGCCTGCGGGGAATCCGACGAGGATTGCGTGAGGACCGACGCCCTCGAGGAAGGTGCGTTGGATGACGGGGCGGTCTTTTGGGACGATTTCAAAGGCGGAAGAGTCGGTGGTGGGGAGGCCGGGTGGTTCGCCCTCTGGTTTTTGGAGGAAAGCGAGGACGGCGGTGATTTGCGCGGTGCTACTTCCGTTGAGCAGAGGAATCGCGGATTTTTCTGCGGGCCAGAGCGCGGGCATGAGGGTGTTGGGGCGGTACGCGGCAGGGTTTCGGAGGTAATCGCGCAGCCATGCGTTTTGCAGGCGTTTTCCGGTGTCGTGCAGGTCGATGGCTTGGATTCCGAGCGAGGGGCGGTCGTTCCAGCGGTGGCAGGTGATGCAGTTCATTCCGCCGTGTGACCCGAGGAGTGTGCGCCCGGCTTCGCGGGTTGCGGGATCGCTAGGAAGGGGCTGGGGCGCTGAGTGGGCGCTTTCGCTTGCCAATAGGGTCAGGCGTTTCGCGATTGCCGAATAAACGGGCATGCGGGTGTGGAGGTAGGGCCGCTTGCGGTTTGAACCTTCGAGTACTCCCTGCATCCAAGTGGGTAAAAGTTTCGCGCCGACGCGGGTGAGAGGCGGTGGGATGCGTCCTGTGTCGCCGATTGCCTCGTCGCCTGTGAAATAGGTTGTGGTTTCGGGGGCTGGACCTCCGGTTTGGTCGACGGCGTGGCAAGCGGTGCAGTTAAGGGCTTGCGTGGTGTGGCGCCAGCGCGTTTCTGGGGTTGGGAGCGCTTGTTCGGGGTGATTGAGGTAGGTCAAAAGTGCGTTGCGCTGGAGTTCGTTGAGATGGAAGTTGGGAGCGCTGTTCGGTTTGGCTGAGAGGCAGCCTTGGGCGTGGTTTCGGATGGTGATGGCGGACGCTTCTGGTGTGGAAGATGGGGTGTGGCAGGCGTTGCACTGCAGTTGTTTGAAGTGGGTAGCGCCGCGTTGAACTCTCGCAGGATCGAGCGAGAGCGGAGTGATTGCTTTGGCTTGGCGAGGGTCGCTCGTGCGGAAATCGAGGAGGTGTGCGGCAATGTCGAACGCGTCCTGTGGGGTGAGCGGGATGGCGGGCATCCGAGCGTCGGGCCGGTGCGTGGTTGGGGATTCAAGGAACGCCGCGAGGGATGTGAGGGAATACTTCTTGGGCAGATTGGGCAGGCGGGAGAGAAAGGCGGGGGTAGCGGGGGCGTCGGAGGTTGGGTGACAGGCGGCGCATCCGCGATTCCGGAAAAGATCGCCACCGCGCTCAGCGTTGGCGTGGAGAGCGGATTTTGGTTTGGGTTTGGGTTTGCCAGAGGTGCCGCTGGCTGAGTTTTGGCCGAGCGAAGTGAGGTAGTGGGCGAGGTCGGTCGCGGTTTCGTCGGGGTTGCCAGAGAGCCGGTGAAGGAGGCTTGGCATATTGGAGCCGAGTCGAGTGGTGTTTGGGCTTTTGAGAAAGTCGACAATCCACTCGGGGTCGGCGCGATCGGAAACCGAGGCGAGGTTAGGGCCTTGTCTCGGAGGAGCGGGGGTGTGGTTGCCGTGGCACGATGCGCACCCGAGTTCGGAGAAGAGAAGCGCGCCTCCCTCTGCGGACGGCGCACTTTGGTGGAATCGTTCGAAGGATGGAACGACGGGGGAAGCCCAGACCGCTACGCTCATCAGCATGGCGACGACGCACCCGAGGGCGCGGCCGTTTCGGATGAACGACCGCATGCGATTCGAGGAATCAAGGTGAATGGCGGCTGGTGAGCGCATGGTGGGATTAGGGCTTGCTAGCGAGGTTCTGTTCCATGGCTCGAATCCACGGTGCTACGAAGTGACCGCTGTCGTGGTAGGTCCGTCCGCTAAACATGTGGCGGTCGATCACGCAGGGTTCGTTGACGTAGATGCCGCCGCAGACTTCGAGGTCGAACTTGCATTTGGCGACGGTTGCCATGCGGAGGCCGTTAACGATGCCTGCGCGGGCGGGGATTTCGACTCCGTGGCAGACGCTGGCCATCGGAAGACCTTTCTCCCAGAACCAGCGGGTGATGCGGAGGAGATCTTCGTCTTCGCGGATGTATTCCGGGGCACGTCCGCCGCTGAAGAAGATGCCGACATAGTCCTCGGGGTTGATGTCTTTAAAGGCGATATCGGCTTCAATGGAGTAGCCCTCCCATTCTTTGGTGATGGTCCAGCCCGGTTTGATTTCGTGGAGGACCATTTGGTATCGGCGCTTTTCGGGTGCGGCGACGATGGGTTGGAAGCCGGCTTCGATGAGGCGGTAAAACGGGTAGAGGGTATCAACGGTTTCAGTGGCGTCGCCGACGATCACGAGAACTTTTGGTTTATTCATGGGATGGCAGGGAATAAGCCATTTTTGCGCCGAGGCAGAGAGTCGGCAGTGAGTGGGGGGGGGCGGTGGGTTTCACGGGGTTGCGACGTGTGTGTCATGGGGGTGTCACTTGGTGAGGTCAGAGTTCTCAAGTGATAACGTCCGAACTAAGACCACGTTCTATTGGCCAGGGTGAGGTGGGTGTGGGGGCGCGAATTTTTCATCGTCGCACGCGCGAGGTGCAGCAGGGGGCGGGTTGCGCGTACACGGTGCGAATGGCTTCGACACGCGAGGACGTCCGTGCGGCACAAACGCTTCGATTTCTTGTGTTTAATCTGGAGATGCAGGAGGGATTGGAGTCGTCCTATCTCACATTTCGGGATGAGGATCGGTTTGACGAGGCGTGCGATCATCTGCTGGTTGAGTTTGGTGGAGAGGTGGTGGGCACGTACCGAATGCAGTCTGGTGCGCAGGCGGCGGCTGGGCATGGATTCTACAGTGCTCAGGAGTTTGATTTTCGGCCGTTTGATGGAGTTCGGTCGGAGGTGATGGAGTTGGGGCGAGCGTGTGTGCGACGGGATCATCGTAACCTGACGGTGTTGTCACTTTTGTGGCGCGGGATTGCAGCGCATGCGCGGGGAGCGGGGTGCCGGTATTTGGTGGGGTGCAGTTCTCTGACCTCGCAGAGTGCGCGTGAGGGGATGGCGGTTTACGGCCTTCTCGCGCCGGTGCATCTTGCGCCGGAGTCATTGCGGACGAGGCCATTACCGGGGTGGGAATGTGTTTCGAGCGAGGAAGAAGCGGGAGAGGTGAGGGTTCCCAAGTTGTTGAGAGCTTATCTCTCGTTGGGGGCGTGGATTTGCGGGGAACCTGCGTTGGATCGCGAGTTTAAGACGATTGATTTTCTCACGGTGATGGATTTGGAAAATCTGCGGGGCTCGGCAGCCAACTTTTTGGCGTAGTAGTATGATGGAAGACGTTCCGGTGGAGGATGATTTTATGGTCGAGGTGGCTCGTCGGAGGGGTGAGGCAGAGGGCCGTGGGCCTGTCGCTGGGGATGTTGGGGTCGGCGTCTTCGAGCGCTGGCTGAAGTGTGCCGGCGGCGTTTCTAGGATTGCGCTGGCTCTGATGGAGGGCCGTTTACGTGGGGTGAGTGGGGGGGCTGAGTTGGGGGCGTATCATTTGAGTGGGTTGTGTCGGAGTTTGGCAGAACGCTTGGGTGTGGAGGTGGTTGTGGACGGTCGGATTCCTCCTGACGGATTGGTTGTTGCGAACCATCTCGGATTTTTGGACATCATTGCGCTGGCGGCGGCGGGTCCCTGTGTTTTTCTGGCGAAACGTGAAGTGTCGAGTTGGGTTTTGGCAGGGGCGATGGCCCGCCAGTGCGGGACGGTTTTTGTTGATCGCGCGCGTCGGTCGGGGGTGGTGGCTGCGGCTGCGGGGGTGCGTAGGGTTTTGGAGGCTGGGGTTCGGGTGGTGATTTTTCCGGAGGGAACGAGCAGCGAGGGCGGGCATGTTTTGCCATTTAAGTCGTCGCTGCTTCAGGCGGCACTTGACGCGCGGGTATCGGTAACGCCGTGCGGAATCTTTTACCGCGATTCTTATGGAAATCCCATCCAAGACGTGACATACTCTGGAGATAAGTCACTCGGTGAAGCTCTTGGCGCCTTAATCGCTAGGAGGATGACTCGGGTGCACTTGGCGTTTGGTTCCCCCCTCCGCGCCGAGGTTCCGCGGGCTGAATTAGCTGCCGAAATGCATCGGCGCGTGAGTCGGCTAGTCGAGACCGGAGGGCTGAAGCGCGGATGAACGAGTGTTCTGTGAGGGCTGATTGGAGATTGGCGCGTTCTGGATGTGGTGGCTGCGTGATACGCAGCGGTCCTTCGCACTCCAACTGCCGTCGGCGGGATATTGCGGTCAGCTTTAGCAAGAGGGTTCAACCAAAAATACATGAAAACCAAATCATTACGTCGTGACGCTAGTCGTGGGGTAGGTGGAACTGTACGGGTTGCGCGCGGAGGTAATCTTTCGGGGGTGGGGGTGCGAGACGGTTTGGGTCGCGGTGGTGTGCAGGTGACAGAACCGGTGACTGATGCTCCGCGTCAGCGGGAAGCTAAGCGGGGATTTGGTTAACTGTTGGATTGGGTGGTGGATTCTGGGGGTTGGCTGTTGATTGTGGTGGGTTTGTTTATCTTGCTGCCTGTTGGGGTGATGTACTTGGTCTCGCAGGGAGTCAAGGAGGAGTCCAGAGACCGCCATGTGCGGGTGGAGGCGGACATTCTTGCGCCGGTGAACATTTTTTCGGACCGGTTGGATGGCCGTTAGATGTTGGGGATTCGTCGGTGCTGAGAGTTCAGCAGGGAGCGGTATTGAGTGGGCGTTGTGCCGGTGCGGGCTCGGAAGGTTCGGTTAAAAAAGGTGAGTTGGGTGAATCCGCAACCGAGGGCGATATCGACGATTGGGCGGTCAGTGGATTTGAGTTCTTCCTGAGCGGCTTGAACTCTGAGTGAGGTGAGGTGACTGGACAGGGGGGTGCCGGCGTGGCGCAAGAACTGTCTTGAGAACGTGGCTTTACTCATTCGCGTGAGGGCGAGCAGTTCGGCGAGTCGGATGGGTTTGCGGAAGTTTGCGTGGACGAAGCGGATGGCATCCGTGATGGCTTGCTCGTGACGGGACGAAGCGGGGAGGTCGAAGGGACGAGAGGAGAGGCTGGTGAGATCGCCGTTGTTGGAGTGGTGGATGAGGGCGAGGGTTCGAAACCAGAGGCCGAGGCGGTCGGGCCCAGTGGCGCCAGCGAGTTGAAGGATATTGGGGGCGAGAAGCTTAGCGGTTCTGCCCGAGATTTGCAGACCGCGCCGCGCTTTTTCAAAAAGTTGTGCGAGTGGTTGGGACTCTGGGAGCGACCAGATGGCGTGTGAGGGGGGGAACTCCCATTGGACGCTGATGCCGGAGGAATCGCCGCGGACTGACCAATGGTGGGGCAGACGTTCGCCGAGGAGGACAATGTCTCCTGCATCGAAGGGGGTGATGTGATCGCCGACGAATCGGATACCTGAGCCTGAGGTGAATAGCGTCAACTCCATGGCGGAGTGATAATGCCAGTGAAGACCTTCTCCGCGTTGGGTTTGGGTGCGTCCATTTCCGAGAAGAACCTCGATGTTGATTAATGATCGACTCCAGCGGATGACGCGGAGGGATTGTCCGGTGGGGGTTTCAATGCGTTCGCGTTGGGCGCGCATGCGTATTTGTGGCATGGGCGTCGCCTTGTTGCAACGAGGCGGGATAGAATCGCGGGGAAATGAGATGAAAGTGTTGGTTGGTGTGACGGAAGGGAGTGGAGCTTTGTTTGAGAAGAGTTTTACAGTTGAGCCATGAGCATTCCTGCGACGTATCGGTTTTCTTTTGGGCCATGGAACATTAGCGAGGGAGGCGATCCGTTTGGTCCGGACGTGAGGAAGCCGTTCGATCACGGCGAGAAGTTTGCGCTGTACCGGAAGTTGGGTTTTGAAGGAGTGCAGTTGCACGATGATGATGTGGTACCGGGGATGGATGGGTTGGCGGATGCTCAGGTGATGGAGCGTGCTGAGCGTTTTGGCAAGATGCTCAAGGACGAGGGGTTAACTCCGGAGTTTGTGGCACCGCGGTTGTGGTTTGCTGAGGGGACGATTGATGGCGGGTACACTTCGAACAGTGCGCGGGACCGGGAGTATGCGTGGGAGAGGACGCGGCGGAGCGTGGAGATTGCGCGAGCGATTGGGAGTAAGGCGATTGTGTTGTGGTTAGCGAGGGAGGGGACCTACATACGGGAGGCGAAAGATGCTCGAGTGGCGTATCAGCGTTTATTGGAGACCGTGAACCGGATTTTGGATCTTGATACTGGGGTTGAGGTTTGGATTGAGCCGAAGCCGAATGAACCGACGGACTTGGCGTATGTGCCGACGATGGGTCATGCCCTGACGCTTGCTTATGCGTCCAAGGATCACACGCGTGTGAAGGGATTGGTTGAATCTGCGCATGCAATGTTGGCGGGGCTTGATCCTTCCGATGAGATGGCGTTTGCGTTGGCGCACGGAAAGTTGGGGAGCGTTCACTTGAACGACCAGAACGGTCTTAAGTACGACCAGGACAAGTGCTTTGGATCAACCAATCTTCGGGTTGCGTTCAATCAGGTCCGAGTGTTGGAGGAGGGCGGTTATGGCCGAAAAGGCGAGTTCATTGGATTGGATGTGAAGGCGATGCGCACGCAGAAGGGATGGCCAGTGACCGTGCACTTGGAGAACAGTCGTCGGACGTTCCTCCATTTGGTGGACAAGGTTCGGTCGGTGGATGGTCGGTTGGTGCAGCAGTATCGCGATGCGCGTGATTACGAGGCGTTGGACGCCTACTTGCTCGCCCATCTGATGGGTGTGTGATGTGTGTTTGAGAGCCTTTTCGTTTATGAAAACGTTTCGTTTGAATCGAATGTTCAATGGCCGCTCTGGCCGCTGTTTTGATGTGGCAGTGGACCACGGGTTCTTCAACCAACCTGGTTTTCTTCAGGGAATTGAGGATATTGCGGGTGCAGTTGGCACGTTGGTGGATGCTGCGCCTGATGCGATCCAACTGACGGTCGGTCAGGCCCGCCATTTGCAGGCTGTACCGGGTAAGCATCGACCGGCACTGGTGTTACGGACTGACGCGGCAAATGTGTACGGCAAGGAGCTTCCGACGACGCGGTTCAGTGCGATGATTGAGGACACTATGCTTCAGGCGGTTCGGTTGGATGCCGCTTGTGTTTGCGTGAACCTGTTTCAGATCCCGGGCGCTCCTGAAGTCCATGCGCAGTGTGTGGAGAACATCATGCGATTGAAGCCGCAGTCGGATTTTTACCAGATGCCGATGATGGTGGAGCCGCTGGTGTTTCGTCCGAACCATGAGGCGGGTGGGTACATGGTGGATGGTGACACCGAGAAGGTGGTGCATTTGGTGCGGCAAGCGGTGGAGTTAGGTGCGGATGTGATTAAGGCGGATCCGACGGATGACGTTTCGGAGTACCATCGGGTGATTCGCGTGGCGGGAGGAATTCCGGTCTTGGTGCGTGGTGGGGGACGGGTGAGTGATCGCGAAATTCTGGAGCGAACCTCTGCGCTATTGGCTCAGGGTGCCTCAGGAATCGTGTATGGCCGGAACATCATTCAGCATCCGAGTCCGAAGGGCATCACCCGCGCGCTGATGGGCATGGTGCATGACGGACTGGATGTGGATCAGGCGCTGGCCTTGATTGTTTAGAGGCGCGCTTGGGGGCCGCCGCCCCCCCATCTCTCCAGCGCCACTCGGCTTTTTCGGGAGTCGCTTTGCCTTTCGCGTGCGACCCTATTTGGAGAAACGGTTTTTGAGGGCGGAGGGGCGGTCGCTGATTTTTGGTTCATCGTTCATCGCGCTGAGCGTGCGCGGGGCGCGTTCGTCTCGCGCGGCGCCTTGGATAGCGAGCCCCCCGGAGGGTTGGCGGACGAGGCGGGGTTTGGATTTTTTGATGGGGGAATAGGGGGCTTGGCCGAATCCTGATCCATCGATGTTTATCTGGCTGAGGGCGTAGGTGTCGTCGCCTGCGAGGTGAAAAACGTAGAGGTTATTACCTTGATCAAGTTCGATTTGAGGATCGAAGCCGCTGCTCATTCGGCCGAGCGGATAGGTGCCGATGAGGGTGCCCTCCTCCTTTGCTTCGAGTCGTGCGTATAGGAATAGGCCTTCGGGTCGGAGGAAATGGAATACGGAGAAGGTTCGCGTTTTCAGGCCTGAGGGGTCCGCTGGGAGACCGACGGTGCGAGTCCATCGCTCGGTTCCGCTCTCGATATCGAATCGAAGGTTGTTGGTCACGAAGACGCGATTGGAGTCGGGGAAGGTGACCCGTGCGGAGACGGAGTATTTTCCTGGGCTCGGAAAATCTGCGAGGGCGTTGATGTCGAGGGTGTGGCGCGCGACTTCGTTCGGGGCAACGAGGAGCGATTGATTTTTTTGGACAGAGGAGCGGGCTGGGATGTCTCTGCCTTGAGCAGATTTTACAAAAATCTCGACCCACGGTTTTGCGGGGGTGTCTTCGAAGAGGAGTTCGCGGCCGGAGGAGTTGGAGATGATGAGGGAGGCTTGGGTGGGTTCGTCGAAGAAGAAGCTTCGACGCGCCATTTTGAGCTCGAGATTGATTTGGGCAAAGGTGCTGGGCGAGCAGACAGCTAGGGCGACGCAAGCGAGAGCCCGGCGTAGGAAGGAGGGAAGGGCTTTCATTGTGAGAGATTGGGGCGGGGACGGGAGGGGTTTTAACCGAAAAGGTCTGGGAACGCGAGGGCATGCGTCAGGCGGACTGGGCGCGAGTTGGATGGGGGAGGTTCAGTTTTCGGTTGGTTCGCTGACGGCGGTTGGGTCGGGGGGGTTGGGGGGCGGCGCGGGGCGTTCGGGATTCGTGGGTTGTTGGGGTGCGCTCTCGAGGGAGGCCTCGGTGACGGCGGGTTCGCCGGGTCCCCAAGCCTTCAGTTTTTTATCGAAGCGAAGCTGCACTTTCCATCGCGTGAGTTTTTCACCGGATCGATTGACCAAGGTTCCAGGGAGGAGGACTTCCGCAGAGTCTTCGAGCAGGGAAAGGACCATGGCAGGGTCGAATGGCTCAAAGTTGACGAGGGCGGATCCTCGAACGGTTTCGCGGGTGATTCCCCGTGCGCGCCAGTAGACTGCGTCAGGGGTGTGGCCGACCTGGCGCTCTTCTTTCCAACCGCGACGGATTGTGGGTCCGGCGAGGCACGCTGCGGCAAGGAGGGTTGCTGCGGATGCGGCGACGATTTGGTGCCACTTTCGGCGTGCGGGGGAGGTGGGGGTG
>JACCEB010694639.1_pt1 | contig 10797 bp, 10 predicted proteins | sample 7454761 | NCBI WGS metagenome assembly JACCEB01 (sample SAMN15323454, study PRJNA562643) | freshwater metagenome | isolation source: river surface water | place: USA:Blue River Watershed | collected 2017-08-18 | reverse complement strand
TGGTTCTTCTACTGGTTCAGCAACGGATTCTGATACTGGTTCTTCTACTGGTTCAGCAACGGATTCTGATACTGGTTCTTCTACTGGTTCAGCAACGGATTCTGATACTGGTTCTTCTACTGGTTCTTCTACTGGTTCAGCAACAGGTTCTGATACTGGTTCTTCTACTGGTTCTTCTACTGGTTCAGCAACAGGTTCTTCTACTGGTTCAGCAACAGGTTCTGATACTGGTTCTTCTACTGGTTCAGCAACAGGTTCTGATACTGGTTCTGATACTGGTTCTTCTACTGGTTCAGCAACAGGTTCTGATACTGGTTCTGATACTGGTTCTTCTACTGGTTCAGCAACAGGTTCTGATACTGGTTCAGCAACAGGTTCCGATGCGGTATTTTGTTCTTCAACTATAATATTTTCGGTTTAAAAAAATTCAGACATTTTATATAAAAAGTTTATTGTTTTTATTATATGAAAATAAATTTTTTAATTTATTAAAAAAAAACACTTTTGAATTAGAAATTAAAAATTGAAATAAAATATTAATAATATTATTTAACAAAAGTAAAAAAAGTTTTAAAATAAATTATTAATAATAATAGTAAAAATGATATTCCGACCAGTAGAATAATTTGTAGAATATTAATATATTCCAGATTAAGAAAAATTATAAGAATAAATTAAAGATTTTATAGAAATTAATAGAAAAATGTAAGATAGAATTATATAATTGGAAGAAATGGTAATACGATAACACAATAGTACTACTAATATTACTTAATAACAAAGCGAGTAATCAACTACTGGTATTGTTAGTTAACGCGAATTTAAGTAAATATAGATTAACTATAACAGGTTAAGTAAATAATTATAAGATTTATAATAACTTGTTCATGAAAATTTTATAAGTATTTTGAATTAATAATGATTATTATATAAAATTTATATATGTTTTTATTTATAAAATTAGTCTAAAAATATGTCTCACATGGGAGGTTTATATTAATTGGCCGTTAAAGGCACGGAAGATATATATGTATATGGTAATCCAGATATTACATATTTTTAATAAGTTTATATGCGTCATACAATATTTTAAAGAGAACATGTAATTTTAAATTTTTATGGAGATATTGATTTTGGAAAAAGAACAACATGCACAATTGGTAAAAGTGGTGATTTATTGGCAAATTTATGGTTAGAATGTCATGTTCCAAGAATAACATCAACTGAAACAGGTGCTACTGGAAATGGATATTGGATACCTTATCTTGGTCACGCATTAATTAAAACAGTTGAACTTGAAATAGCGGGAGTTAGAATTGATAAACATTATGGAGAATGGTTATAAATATGGTATGAATTAACAACACCAGAATAAAAAAAAGATGCAGGAAATAACATGTTAGGTGTTTTTACTTCAGATGCATAGGATTTATATATACCTATGTAATTTTGGTTCTGTAGATACTAAAATCAACCACTACCGCTTGCCGCATTATAATATAGTGATGTTAAATTCAATATAGAATTTGCAAAATTAAATGAATTATATATTACCGATGATTATATAGATGATAATTTAATTGTAATTAATAATGACTAAAATTAAAATTTATCTTTAACTGCTCATTTGGTCGCTGAATATATACATCTTGGAAATGAAGAAAGACATAAAGTTGCGTCATCTTCACATGAATATTTAATTGAATAATTATAATATAATGGATTATCTGAATCTTAATCTTCATTATCGAGTATATTTTTGAAATTCACAAACCCTATAAAGGAAATTTTTTGGATTTCTAAAAAAAAAGCGTAATCACAAGTATTAACAAATTTAAATTATTTTAATTTTACTGATTCTGGAATATAAAAAAAATAAGATAATAATTTAACATATCCATTATCCTTATTAACATTAAATGATTTTGAACATCCATAATATGAAAATACATTTACTTATACTGATATAAATAATATAATACAATCAAAAACAGTTTTAATTGATGGGGATAATCCAACAAAAACAGCACAATTAATATTTGATGGTTAATAAAAAATTCAAAATACACCGGGTGATTATTTTAGTTTTGTTTAATAATTTTAACACCACACCAATGGTACAAGAAAAGGAATAAACATATATTCTTTTTCAGAATTTCCTGAATAATTTTAACCATCTGGTTCATGTAATTTTTCTAAATTAGATAATATAAGATTAAATTTAACATATACTAAACTTATTTTAAATAAAGACGATATTGATTAACATATATATATAAACCAACTTCCAGATTATAATGATTTTATAGAAGATTTAGTATTTACATAAGTTTATGCTTTGGGATATAATGTTTTAAGAATTATATCTGGTTTATGTAATTTGGCATATCCTAATTGAAAAACAAAAAAACAAAAATTTGAAATATATATATGTATAATATCATATAATATTGTCATATAATATACGAAGAATATCTTATAATAATTGTATTATTTAAGTCTTTTTTCATTAATTTTTCATATAATTTCAATAAAAATGAGGAAATTTGCAAATTCTGTTATAGCACCTTCTTTTATGAAGAAGAAAACTGCTAAAAAAGAAAACACTACACCTCTTCATATGTAAGATTCATTAGAATATTATGATGATTCGGAAATCGAATAAGAAGCTAAAAATTTATTAAAAGTTCAATAAACTACTCAAAGTGATAGTAGTATGGCATAAATTAAATAAATGAGATAAACTCAATAAATTTAATAATCAAATTAAAGAACTTTAAATAAATTAGGTATAGATAATGACAATACGACATCATAATCTTAACATTTAAATTAATAAATCAATATTGATGAAGATTTGAAATTACCGGAAAGTGTTTTTTTAAAAAAAAATATTTAAAAATAATCATAAATATAACTTGACGATTTAGAAGAATTAAAATAATAAGTTTAATATCAAAGAACTATGTCATATTTAAAGCATAACCAACTTACAGAATAATCTATTGATTAAATTTAATAATCTAATATAGAATTACCACTATAATAATCTTATTATAGATCTGATGCTTTAACAAATAGTCAGATTGAAGATTTAAAAAACGAGTTAATGTCGTAAAAGACAACAACAAGTTTATAATATGATTCGGAAATTTTGAAACTTAATTAATAAAATGAAGAATTATAGAAAAGAAAATAAGCAATTTAAAATAAATATTAATAAAGGAATAAACCTGTACCCAGATAACTTCCGGAAACAAAAATGAACTTATAATAAATATTACAAGATTAAAAATAACATTAATCCGACACAATTAAAGAACCTTGTGTGAAACGTACAAATACAATGGAACGTTTAAAACAACTTGAATTAATGGTTTCGTAAAATGATTTAACAAAACTTGATGAAAAACCAGTTAATTCTACATAAGATATGGTATTATAAGATGAAAAAAAACCAATTAAAACTAAGACAAAAGAAGAATTAAACTAATTATCCCAGGGTGAATTAGAATGTACTATTAATTTATTGTCCAAATAATAGGAATCATATGAAAAAGCGGTTAATAAAAATTTAAAAACAGTTTATGATACCCTTGAAGGAATTAGTTATAATATTGTTTAAAAGAAATTTGAATAAAATCTTACATTCTATGATGTAATTTCTGAAAAATATTTTAATTCTCAATAAATTATTTAATAATAGTTTGAATAAGCTGAAAACATATTTAATAATATTTAAATCATTAATTGAAAAAAGTATTTCAATATTAAAAAAATAGTTTGTAAATGTAAATATATATTTTTAATTTTTAAATCATTCTTCATATGATTCTTCTTCATCATCATTGTTTTTATTTTTTTAATTTTAGTCATTTTCTAAAACCAATTCAATGTCTGGTAATGTATCTTCTGTAATATAATGTCCATCTTCTTTCATTATATCTGGATAACTTTCTAACTTAATGTGTGTTTAAATACTACATGCTGCCAATTCTTATAAAAATTATTTAAAAGAATATGGTATTTCAACTCTAACTTATGAAGTATAATGATTACATTTTTTATTAGAACATTTAAAATAATTCATTTTTGTATTTGATTCACTAAGTAATCCACAGAATTTACATACAAATACATAATAATTATCAGAACGTTCCATAAAACTTTCTTTTATAAAACTATACATACCATGTGATAAAATTGCATCACATTCCATATTACCGATTTTCATACCACCCTTATTACTTTTACCTTATGGTGGTTATCTTGTTTTTGTAAGGACATTGCCTCTATGGCGATAATTAATTTTATCACTTGCAAATTATTTAAGTCTTTAATAATACGAAGGAGCAATAAAAATATCTGCTTATATTTATTACCCTGTCATACCATTATAAAGTATTTACGAACAATCACCATTTAAATCTAATTGTCTCAATGCATCTTACATTTGTGTCATATCAATTGTATCAAAGAATGTTGCGTCTGTATGATTTCCTGTATAAACTGCCAATGTATTTCCAATCATTTCTAAAAATTATGCCATGGTCATACGGGTTGGTATAGCGTGAGGATTTAAAATAATATCTGGAACTTAACCATTTTAAGTAACTGGCATATCCCATTCTGGTAATATCATACCAACCGTACCTTTTTAAGCATTTGTTGTACCAACTTTATCACCAATATCCAACATTTTTTATTTTCTCATACGAATTTTTACTGTGCGGTTTTGTATTCCCGCTGTTTTTTAAAACATAATAACTTTATCAATAAATCCTTAATATTTAGTTTCAGCAACTAAACTAACATCTTAATATTATTATGTTTGGACTTCTTCTTATTTTTTATTTACATCTGCAAGATCTTGTAATTATTATACAGTGACCATTCCGATAACAACATCTTCTGCATGTATATATGTGTTAATTTTTGGTAATCCGTCATTGTCAATAATACTATAATTAACGTTGTCTTTTGGTTTAATTTCAATACCGTTGTTAATTAAATTTGTTGGATTTGCTATTCTGAGTTATAGACCATTTTTCTCGGTCATTTCTTCAAAAACAATACCTTTATAATATGTCATATTAAATGCTCCTCTTTAAATAGCACTATAGTTAATAATTACACTATCTTCTTAATTATAACCAGTATATGTCATAATTGCCATAGTTAAATTTTATCCATATGGTAAGTTATGATTATTATAGTATTTCATATATCGTGTTGTTGACAATTTTTTCTAAGGATAATATGCAACATATGCCAAAGTATCAATCCGATTTTAATAATTACTAACATATAAACCAACTGCTTATTTTGTTTGCGCTGAAAAGAATAAATTACGAGTTGCTGGATTGTGATGACCGTATGTAGCATTATTACTAATCGCACTTAAAATAACACTTGGATGTAATTCAATGTGTGTATAATCTTTATTTTCAACTTTTTCATTTAAATCAGATGGTCTAATGGCAATTAAAGTATTTTCTTGTTCTGTACTATCAACATATTCAATTGCAGATTGGTTTTATTCTAATTATTTCATAACTTCATCTATATCTTCTGTATTAAAAAATATTTTTGGATTAATATAATATCCTTTGTATTCTAATTCTTATAAAGTATTAACAGTTGTTTATACATCTAATTATAATGGTTTATTGTCCATTAATATACTTTTACCACATACTAATCTCATCCATTCCATATCCTTGGTAAAATTGTAATTATCTATAATTGGTTTATTGTTTTTAACCACAAGAATTGGTCTTGTAATTCTACCTGGATCGGTCAAAATACTCAATTCTTATTAAATATAATCCATAGTAATTGATGTATATATATTGATAAACGCATTTCTTCTTAAAAATATCATATAATTATATAAAAATTTTGGATCCATATGTATTCCAACAAGAACATTATTTACAAACACTTTTGTGTATTTATTTAAATCCTATGGTTCAATCTCTTCCAAAGTTAAAAGTTTAACATCTTATAATGCTTATTTGATATATGTTGATGCAGTATTAATTGATACATTTGCCAAAACTGCTAAATGTTTAATTAAACCAACATTTCCACCATCGGGAGTATCAATCGGGCAGAAATATCCATAATGTGTTGTGTGGATTTAATGGGGTGGGGCAGATTTCATATTTTCATTAATTGGTGTATGTGTTCTTCTCATATATGATACATATGATAAATTACTAATTCTTGATAATTCTTATACAATACCTTTTGTTCCTTCTTAAATTGTTTTATTGTTGTAATCAACAATTTTTGCCCAATCACCTTTAAATGATTTAATCATTTATTCATTAAATTTAGTAGATGAAAAAATAGTTTTAAAATTACCATTATTAACTAATGTTTATATTTATCCTGTTTATTTAATTGACTGATTTTTATTATAAAATTAATCAATATATGTAACAAAGTCATTTTTGTATCTATTGTATACATCTCTAAAAAGATTTTCTGTTAAGAAACCACTAACATCAACGCGTTTGAATATATAACTATCACGATTACTTTCTGGTAATACTCCCATGTATGTTTTAATAAATTATCTAACAATATATCCAAGAAATAAAGCTTTTTAATCAAATGATTCAATAGAAATAGTTGGAAATAAGTTTCGTTATAAAATAAATACTACATCCTTGATACTATTAAATCGAGTATATTATTTAAGAAATTCAAATGCTTATTCTTATGATAATATATAATCTCCATCCATTAAACTATTATATAAAATAGTATTTATTTGATATTCTATTGAACTTGGTTCTGGATTTGTATCTCCTGTAATGTATTCAATAATTTTTTTATCAGATTCAATTCCAAGAGCTCTAAATACAATAAATATAGGAATAGCAATTTGGTTTGAATCATCACCTACTGTTTTTTCTGGATTAGATTGTATTTTTGGAATAGTCATTCGTATAGCTTAATGTTTTTCTTTATGTTCGTCTGTGTACATATATAAATTTACAGATTTTGGGAAGGGGTCGTCTTCTGTAATAGACCTAACTAATCCTTTTAATTAAAATAATTATCCAGCGGTTTAATCTTTTATTTTATTTACAAAAAGTTTATTGGTAGCAATACGTTCATTGGCAACAAGTGCCTTTTCTTTACCATCAATAATATAATACCCACCTTAATCATATGGACATTCACCAACACTTTATGCAAATTCAAATGTTTTATTATTGAGAGGACACAAACATGACCTAACCATAATTGGTACTTATCCAACTACTTTATTTGGAAAAATCTTAACCTCTGTTTTTGTTTCTCCTGTTTTATTATTTGTAATATCGTATTCAATTATTATAGTTGCAATAATTTAGGAAACATATGTTTTATTATATAAACGTGCTTCATTTGGATACATTATTTTTGTGTTTCCATTTTAATCTGTTGTAATTGGTGGTTAAAAATAAAAATCAGTTGCGTTTTTCCCCCCAACATATACTCTAATTTTAAAATCATATCCGCCTTGATTATTTTTAATAATTTCTTATGCTGTTTCATTTAATGATTTAATTAACATTGGAACACTAACATTTATAAAATTGTTATAACTATCTATACCATGTTTGGATATATAATATTTATTATCTCGGTAATAATTATCAATTAATTACCAACAAGAAGTATTGTCAAATTAAAACTGTGGCATATTTTTATAATGGTTGTTTTTATATTAAAAAATATATAGTTTTTTTAAATTTATATTTATTAATAAATAAAAAACTATAAAATAAAAGTAAATAAATAAAATATATCAAATTATTTTTATAATGAATGATAATAAATAGACACAATAATAAAATTTTGATACAAAAAAACTTTTATATTTCTTTATATTTATAGTTATAGTTTTTATATAAATACGAAATATAACAATTGAATAGGGTATTGTATTATTTATTGTATTATATATCGCTATAAATATAATTAACAATCGTGTATTATAAAATGTACCAGATTCAACATATGTTTAAATTATGAAATATATAGATGACATTCCATATAATATACATAAAAATTCATATGGTGAAAACACAATGTATTTAAATACAGATATTTATAAACTATATAAATCACGAAAAATAAAATATTTATATCAAGAATAAGAAATTATGTATGCTATTTATAATTTAAAAGAAATTAGATATTTTACAGAATATAATTATAGATATTTAGTAATGTAATGTGAATTATTTCTTAAATTTTATTATTAATCATTACTGGATAAACATTTTTTTATGGATAATCACCACCATTTATAAAATTTGTATTAAGAAATATAATAAACATTTTAACAAATATATTTAAACTGTCCATTAATCTCAAAATAATTATATAATGAAAGAAAAGATTTTACAAATATTATTAATAACACCAATACTATTATTAATAAATCATTTGTATTCAAAATACGACAACTTGAATTAAAATATTATGATGAAATTGTATTATGTTCTGCGTCAATAATTAATCCAAAGGCACGCAATATGATTAAAAATTATTATATTTACTGAATAATAAATATAATAAAAATATAAAAAAAATAAAACAATGAAAAATTAATTAATTCTTTCTCCCAATTCATTATTATAAAAATACTTAAATATCAGAGACAACCATGATAAAGATATATTATAAAATACACAACACTAATAATAATATATTTAGTAAAAATATAAAAAAATTTTTACTAAATATATTTAGGATTAGTCAATAAACATTGATTTCAATGTTTATATATTAATATTAAGTTTAAATAGTGAATAATAAACATATTAATTTATACATAATTTTTTAATAATGATGATAAAATAGGGAGAAATAACTATTTAAGAATTTAAAACAAATAAAGAAAATAATACATTAGAACATTTAGTATCTTCAACTATTGATAAAAAAATATCAAATTTATTACTATTTTTATAATAATTTTAATTAACTTTTTTGTGATTTTTGATTAAAATAAAAAATTGAAATAAATAATATTTGATTTATATATATTAATACTGACATTATGAAATACTACATATAATATTAAGAAGATTTATATAATAAATATTTTATTACTAACTATAATATTTAAGATTTTCTACATTATATTATTAATACAACAAATATGTTTCAAATGTTAATTTTATTTGCTGTTTTTACAGCAATTAACATATCAATTATATCTATTATATTAAATATAATATTATAAGGATTTAAGAAACATTTTGATAATTAGATCTAAAATTCTTCTTCTAAAACCGAATTATATGAAGTGTAATATTTGTCAGCTATTCAAAATCTTAAAACTTAACTTTAAGAAATTAAAGATGAATAACAGTAAAATGATTTGATTCACATATAAGAGTTAGAAAAATTACAAATCTAAATATAATAAAAAACCAAAGAAAAGTTTGAATTATAAAACAAACACGAAGATATATTATTTTAATTAAATGAAAAAATAATTGCAGTCAATAATTTATAGTCAAGATTAGATTCAAATTTAAAAACACTTACAATTTATGACAATGATCTTCAATCTTTAAGAAGAAAATATATTTAATTGGAATAAGACAATACACTTTTGGAAAGTCATTATGATTAAAAAGTATTAGAATATAATACTCTTAATGAATAATAGATGATAAAAACAAGAGAATTCTAATCCAAAATAAATTAATCTGATAATCATTAGATTATTATTTAGGAATTGTAAAAAGATAATGATAATCTTAATAATGAATTAAACATTAAGAAAAATGATAATGTTTAACTTCGTAACAAAATATCACAACTCGAACATAAATGTAATGATTTATGTGAAGATAATAAAGATATTAAAATAAAATTTAATAAAAATGTGGAATTATTTAAAGAATTAAAACAAGTATTTAAAAATCTTTAAGTATAGCAAAATATTTCTTAACAATAATTTACATCAATGAAAGAAAGAGTTAAAAGTGATTATAATATGGTTGATTCACAAAAATCAGATATTTTATCAACAGTAAGAGCACTTATGACACAAATTAATGACATAAAATGATTATTTTAGTTTATTGGTTTATTAGTTTATTATTTTATTCATCTGTAATTATATTTTAATAATTATTAATTTTTAATAAAGTAATTTTATTCATTTTTTAAAAATTGCCAATATTAAAAATCCAAATATAATTAAAAATAATCCAAAATAAATATCACGATTATTTTTTGATAAAATTTTATAAATATCTTAATAAATTACATCTAATTTTTTATTTTCAGTTTTATTTAATTACAAATCTTATAGATATTTTGATAAATCAAAAATAATGTTAAAGATTGTCGTTGCTGTATTTTATAAAATTGCTCCTAATGATAAATTAAAAAAAGTAACATTATTGTGTTCCATTTTATATTGTTTCATATTGCCTTGATATTTATTAATATCTTCTAAGAATTATTTTTCTTCTTCTAAAATTTTTTCATAATATGTTTGTACCATATTAATATAATTAATATTGTTATTATTTATATTTTATATTTTATTATTTTATTATTTCATTATTTTTATTAATTTTATTGATATAGTTATACTGGATTTAATTCAACTGTGCATAACATTTATGCACGACAACAAGGTTTTTTTATATTCATTTAATCTAAAATTAAACCTTTAAAGTTTTTTTCGAATTTATATTTATTATCTTCATTAATAATACTTGGTTGTTAATCTTAACTTCTGCGTTAAAATTCTAACCACTTATCACC
>JACCEB010348866.1_pt1 | contig 10800 bp, 10 predicted proteins | sample 7454761 | NCBI WGS metagenome assembly JACCEB01 (sample SAMN15323454, study PRJNA562643) | freshwater metagenome | isolation source: river surface water | place: USA:Blue River Watershed | collected 2017-08-18 | reverse complement strand
TGGGCGGGGAGGGCGGCATCATCAACCGGCCGGGCCAGCAGACGGTGTTTGGCCAGATGGAAAGCTACGACGCGGCAAGCGACAGCTGGCTGTCGCATGCGCCCATGCCCATCCCCCGGCATGCGGTGGGCGCGGTGACGATTGGCGACTGGGTCTACGTGGCTGGCGGCGGCGCCGTCTTGGGCGGAGGCGTGCAGTCGGCGGTGCACGAGGCCTTCACACTCGCGCCAGCCTGAGCCGGCTCGCTCAGGTCCCCTGAATGAGTTGCTCGCACAAGGCAACCAGGGCCTCGGGCACCTCGGCATCCGGCATCGCGTGCCCATAGGCGGCCAGAACGGCTTGCCGGTCGCCGGCGCGGGTCATCAGGCGATACATCGCGCCCACCATCCAGTACTTGCGCTGTTGCAGGTAGGTCATTTGCAGGTCAACGAACGCTTTCGAAAGGCAGGTGCGCGCCGGGAGGCTGTCCGCGATGGCCAGCACTTGGCCCTCGTCCAGGTGCCGCCACAGGTTAAACAGGCCGTGAAAGCCGAAGGTCGACCGCTGTGGCTCGCCGTTTTCGTAGGCAAAACCCTCGGCCACTTCGGCCGGCGCGAAGCGGATGCCGTGGCCCTGCTCCAGGTAAGGGCGGTTATGGCGGCAGATCAGGTCGTCCTCGGGCGCGTCCTCGTGCACAAATCCCGGGCTGGCCAGCGCCTCCAGCAGCCGCCGTGAGCGCAGCGAGAAGCCGCCGTTGCCGACGTCGCTGCCTGTGGGGTGCCAGGGCCAGCGTGCGCCGATGTAGTCGAAGTCAAGGAAACCAGAGCGCCATTGGCTGGCGTCCAGCACAAAGCCATCCCACTGCACTACCAGCACGTAGTCGGTGCGGATGTATGGCCCCAACTCCCGCAGCATGAAGCGCGAGTACTCGGTTTGGGAGCCGATGGGCCTGATTTTTTCTACGCGTGCGCGGGTTTCTACTTCTTGGTCTGTCAGAAGCAGCGCGTCTGCGAAATCACACTGGTCCATGGACCGCTCGAGCGCTCGAGCGGCGAGTTTCGGGGTGAGACAGTCCACCGCACAGACGGTGATTCGGCTCAAATCGTTCATGGGATGCGGCGTCGTTGGTCGACGATCGGTAACCCCGCGAATTGAATTGTTCCAGCCAGTAACCTCAGCCGGTTTCGTGCGTGTAGAGCCCGTTCTACCAGCGCATTGGGACCACTCGGGCCAGCGAAATTGCCGCGGTAGATGCAGGGCCGCCCTAGCCCCTCACCGCCCCTTGAACACTCCCGGCCGCTTACCCATGAAGGCGTCCATGCCTTCCTTTTGATCCTCGGTGGCGAAGAGCGCCTGGAACAGCCGGCGCTCGTACATCACGCCGTCGGACAGGCCGCTTTCGAAGGCTCGGTTGACCGACTCCTTGGCCGCATAGGCAGCCAGGCGCGGCATACCTGCCACCAGCAGGGCGACCGCCAGGGTTTCTTCCATCAGCTTGTCGGCGGCGACCACGCGGCTCACCAGACCCGAGCGCTCGGCCTCGGTGGCGTCCATCATGCGGCCGGTGAGGGCCAGGTCCATGGCCTTGGCCTTGCCCACCGCGCGTGGCAGGCGTTGGGTGCCGCCAGCCCCAGGGATGATGCCCAGCTTGATCTCGGGCTGGCCGAACTTGGCGTTGTCGGCAGCGATGATGAAATCGCACATCATGGCCAATTCGCAGCCGCCGCCCAGGGCGAAGCCCGCTACCGCGGCGATGACCGGCTTGCGGATGCTGCGGATGGTTTCCCAGTTGCGGGTGATGAAGTCGCCGCCATAGGCCTCCGAGAAACCAAGCTTGGCCATGGCGCCAATGTCGGCGCCGGCGGCAAAGGCCTTCTCGCTGCCGGTGATGACGATGCAGCCGATGGCGTCGTCGGCATCAAAGGCCTTGAGAGCGGCGCCGAGTTCGTCCATCAACTCGCCGTTCAGGGCGTTGAGTTGCTTCGGGCGGTTGAGGCGAACAAGGCCGACGCGCTCGGCCTCGGTGGATACCTCGATGCATTGGTAAGACATGCTTTCTCCTGGCGGTGAGCCGCTTGCGATGGGTGGGTGTGAATGGCGTCGGGGCACTATACCCAAGGGGCCGGGGCCGAGCGGAGCCCGCGGAGGCCTCAGCGCTGCTCGATCGTTTCGACCAGCAGGTCGGCCCAGGCCTCCTCGCCGAAGCTGATCTTCAAGCGCACCGGCAGGTACTGCAGGCGCGGTGCGAACCAGACTTCCGAGGCCAGGGTGCCGCGGGCATTGGTGAAGGGCCGGGGGGTCACCCGTACCGTGTCGAGATTGCCCAAGCGAGGGGTACGCAGCATCTCGTGCGCGAAGATGTCGTAGGTCCAGGTGTCGACTGAGCCAGGCCGCACCAGCGGCAGGGTGAGGGTGCCGCCTGGAGCTGAAGTGGCTTGGCCGGTTCGCAAGCGGTGGCCGATTTCGATGAACTGGCTGGCCAGGTCCTGCACACCCGGGGGCCGCTCGAAACTGCGGCCGTCGTGCTGAATTACCTCCTTGTCGGTGAATCGGGTCAGGCGTCGGCGGCTGCCGCGGGTGTCTTCGAAGGCCTGCGGAATCAGGCCTTGCAGAGTGACCTGGCCCTGGCTGGTGTAGGCGGCGTTGAAGAAGGGTGACACGGAAAGCTCAACGCGCGCCTGATAGACGCCGCCCTGGCGCAGCCACTGGACTTTGGCCGTGCCGTGCAAGGGACCACCCCGGAACAGGCCGGAGAGTTTGTAGGTGATGCGGGTGTCGACCGGCCAGAGGCGCTCGAGCGGGTCGCCGCCAGCGACGGCGCTGGCGCTGGCACTGCCCGCCGTGCCGGCTGCCGCTTGTGCGCCTGGCGCGCCCTGCGTGTCCTGTGATGTGTTTGCGGCCGCCCGGCCGCCCGCCGCTGCGCCGCCTTGGCCACCCTGGGCTGCTGGCGCTCCCGTCGCGACTGGTGGGGGCGGTTCGGCGGATGTGGCGGGCGCGATCGGTGCGGTAGGTGCGGTAGGTGTGGCCGGTACGACAGGTGCTGCAGGTGCGTTCGTTGCGATCGCTAAGGTGGTCGCCATCACCGTGGCAGCCGCGCCCGTCATCGGCGCGGTCACGACCGGCTGTGGATTGACGGCTAGCTCGCTGGCCGCCGGCAGTGCGGGCGCCTGCGCCGCGATGACCGGTGTTGCTGCTGCCTGGGGCGCCGGCTCGACGGGCGGCGGGAGCGGCGTGGCGACCTCTGTCGGCGGGAGGTCGGGTGCCTTTAAAGGCCCAGGTACGGGCTCAGCTGTGGGCGCTGGCGCTGGCGCAGGCGCAGGCGCTGGTGCGGGCACAGGCGCAGAGGCTGGTGTTGCCGGTGCTGCGGCCACCCAGCTTGCCTCCGGCTGTACCGGGGCTGGCGCAGGCGTGGCCGGCGGGACGGTCACCACCTCGGGGTCCTTCTCTGACGGTGCCAGCACCCGTGTGAACAGGGGCTCGGGCAAAGCCTGCAAGCCGCTCAGGCCGGGCGCGAGGCGTGCCAGCCACTCCAGCGCAAGCAGGTGGCCCAGAACCACGATGAGGGTCAGGATGGCCAGCGTGATCGTCAGCGTGCGCACCATGCGCCTGGGCGCGCTGGCGACCCCGCGCGGGGACATCGCCTGCCGGTCGTCTTGCCGGGTGCCGCCCTCTTGGCCAGGCTCAGGAGGCCGGTTTAGTCCGTTCCCGCCAGCCATGCCCGAACCCGTGCCGAGTCGCCCACCGAGAGCCGCCAGGTCTGGGCGGCGGAGGCGGGCGGCATGGTCATCGCCAGCCGCTGCAGCCGCCGGTCTCGGGCGACCAGGGCGGTGAAGCGGCGCTGGGTGCCGATGTAGAGGTGCAGGTCATCGAGCCGGTCCATCCGCCAGCCTTCCCCAGCCACTTCCACGCCCAGCCACTCGTCGCCAGCGGCCAGCCCCGCCTGCTCGGCAGGCCCGCCCCGCAGCACGGTTTTGATGCGAATGCTGCCGCCTGATTCCTCTGCGCGCAGGCCGAGGCGTTGTTGCATCGGCGCGGGATCCCGCAGCACGGTGACGCCGTGCTGTTGCACAAGCGCTTGCAGCGGTAGTTCACGGGTGCCATGCACCCAGGCTGCGATCTCGCGGGCGAAGCTGCGACCGCCCAGGTCCTCGAGCGTGGCGGTCAAATCGGCTTCGGTCATGGGCCCGCCCTTGCAGCGGGCCCACAGCGCGCGCATCACTGCGTCCAGCGTGGTCTTGCCCTCTGCGCGCAGGGTGAGGTCCAGGCACAGTGCCACCAGCGCACCCTTGCTGTAGTAGCTGATGGTGGCATTGGGGGTGTTCTCGTCGGGCCGGTAGTACTTGATCCAGGCGTCGTAGCTGGCCTGGGCCACCGATTGCAACGTCCGCCCTGGTGCTTGCTGCACCTGGTTGATGCTCTTGGCCAGCAGGCGCAGGTAGGCTGCGTCGTCGAGCACGCCGGTGCGGCGCAGAAACAGGTCGTCGTAGTAGCTGGTGAAGCCCTCGAAGAACCACAGCAGGCGGGTGTAGTTCTCCTGGCTGTAGTCGTAGCGTGTGAACTCGGCCGGCCGCAGCTGCTTGACGTTCCAGGTGTGGAAGTACTCGTGGCTGATGAGGCCCAGCAGGGTGGTGTAGCCCTCGGGCGTTTGCACCTCGCCCTGCCGCGGCAGATCGCGGCGCGAGGCGATGAGCGCGGTGGAGTTGCGGTGCTCCAGGCCGCCATAGCCCTCGTCCACTGCATTGAGCAGGAACAGGTAGGTCTTGAAGGGCGCATTTTTCCCCGCCCCTTTGCCGCGGCCCTTGCCGTGCCAGAAGCGGATCTCGGCCTCGCAAATCGCGCGGGTGTGTTCGACCAAGCGCGCACCGTCGAAGGTCGGCGGCGCGCCCGCCACCACGATGCGGTGGGGGATGCCGGCAGCCTCGAAGTGGCCGCTCCAGAGGCTGTCGGTCGGGCCCATTTCCACCGGGCAGTCCACTAGCTCGTCGTAGTCGGCGGCCAGGTAGCTGCCAAAGCCCCGCTTGTTCACCTTGTGCGGCGTGAGGCCGGTGGCTGCTTCCCAGGGCGTAGCCGCGCCTGGCGGCGGCAGCAGCTCGAGGGCGTGGGCCTCTTGCTCCTGTCCATGCACTCGCAGACACAGGCTGGTGCCGTTGAAGAAGCCTCGGCTTTCGTTCAGCCAGGACGCGCGCACCGAGTTGTCGAAGGCGTAGACCTCATAGCTCACGGTCAGCGGCGCGCCGGCTGCGCATTCGGCCTGCCACTGGCACTTGTTCAATTGCTGCAGGGTGACGGCCTTGCCGTTCTGGCGCGCGGCCAGGCGCTGCAGGTGGCGCGAAAACTCGCGCACCAGGTAGCTGCCGGGGATCCACACCGGTAGCGAGAGCTGCTGCGCCGCTGCGGGCGCAGCAATGGTGAGGGTGACGCGCCAGAGGTGGGCGCGCAGGTCGGCGGGTTCGACCTGGTAATGCAGGGGTGCGATCAATGCGGGCGGTCCGTGAAGGTCATTTGATTTCGGCCAGCTTCTGTTCGAGTTGCTGGGGGCTGATGGCGCCTGGCACCCGGCTGCCGTCGGTGAAGACGAGGGTGGGTGTGCCGCTGATGCGCCACTTGCGGCCGAACTCGACGTTGCGGGAAAGGGCAGCGGTGTCGCAGCTGGCCTTGGCTGGCAGCTGGTCGCGCACCATCCAGTCTTGCCAGGCACGGCCCTTGTCCTTGGCGCACCAGAGGTTGCGCGATTTCTCCAGCGAGTCCGGGCCCAGGATGGGGTACAGGAACACATGCAGGGTGATGTTGTCCACGCCCTGCAGGTCTTTCTCGAAGCGCTTGCAGTAGCCGCAGTTGGGGTCTTGGAAGACCGCCACCTTGCGTTTGCCGTTGCCGCGCACGATGGTGAAGGCGTCCGTGACTGGCAGGCTGGCGAAGTCGATGGCGCTCAGTTTTTCCACCCGCTCTTCGGTGAGGTTGCGCTTGTTTTTCGTGTCGAGGATCTGGCCCTGGATCAGGTAGTTGCCCTGCGCGTCGGTGTAGAACAAGTCTAGGCCAATGCGGACCTCGAACAGGCCGGCGATGGGCGTTTTGCGAACTTCCTCGACCGCGCCCAGTTGGGGCAGGCGCTCGGAAAGGGCCTTACGGATCTGGGCTTCCTGGGCCCGTGCCTGGGTCGGGCCCAGCAGCGCCAGGGCCAGCAGAGGCACGGCCAGCAGCAGGTGGGGCCAACTGGCACGGGGGAGGCGAAGCATTCTCATGGTGATCAATTCTTTGCAGAAGTAGGTGCTGGGCGGGTCGGATGGTGCGTTGGCGCAGGCACGCCGCCTCACAGGCCGCCGGCTGCTTGCCGGGCGATCCAGTGCTTGAACGGGCCACTGCGGTCAAAGCCGCGCATGCCCCAGTTGCGCACAAAGCGCCAGGCGGGGCCGGGCGGGGCAAACAGCCACTGCAGGCCGCCGGTGGTCCATTGCAGGGCCGCTACCTCGCCCTTGCGGGCGCGCTCGTAGCGGCGCAAAAGTTTTTCGTCGCCCAGCTTGCGCCAGTACTCGCGTGCCCGCAGCACCTGCACCAGCGTGTTGGCATCGGCCAGTCCGAGATTGAGGCCCTGGCCCGCCAGGGGGTGGACGGTGTGAGCCGCGTCGCCTGCCAGGGCCCAGCCCGGGCCACACCAACGCGAGGCCTCGGCGCGTTGCAGGGGCCAACGGGCGCGCTCGGAGGTGAGGGTGATGCGTCCCAGCGTACCGCCGGTAGCGTCATGTAGCAGGTCTTCGAAAGCCTGCGCGGGCAGCGCCGCGAGTTCGGCGGCGCGCTCGGCCGGCACCGACCAGACCAGGGCCAGCGCATGGCCGGCCGGAGCGCCGGCACCGGGGTGATCGGCGAGGTCTCCCGCCTCACCCGCCGGGCTGGCCGTCGCGCCACCCGTTTTGCTACCCATTGGCAAAAGGGCCAGGATCTCGCCCGGGCGGAACCACTGGCGGGCGACCTGATCGTGCGGCCGCTCGGCCCTCAGCTGCGCGGCGATGGCGTGCTGGTAATAGGGCTGCACCTGCCAGTCGACACCGAGTTCGGCGCGGCTTGCGCTGGCCTTGCCTTCGCACACCACGGTGAGTGCCGCGGGCTGCGGTTCGGCGAGTCGCTCGATCTGGGGTTGGTAATGGAGGGCTTGGCCTAAAGCGCCGAGGAGGTCGGTGGCCTTTGCGATCCAGGCCAAGGGCTGGCCGCTGTGGGCAGTGGCGGTGCCTGCATCCGGGTGTGCGCTGGCTGGAGTGTTGGCGAACCGCACCTCGCCGCCAGCGTCGCCGTAGACCGCCATCGACTGCACCGGTGTGGCCAGCGCCTCCGGCCAGGACCGCACCTGGTCAAGCAGCGCGCGGGAGCTGGCGTTGATGGCGTAGGCGCGCAGGTCGGCCTGCGCTGCGCTCACCGCCTCCGGCGACTCGACCAGGCCGACACGCAGGCGTTCCTGCGCAAGCAATAGCGCCAGCGTGCGGCCCACGATGCCGCCGCCGCGGACACAGACATCCAAGGGCAAAGTCATCGGGCCATTGTAGGAGCCGGCACAATGGCGTGGCGCCATTGAAGGGTCTTTTGAGGGCTTTGGCCCTGCCCCTGGCGCGCGTTTTTCCCTCCACCTGTTTCGACCGCAGCGTATGGGCCTGCCGCCCAGAATTTCACGACCATGTCACTTTCAACCCGCACCCCTGCCGAATCTTCCGACAGTCCCCGCGAACCGGGCTCGCAAGCCCAAGCCCGCATCACCGGGCTTTACATCTACCCGGTGAAGTCCTGCGCCGGCGTGACGCTCCAGGAGTCGGAGCTCACCGACGCCGGGCTGGACCTCGACCGCGCTTGGATGGTGGTCGACGCATCGGGGGAGTTCGTCTCCCAGCGCGAGTTTCCGCGCATGGCACTGGTGCAAGTGAGCCTGCGTCGCGGAGAGGTGGTGCTGCGCGCGCCGGGCATGCTGGCCTTGCACCTCGGCATCGACCGGGTCGAGGCGCCGGCACGGGTGCGGATCTGGGACGACGAGGTACCGGCCTATGACATGGGCGCGGTGGCGGCGCAGTGGTTCACCGACTTTCTCGGCCAGCCGCTGCGGCTGGTGCGCTTCGACCCCGAGCACCAGCGGTTGTCTTCCATGAAGTGGACCGGCGGGATCGAGGCGCCCAACCAGTTCAGCGATGGCTTCCCGCTTCTCGTGCTGAGCCAAGCCTCCCTCGACGGGCTGAACCAGCGGCTGCAGGCGGCTGGCCGGACCCCGGTGACCCTGGCCCACTTCCGGCCCAACATCGTGCTGGACGGGCTGACGGCGCACGGCGAGGACGGCCTGGGCCTGCTCTCGATCGAGGCGGACCTGCCGGTGCAACTGCAACTGGTCAAGCCCTGCGCCCGCTGCAGCATTCCCAATATCGACCCGGTCACCGCCCTGTCGGATCCGGCTTTGGGGGACGCCCTTCAGGTCTACCGCAGCCTGCCGTCGATGGGTGGCGCGGTCTGCTTCGGCATGAACGCGATCATCCGCGCCGGTGACGGCGCCCGGCTGCGCATCGGGCAGTCCGTGGTTGGCGACTGGCGCTTCGACTGATCCGGGACCCGGCCACCCGCCCTCGGGAAACCCCGAGTCCGGGGCTTATCGTCTAACGTATACGATATGCGAATTGCGCTCCAACTCAAGGAGCAGCCCAGCTTCGCATTCCACCTCCGCCCATGTTTCCCTGGCTCGATCCCGACGCCGAGACCGCCTCCAGCCGCCTGCGCGCGGTGCGAGATACCTCCTTGCCCAAGCTGGTTCGTGACGACCTGCTCGAAAGAATCCTGGGCGGTGAGCTGCGCCCAGGTGACCGGATCAGTGAGCCGGATGTAAGCGCGCGCTTATCTGTATCGCGTGTCCCGGTGAGGGAGGCTTTGCGCGAGCTGGAGAGTTCTGGCCTGGTGGTGTCGCGCAAGCATGCGGGCGTGTTCGTTCGACGCATCGAGCCCGAAGAGGTACGCGACCTGTACGAGATGCGCGCCTTGCTGGACGGTTTTGCCGGCGAAAAAGCTGCCGCCCTGCCGCAAGCAAACCGCGAGAGCTTGGCGCAGGCGTTGCACGAATCCACCACGACCATGGCCGATGCGGTGGCCAGCGAGCGGGTGCGCGACTACTACACCGAAAACCTGCGCTTCCATTGGCTGATCGTGGAGGCGGCTGCCAACTTGGCGCTGCTGAGCAGCTACCGGGAACTGGTGCAAAAGCTCCACCTCTCACGCCTGCGCAGTCTTTCTCGCGGCCTGGCGATGCGCACCTCCATCCAGGAGCACAAGCAGATCGTGCAGGCCATTGCCGCCGGCGATCCGGCCGCGACCCGCTCGCTCCTGGCCCGCCATGTGGGCGACGCGCACCGGCGGTTGTCTGCCGAGCCCATTCCCGCTTGAGCAGCGACCCTCCCCCCTGTTTTCCAACTCGAACCTTGATCCATCCAAACGAAGGAGACTCTTCATGAAGCGACGCACCCTCCTGCAATCGGCCCCTTTGCTGCTGGCGCCTGCCCTGCTGCCCGGCCAGGCCGCTGCACAGCAGTACCCGGCCAAGCCGGTGCGATACATCGTTCCGGTGGCCGCCGGCGGCGGCTCCGACATGATCGGCCGCAACCTGTGCGAGCGCCTGTCCAAGGTGCTCGGCCAATCCATGGTGGTGGAGAACATCGGCGGCGGCGGCGGCGTTGTGGCCTGCCAGAGCACCCAGCGCGCTGCACCTGATGGCTACACCCTGATGCAGGGCTATGTGGCCACCCACGGCACCTCGCCGGCCACCCGCAAACTGCCCTATGACCCGCTCAAGGACTTCACGCCCGTCGGCATGATCGGCAGCACGCCCAACGTGCTGGTGGTGAACACCAACCTGCCGGTGAACAACGTCAAGGAGCTGGTCGAGTACCTCAAGAAGAACCCGGCCCGCCTGTCGTATGGCTCGGCCGGCGCGGGCTCGCTCACCCACTTGACCGCGGAGCTCTTCAAGCTGCAGACCGACACCTTCATGGTGCACATCCCCTACCGCGGCATCGCCCCGGCCACCACCGACCTGATCGCTGGCCAGACCCAAGTGATGTTCCCGGGCCTCGCCGCTGCGCTGCCGCATATCCGCAGCGGTCGCCTCAAGCCCCTTGCGGTGACCGGCACCCAGCGCCACCCCGCCCTCAAGGATGTGCCGACGATGGAGCAGGGCGGTCTGAAGGGCTTTGACGCCCAGCAGTGGTACGGCGTCGTGGGCCCGGCCAACATGCCGGCGGCCGTGGTCAAGACCCTCAACGACGCCATGGCCCAGGTGCTTGCGCAGCCCGACTTCCGCGAGAAGCTCAGCGCAGAAGCGGTCGAACTGATGCCGATGAACCCGGCTCAGTTCGCCGACTTCATGAAGCAGGACCTCGCCCGCTGGACCCAACTGGCCAAGGCCCGCAACATCAACCTCGAATCCTGACCCCATGACCGTCAATACCCATGTGGCCGCCGACACCCAGGCGCCGCCGATCACCCAGGAGCTTGCCCGCTTCGTCGCCGAACATCCCTCTCGCGGATGGAGCGACGCAGTCGAGCATGAGGCGCACCGTACCTTCCTGAACTGGCTGGGCTGCGCCATTGGCGCCGCCCGTCACGAGGCGGTGGACGCTGCGCTGGCGGCGGTGCAGATGCTGCAACCTGCGCCCCAGGCGACGCTGGCTGGCCGGCCGGAGCGGGTGGACATGGCCAACGCCGCCCTGATCAACGGCATCTCCTCCCACACCTTCGACTTCGACGACACCCACCTCAAGACCATCATCCACCCGGCTGGCCCGGTGGCCTCCGCTGTGCTGGCTTTGG
>JACCEB010335327.1_pt1 | contig 10802 bp, 15 predicted proteins | sample 7454761 | NCBI WGS metagenome assembly JACCEB01 (sample SAMN15323454, study PRJNA562643) | freshwater metagenome | isolation source: river surface water | place: USA:Blue River Watershed | collected 2017-08-18 | reverse complement strand
TAAATGAACTCATTTAAGAAAATCGCTCTAGCCGTGGTTGCAGCCATGACTACCGCAACAATCGTGGCTTCGCCTGCAAGCGCAGCCGTAATGACAGTCGCTGTATCTCTTGACGGAACTGCTAATACAACAGCATCCGCAATTGCTACACCTGCTGCATTGCCAGTCCCAGCAGATAATACAATTGATGCTGCTGATGCGCTAAAGTTTGTTGCAACAGTTGATACAGGAACAAGTGTTACTGTTTCAGCAACAAATGCAACAATCGTGTCTGCACTACACACATCTGCTTCACCAGTTTCTGCAACATCAGGATCATCATCATTGACAATTGCAACTGGTACAGGCACAACCGCAACATTTTGGGTATACACAAAGACAACAGCAATTGGTACTGTTGTAATTAATAACCAGGGAACAACTCTGACATACTATGTACAGGGTACTGCTGGTAAGATTAATACTCTTACAGTATCTGCTCCTACATCAGGCGCTGCTGGAACAAAGCAGGATGTCACAGTAACTGCTACAGATACATTTGGCAACAAGGTATCAGGTAAGTCAATTACTGCTACAGTATTTGCTGCAACAGCAACACTAGATTCAACAACAGCAACAACTGGTGCTACACTTTCAGATTTTGGAATTGCAACATTTAAGGTAACACTTCCAACAACTGGAACACGCTCATTGATCACATTTGCACCTACAACATCAACAGATGCAACATCTGCAGATGTAACTGGTCTTCCTGCTCGTGCACTAGCACCATTTGCAGAAATCACAGTTCGTGATCTAGTTTCAGAACTTGCTGCTCAAGTATCTGCAAAGGATGCAGCACTTGCTGCAAAGGCTATTTCTGATGCTGCTGCTGTAAAGGCTGCTGCAGAAGTTACTGCTCTAACAGCACAACTTGCTGCTGAAAAGGCTGCTCGTGCTACAGATAAAGCAACTGCTGATGCAACAATTGCTAAGTTAACTGCAGATAATGCTGCAGCACTTGCTTCAATCAAGGCATCATTCAATGCACTTGCTAAGAAGTGGAACGCAAAGAATCCAAAGGCAAAGGTTACTCTAGTTAAGTAATTTAGTCCAACACTAAAGGGGTTATCAATTACGATAGCCCCTTTTTTGTGCAATAAAATGGTATAATCATCCTATCAGACATTATGTCTGCAAGGGGGAAGGCAAATAAAAAGATTACTACGCATAGCAACAGCCACCATATTAGCCTTTGGATGGCTTCTAATAGCCCCTACAGACGCAAACTCTGACGACCCTATATCACTTGCTGCCCAAGAAATAGCAGAACTTAATAAGAAGGTAAACAATCTTGTCTTTCAAGATGACATGAACAACCTTATAGATATAGCAGAGAACAAATTTCTATATGCTAAAAATGCCAAGGATGCCAGAGATCAGGCTATTGAGGACTACCAAGATGCTTTAGACGCAAGAGGCCTAGCCATAGAACAAAGGGATTTGGCACAATCAGTCGTAGATGGACAAACAGTCACTGTGGCCACAGCACTAACTAATAAAAATAATGCTCAAGATGAATTGGCTATAGCAAACATAAACCTTCAAACAGCACAAGCAAATATGCAATCTGCAGGAGGTTCTGGACTTCAGTATACTGTGTATAACCTAACAAGAACATTTGGCGGAGTGGCCGTTCCAGATTCAGTTATATGTTCTGGCACCTGGAATTCAAACTCTATGCAGTTACCAGTTTGTGGAAATAGATATGAAAATATTGTAGTTAAGTTTACTGGACAGATCACAGTTCCATCATGGTTTGAGACAGTAGCCTTTGCGGGATACACAGATGATGGTTTTAGAATGTATATTGATGGACAACTTGCTGTCAATAACTGGGTTGAGCAGGGTGCAAGATGGAGTTCTTGGTCTCCAACCTATGATGTTACTCAAGATAAAACTTTTGATGTTGAGATTTGGTGGTATAACGGTGGTGGTCCAGGATCCTATCACCTTGGGTGGACAATTCCTGGTGGAATGACTGGCGCAGGTTGTGACTATTCTGGAAATCCAAGAGTATGGGGACAAAACTTTAGTTGTAATTTAAATACATTTTCTTCTGGATCTGGACCAACACAAGCACAATTAGATGCTTATAGTCAAGCACTTGCAATAAAAAATACAAAGCAAGAAGTATATAACGATAAATTGTCTGTATATAATCAAGAGGTTCAAACACTACAAACCTCACAATCAAACCTAACAACTGCTGAAGCAAACCTAACAACTGCTGAAACAAATCTAACAAATACAACAACTGACAAAGACAATGCAATAGTTTTATATAATCAAGCAGTTATAGATATGAATAATGCAATTGATGATGCATGGGACTACTATAAGGAACAAGGGCAAAGAGAACTTAATGCTGCTATTGCACAGGCTGCAGCCAATGCAGCAGCAAATCAGCCTACTCCAGAACCTTCTCCTGAGCCATCGCCTGAGCAAACTCAACCAGTCGATCCCACTCCAACTCCAGAGCCTGAAACCACAAATGAACCGACTCCAGAACCAACTGTTGATCCAGAGCCCACCCCTGAGCCTTCACCAGAGCCTTCACCTCTCCCATCGGATATAGATCCAGAGCCAACTCCTGAACCAGAGCCAACTCCTGCTGAACCTTCTGAAGAATCACAAAACAATCCTATCATACAAGATAAAGAATTGGCAGCACTAATACCTGAAAAAGGTACAGGAACTACAGAAGACCTATCTGGAGTTATTGCTAATCTTACGAGCAAGGATAATAAATTAGTTAAATTATCACCAGAACAGATTGCAGCAGTTAGCCAAACACTTAAGGCTTTGACTGTTGAGGCTAAGGTTGAGATTGCTGGAGATCTTGGTATTGCTCCATCTGAAGTTGCAAAGATTGCAGATCAAATGAAGTCTAACTCAGCACTTGCATCAGCATTTGTAGAGTTCGCAGATAGAGCAGGGGATGCAGGAGATACCCCCATGCCATTTACACTGGCAGATGCAGTAACAGAGGTACAAACAGAAGCATTCTTGGCAGATCCACTTGGAGCATTATTTAATGTGGATCCATTAGAATTACTATCTAATTTCTCTGAGTTAGGTAGCGATATGACAGACGATCAGAGAGAAAAGGCCCAAGAGGTAGTTATACCAGTTGTAATTGTTTCACAAATAGCAAGCACAATAATTGGGATGAGGAGGTAATATGAAAATAATCAAAAAGGTTGTGAAGGGATTCTTCACATGGCTTAAAGATGCAGGAGTGGAAGTGATTGCACAGGCCTTTACTCTACTTGGCTTCTTCATCGCATGGCTAACTTTGACGGGATCAGCAAGAGACATTGTTGGTATTGCAGTACTTGCAACCACAGTAATTTGGCTAATCACAATCCCCCTAAGAAAGGAGGACTAAAATGGCAACTAAAAAAATAGTAGAGGCTCCAAAGAAAGAGCATCCGCAGAAGGCTTTGACAAATATATTAATGCGTATCGTAGCAGTATTTGCTGCTTCTGGTCTATCAGTACTTGGTGCTGGAGCGGTAGTGGGAATTGATACAATACAGGCAGTAATGCTTGCAGGTCTACTGGGTGTAGCAACAGTCATTGAAAGGCTGGCAAGGGCTTTTTTAGACGATGGAAAACTCACATTGACAGAGATCAATGATGCGTTTAAAACGGTAGATAAAAAGGCTAATTAATCATTATTAGGCTTGCTTGACAGCCCTTTCAGGTAGATGGTATACTTAATCATACCTATCTGGAGGGGCTTTGCCATGACTTGCATTGTTACATTAAAACACGAAGATAAAATTTATATGGCTGGAGATCGTGGTGCATCTGATGATGGAACCATTCTATCTCTTGATGCTCCAAAAGTTTGGAAAATAGGACCATACCTTATTGGTTATGCTGGTGCATTAGATGGAGAAAGAATTAGATATAACTTTAAACCAACCGCACCTAATATAAAAGATACAGACAAATTTATGCAGACAAAATTTATCAAAGAGTTGAGAGAGTTTTATAACGAATTTTGGGTGGATACCACAAAGGATGGCGATCTTGGTTTAATAATTGCAGTGCGTGGAGAAATATATGAGCATAGCGCTGTAGATATGTCATTATCAAAGTACACACTTCCATACCTTGCAATGGGGTCTGGAGCAGAATATGCTTATGGTGTTTTATATGCAACAGATAAGCAAAAAAATGCTAGAAACAGAGCCATACAAGCAGTAAATGCAGCAATTAAGTTTAGCCCATCCTGCATGGGTCCAGTTGACATAGTTAGTCTTTAAGGGTACAATTAATATATGAATCACTCACATGATGACTTGTCTCCAGAAGAGCAAGAGTTTGGTATTTGGCTTGAAAACGGTATTGAAAGAGGTTGGGTAACACCACCATACTGCAATACACACGATGGCGGATATGAGTATATGGGTGAAGAAGAATTAGAAGAATGGGAAGCAGGAGGCGACCCATGCTGTCATGTCATCAGATTGATGATATCGTAAAATGAAAAGGAATAATATGAAGAAGGCATTACTAGCACTACTATCAATTGGAATTGCATTTACAGCAATTCAACCAGCACAAGCAGAAGATCAAAAGGTTTTGGCAATCATTGATTCTGCTATTAACTCAAATAACTTTCCATCAATTATTCATGAGGTATGCTTTACAACAGTAAAATCTGTAGATCCTAAGCAAAATATGTCTTGCCCTAATGGAGAATTGTTTATGGAAGGCAAGGGTGCAGCATCTGCTCCATGGCCAACATCAATTAACAATGCCACATATCATGGCGATTCAATGGTAAAGTCTGCTCTTACTGTTAATTCAAATCTAAAGATTGTTTTTATTAGATTTAACGATGTTACATCTCTTGGAAATTCAAGGGGAGATGCAAAGGCCTTGGCATTAGCATTTGACTGGGTATCAAAGAATGCTAATAAGTATAGTATTGATGCTCTTTCAGTTAGTCAATCTTCAGTAAGTGCAGGGAATCTTGCATTATGTTCAACAGATAAAGTTACTATTAATGCAGTAGCATCTTTGACTGCAAGCAATATCCCAGTGTTTGCTGCAACAGGAAATGATCGACGAAAAGATGTTGTTGGGTTTCCATCATGTGTTAATGGAGTAATTGGTGTAGGGGCACTTGGCAATGCTACACAACTAGAAGCACTGACAAATACAGGTCCTGGACTTGATATGGTTGCTCCTACTAATTTAAAAATTACTAAATACAATGGCTCAGAACTAAAAGCATTTGGAACCTCTGTAGCAACTGCTGTATCAGCAGCATCATATGTAAACCGCAACACCTTTAAAACCTTTGGAGAATATCTATCCTCTCTTCCAAAGATTATTATTGGAACTGCTTCTTACATCCGTAATTAATTACAGGTCCTAGGCACGACTTTAAACTGCCCCAATGCCCTATAACTCAGATGGTAGAGTGCCGAACTGTTAATTCGGATGTCCCTGGATCGAGACCAGGTGGGGCAGCAAGGTAGTGTATAATTGTAATATACCAAAGGGAGAAAATAGTGTTAAATTCAAATGGTTTTGTATTAAGGCCTAACAAAGAACATAAGTTTTTTGAAAAGTATTTAGATAATGATTTATCAGCGTTGTCTGAGTTTCTTGAACAAAAATATAAAGAAATTGAAGATGCAAAAATTCCAGGAGTAAGCAAGTTATACGAAAATGGAAAAGAACTATGGACTGAAAGTGGAAGTCTTTCTACTGTCAAGTGGAAAGAGTATAATGTGTTTCAATTTTATAATGCCTCTATTTATAAATTGTATAAAGAAATTTCAAATACTGTAAAAGAAGCATGTGAATATTACGAAGTAGATTTTGCAAAACAAAATTATTATATTCAGGGCTGGTTTAATATAACACATACTGGTAAAGGAAAATTAGATTGGCACGACCACGGAGGTCCATTTGCCCCACATTTTCATGGGTACTATTGTGTAAATGCAGAGCCATCAATTACTCATTACCAAATCAATGATGGTTCAAAAAGAGTAGTTGACAATATTAATAAAAACAATAGATTGATCTTGTCCGAAATGGGTCATCCACATGCTATGGGTGATTGGGAATGGGAAGGATCAAGAATTACAATTGCCTATGATATCGAACCACTAAATTCTTTACTTCGTGCTGGAAGTGGGGTTTCTGAGCAACACTGGATTCCATTGGTATAGAATGAAAAAAATAATAAAAAAAATAAGATTTTATTTTTGGATGAGAAAAAATAAAAAAGCCTTTAAAAAAAGAAAGTTTACCTATTAATGACAATCCAAAAATTTTCTATATCCGAAAACTACTCGCCTTCATCTATGTATAGATGTGACGAGTTTACTAAAAATCATGATGGCAAGCATGTATTATTTATTGGCGATTCCTTTGCATGCGGTGACGGCTTAGAAAAAGAAGATACATGGTGCTACAAGGTTTATAATAAAATAAATAAAGAAGAAAAGGTTAGTGGATATTATAATCTAGGAATGTCTGGAGCATCAATTAGCGAATGTATTGATCAATTTTTTAAATATTGTGGATCTTATGGAAATCCAGATGTTGTTTTTTTTATAACTACAGAACTTGACAGAGACTTAAGGTATGTAAATCGACACCATCAAGACTTATTTATTCACAGAATGTACTACTATTTAAATCAATATTGTATATCTAGTAACATTGAATTATATTCTTTCAGTTGGTTAAAATCTGCTGGGACAATTCAAGAGACTCCAAAAAGATATACCTGGCTTGTCAATGGAATACAATCTTTAAGACCGCTTTGGACTGAGCAAGTACAAACCCAAGAGTCTTTGTATGATATAAATTTACTAAATGATTTTGAATCATTTTATGATTATGAAACAAAAGATATGATGGAATCTGTATATAGGTTTGATGCAAATAGCACAACTAAAGAAAAATCTATATGGGCAACTGATGGTGTTCATCCAGGAACATCTTTCCATGACTTTTATGCAGAATTTATATATAAAAAGTATTTGGATAATAAATGAAAATTTTAGGAATAAATGAAACATCACATGATGCCTCTGTATCTTTAATTGAAGATGGAAAAATATTATTTGCAGGGCATGCGGAAAGATATAGCAAAGAAAAAAATGACTGGTATATCAATGATAGTTTATTAAAAGATGCTTTCTCATATGGGTTTCCAGATCATATTGCCTACTACGAAAAACCCCTTCTAAAAGCCTCTAGGCTGCTTTTAAGGGGTGGTGTAGGCGATTGGGCACCACGATATAAAATTGACAATATTTTTGGAAGACCGATTCCAACCAAATATTTTAAGCATCATTATTCTCATGCAGCAGCAGGATATTACACAAGCAGATTTACTGATGCAGCAATTGTGGTGCTTGATGCAATTGGTGAGTATAACACTTCTACAATTTGGGTTGGAGAAGGAGATAAGATAAAACTAAAATATAAACAAAACTATCCAGTGTCCTTCGGATTATTTTATTCAGCATTTACACAACTGATTGGGCTTATGCCAAATCAAGAAGAATATATTATGATGGGGATGGCTGCGTATGGTGACTGGACAAAATATTATAAAAAGGTAAATGATTATTTTCCATCTTACTATGAACAAAAATATAATTTTCATAAAGGCATTCAGGACTGGGGGCATATTGAATCTGAACAAGACAAATTTGATATAGCAGCAGCAGTTCAAATGGTATATCAGCAAAGACTAAATGATTTTATGCACATGGCTTATTCTATAACTGGAAAAACAAATCTTGTATTTATGGGTGGTTGTGCGCTTAACTCTTCTGCCAATACCTTGCTTTGGAATATCTTTAAAGATGTTTGGATTATGCCAAATCCTGGAGACGCAGGGTCATCTCTTGGTGCTGCTGCTGCGCTATATGGAAAACATATTGAATGGAAAACCCCATACCTTGGCTATGATCTTGGTGGAGAATATCCAGTTCAAAAAATTGTAGACGGTATATTAAAGGATGGAATCGTAGCAGTAGCATCAGGCAGAGCAGAGTATGGCCCAAGAGCATTAGGAAATAGGTCTATTCTTGCAGATCCCAGAGATCCAAACATTAAAGACAAAGTTAATCTTATTAAAAAAAGAGAACTCTTTAGGCCATTTGCTCCAGTAGTTCTTGAAGAGTGTGCATCTAAATGGTTTGACATGGACTTTACAAGCCCATATATGCAGTATACAGTCAAATGCCTTCAGCCAGAAAAGATCCCATCTGTCGTACATGCTGATGGAACATCAAGAGTTCAGACGGTAAACAGAGAGCAACATCGTGGTTTGTACAGGGTTTTGAATAAATTTTATCTCCAGACTGGTGTTCCAGTATTACTAAATACTAGTCTAAATATTAAGGGTCAGCCACTTCTTAATGATGAGGCTGACATTCTTGAGTGGGAAAAAGAATATAACTTTACAATATGTAGGTAAAGTGATATAATAGACATAAGACAAAGGAGGCCATACATGGCAGCAAAAGGTAGTTTAGAGGCAATTATTGAGGTTGCAAAAAAAGAAATTGGAACCATTGAAGGTCCAAAAGATAATGAAACAAAATACGGTAAATGGACAGGTGCAAACTTTTTACCATGGTGCCAGTCATTTGTTTCATGGTGTGCGTTTACAGCAGGACTAGATCCAAAGAAATATCCAAAGACTGCAGCCACAGTTGCAGCGTCAGATTGGTTTAAAAAGAATAACCGTTGGGCAGATGCTCGCAATGATGATCCAACTCCAGGAGACTGGATTTATTTTGATTTTCCAGAAGATGGTGTAAATCGTATCTCACATGTTGGTATTTGCATTAAGAACAACGGAGACGGAACAATTCAGGTTATTGAAGGAAACACTTCAGGAACTGCAAAGGGAGATCAGCGCAATGGTGGCATGTGTGTTGAAAAGACTCGTGGATATGTCAAGAATAATAAAAAGAAGTTAGTTAATGCCGTAGTTGGTTGGGGACGACCAGTTTATGTTGGTGAAGAAGATACTCCGCTACTTAATAAGGTTAAGTAATGGAATCAAATAAAAGATCTTCAATCAAAACACTAAGTTGGGAAGCCTTTCATCTTGTAGTTCTTGCTGGAATTATTTATTTGTTTACAGGAGAGTGGGAGTATGCAAGTCTTGGAGCAATCATTTACATTGGTGTTGAATCTCTTGGGTACTTTATTCATGAAAGAATTTGGGCAAGATTTGGGAAAAAGATAAAATGATTCGAATTAAAATAATTAAGTTTGTTGTAAAAATTCTTGGTTATGAATGGGGCGGAGATGCACTGAGGGCTCCAGTTTGGACAGTAAAGGCAAAGAAAAAGAAGTAATGCCAGCATATGAGTATAGGTGTGAATCTTGTAATATAGAATATACAAAAGTTCGCAGCATCACAGAAAACGATCCAGGGTATGGTTGTGAAAGTTGCAACCTACCACTGGTTCGCATATATTCTAAAGTAGGTGCGGTTTTTAATGGCAGTGGTTTTTATAGTACAGATAATAGGAAAAAATGATAACAAAAATACCTGAAGGACAAATATGTCAAGCATTTGATCCAAAAATGAATTTGCATACATCAATACTAAAATCACAGAGGGTTAGTGAAAATGCAAATACATCATGTCTTGCCCCTGCCTATGTTTATATCGAAGGAACGCATGGCAAAAAATTTTTGTGTGACTATCATTATCACTATGAAGTATATATGACTAGCCAAGGCTACTCGGATCCAAGCAGTTCGTGGAAAGACATTCAAAAATTTATAATAGACGAAAGAGAAAGAGTAAAAGAAACATTTGCAAAAAATGTTACAACAACAGAAACAGTGGGACAAAAATGCTCACTTGTTAATTCTTATAATATTACAACTGGCTGTGTAGCAGATGCTTTTGTGAAAGTTAATCCTATTAAACTAGTAGTTGGTAAAATTAATTTTACTGCAATAAAAGACTTAAGCAATATTTCCAATAGTATTTTTTATTGTAATTTTCATTTTAGAAGAGAATATTTTAGATATTATAACAATGGTATTGTGTATGAAGATTTTCATAATGTATTAGATGAAAGATACAGAATGAATATCACTATCGCTGAAGAAGCCACAAACCTTAAATATGTCTAAGGCAGGCTTGACAGATATATAGCATTAGGGTATAATTAAATATATAAAAAGAATCCAAGAAATAGGGGTATACTATGAGTACAATGACTGACACAGTTTTAGACAAAAAAGAGTGGGTTCTGAAGGCCACAGATAGGTGCGATTCATGTGGTTCTGAGGCATTAGTTATGGTTACTGGTCTAAACGGAGAACTTCTTTTTTGCGGACACCACTATAATAAGATAATGGATAATCCTATTGGATATGAAAAAATGATGAAGTTTGCAATAACTATATTGGATGAGCGTGAAAAACTTATCGAAGATAAGGCAAAGGGTAAGGACTACTAATGATTATTCAAATTATAGGATTGCCTGGATCTGGCAAGACTGCACTAGCGACGGCACTCAAAGAAAGAATTAATGCTATTCATCTTAATGCTGATGAGGTAAGGTCTACAGTTAATTCTGATCTTGGGTTTACCGCCGAAGATAGAGTTGAGCAAGCACGTCGCATGGGAGAGATGGCACGTCTAATTGCAAAGCAAGGTGTTGCTCCAGTAATTGTTGACTTTGTTTGTCCCACAGAGTTAACACGTGCAGCATTTGGAAAACCAGATATTTTGG
>JACCEB012092248.1_pt1 | contig 10804 bp, 7 predicted proteins | sample 7454761 | NCBI WGS metagenome assembly JACCEB01 (sample SAMN15323454, study PRJNA562643) | freshwater metagenome | isolation source: river surface water | place: USA:Blue River Watershed | collected 2017-08-18 | reverse complement strand
TCAGCTGCACTTAAGCTCTTCCGGGTATGCGCCTTCTCTGCATTCTCAATCTCAACTAGTTCTTCGATTTGCTCCAAGAACCATGGATCAATTTTGGTTTCTTGATAGACCTCATCGATACCCATGCCCATGCGGAACGCATCGGCCACATACCAAATACGATCAGGGCCAGGATCGCCAATCTCCTGAATAATGTCTTCTAGATCGGTGGATTTCTCATCAAGACCATCCACACCAACTTCTAGACCGCGTAGCGCTTTCTGAAAAGACTCTTGGAATGTACGGCCAATTGCCATCACCTCTCCAACAGACTTCATCTGGGTGGTCAGACGGGGATCAGCTTCCCGGAATTTCTCAAACGCAAAGCGCGGTATCTTGGTTACCACATAATCAATGCTGGGCTCAAACGATGCTGGTGTAGCACCGCCGGTAATATCGTTTTGTAACTCATCAAGCGTATATCCAACTGCAAGTTTTGCCGCCACTTTAGCAATTGGAAATCCAGTTGCCTTCGAAGCTAGAGCAGACGAGCGCGATACCCGCGGGTTCATCTCGATCACAATCATGCGGCCATCAACTGGATTGATCGAGAACTGTACGTTTGATCCACCGGTATCCACACCAATCTCACGCAGCACCGCGATCGATGCATTCCGCATGATTTGATACTCTTTGTCGGTCAGCGTTTGTGCAGGCGCAACGGTAATTGAGTCGCCCGTGTGAACCCCCATCGGATCCAAGTTCTCGATCGAGCAAACGATGATGCAGTTATCTGCGCGATCACGCACCACTTCCATCTCAAACTCTTTCCAACCCAATAAAGACTCTTCAATCAAGAGCTCGTGGGTTGGCGATAGATCAAGTCCACGTTTGCAAATCTCTTCAAACTCTTCACGGTTATAGGCAATACCGCCACCAGAGCCACCCATCGTGAACGATGGACGAATCACTACCGGGAATCCCGAGCCACCGGTTTCGGTCTGGATGCGTTGCTGAACGGCAAGCGCCTCTTCCATCGAATGAGCGATTCCGGATTTAGCAGAACCCAGACCAATCTTGGTCATAGCGTCTTTGAACTTTTGGCGATCCTCAGCCTTATCAATTGCTTCAGGGGACGCGCCGATTAACTCGCAGTCATATTTTTTGAGCACACCATTGCGATGCAAATCAAGAGCGCAATTCAGTGCGGTTTGACCACCCATAGTAGGCAAAATGGCATCGGGTTTCTCGGTCGCAATAATGCGTTCGACCACTTGCCATGTAATGGGCTCAATGTAAGTGACATCGGCCATCTCGGGATCGGTCATGATGGTTGCTGGGTTGCTGTTCACCAAAATAACCCGATAGCCCTCCTCTTTGAGCGCTTTGCACGCTTGTGCGCCGGAGTAGTCAAACTCACACGCTTGGCCAATCACAATCGGACCGGCACCAATAATGAGGATGCTTTTAATGTCTGTCCGCTTAGGCATTAGCGCGCCTCCTTGCCAGCGACATTCATCAAATGAATGAAGCGATCAAACAAATAAGCAATATCGTGTGGGCCTGGTGACGCCTCTGGGTGCCCTTGAAAGCAAAATGCCGGTTTATCTTTCCACGCCAGTCCTTGCAAAGAACCATCGAACAGCGACACATGTGTAACTCTCAAATCGTTGGGTAGAGTTTTGGCATCAACCGCAAATCCGTGGTTTTGTGAAGTAATTGCTACACGTCCACTATCCAAGTCTTTGACAGGATGGTTTGCACCATGATGACCAAACTTCATTTTGAGCGTTTTGGCACCAGATGCAAGACCCATAATCTGATGACCAAGGCAGATACCAAAGGTGGGGATGTTTTTACCAATAATGGTTTGCGCTGCGCTAATTGCATAGTCGCAAGGCTCGGGGTCACCTGGGCCATTTGATAAAAATACCCCATCGGGTTTAAGTGCAAGCACTTCGGCAACAGGTGTCTTTGCAGGCACAACTGTTAATGCACAACCGCGTTGTGCAAGCATGCGCAGAATATTGCGCTTTACTCCAAAGTCATAAGCAACTACCCGCTTATTGGGATTTTTAATGGATTGATACTCGGGTTTACCGCTTGCACCAAATAATTGCCACTCACCCTCGGTCCATTCATATGACTTCTTGGTAGTTACAACCTGAGCGAGATCCAAGCCAGCCATACCGCTAAATGACTTTGCCAATGCCAATGCGCGTTTAGCAAGCGCTTCGACATCATCGCCAACATGGCCGGCAACGATTGCGCCAGACTGAGCGCCTTTGTCCCGAAGTAAACGCGTCAGTTTGCGTGTATCAATTCTGGCGATACCGGGTACCTTAGCGGCTCGCAAGTAGTGATCGAGGCTATCTTGGGCACGAAAGTTTGAAACCCGTGGCGACAAATCTTTAATGATCAAACCCGCAGCGTAAATTTGGTTTGACTCTGCGTCTTGCGAGTTGACCCCCACGTTACCAATGTGCGGATAGGTCAAAGTGACCAACTGCTTGGCATAACTGGGATCTGTCAGAATTTCTTGATAGCCTGTGATTGCGGTATTGAAAACAACTTCACCGCTGGTCTCGCCGGGGGCACCAATGCTTTGACCCGAAAAAATTGAACCATCTGCAAGTGCGAGAACCGCTGGGGGAAAAGAAGGAAGCAAGGGCGACAAACAATCTCCAATACCCTGCTGCCGTCCAACACTCTTTGCCCCAAAAGACATACCCGGGGCTAAGTTGCGGGGAGGTAAGTGTCTTTAAGCGCTAGGGCAAATTTATTAGTTACTGATAGGCGTAATGATACCAGTTCGGATCCAACTCTTCCGAATTCGCCCCCGATACGGGGGGATTGCTCAATCGAAATTACTTGCCAATCACCTGCTTGATTTGTGCGAGAACCGATTGATCTTCCATGGTGCTTATGTCACCAGGATCGCGCCCTTCGGCAACGGCTTGTAAGGCCCGTCGCACAATTTTTCCGGAACGTGTTTTAGGTAATGCACTGACCAAATAAACACGCGCAGGTCGTGCTACTGCTCCTAACTGAGAGTCCACGGTCTTCATCACTTCAGCTTCCATATTCGCTGTTTTATTGGTATCTTTTGCGATCACAAAACCAATTGCGACCTGACCTTTCAATTGATCTTCAACACCAACCACGGCAACCTCAGCAACATTACTGTGACTTGAAATACTTTCTTCAATCTCACGAGTACCAAGTCGATGACCTGCAACGTTAATCACATCATCGGTGCGGCCTAAGATGAAGAAATAACCATCTTGGTCTTTGATTGCCCAATCGAAGGTTGAGTAAACCATCTTGCCAGGCACAGTCTCCCAATAGGTTTTAACGAAACGCTGATCGTCACCCCACACCGTTTGCATGCATCCAGGTGGCAATGGTCCCTCAATCGCAACCACACCTTTTTTATCTGGACCCAACTCGGCACCAGTGGCTTCATCAAGTAACTTCATGTTGTAGCCATAAACAGGAACGCCAGGTGACCCAAATTTATGGGGCATCACTTCAACGCCTCGCTGAATCGCCAAAATTGGCCAACCGGTCTCTGTTTGCCAATAGTTATCGACCACGGGTTTCTTCAAAGCATCATGAATCCATGACGCAGTGGGCTCATCGAGTGGCTCGCCAGCCAAGAACAAAGTCCTTAACGTCGATAAGTTGTATTTGGTCAAGAAAGCAGGATCTTGTTTCTTGAGGACCCGCACTGCAGTCGGTGCTGAGAACATCACTGAGACCTTGTACTTCTCGACCAAGCTCCACCAAATTCCGGCATCGGGTCGCAAGGGGGTTCCCTCGTACATGATGGTTGCCATGCCATTAATGAGTGGTCCATAAATAATGTAGCTGTGCCCTACTACCCAACCAATATCCGAGGTGGTAAACATGGTCTCACCGGGATTGCCCCCGAAGATCAGACGCATTGAGCTTGCTAGAGCTACAGCATAGCCACCCGTGTCGCGTTGCACGCCTTTGGGCTTACCAGTTGTTCCAGAGGTATACAAAATGTAGGAAGGGTGTGTGGCATCGACCCACTCCACCGGCACATTCGCATTTAAGTGTTTCTCACGCTCTGCGGCGTAATCCAAATCACGATTCGCTACTTTGGTGAACTCACTTAAGCCACGATTAACAATTAATACTTTCTCAGGCTTGGCACTTGCCAATGAAATAGCTTCATCCAGTAAGGGCTTGTAAGGAACGGCTTTGCCACCACGCATCCCTGCTTCTGCAGTAATGATCATTTTGGGCTTGGCATCATCAATGCGGGAGGCAAGACTGTGAGATGCGAAACCACCAAACACTACTGAATGAATTGCACCGATTCGTGTGCATGCCAACATTGCAAAACATGCTTGCGCAATCATTGGCATATAAATTAAGACGCGATCGCCCTTCTTCACGCCATTGGCTTGCAAAATCGCTGCCATGCGATTAACTTCTGCGTGCAACTCTTCAAAAGTGTAGGCACGCTCCTCATTGGTCTCGGTGGAAACAGCTACCAATGCAATTTGTTTGGCTCGGTCTTTTAAGTGACGATCGACCGCGTTGTGGCACAAATTGGTTTGTCCACCAACAAACCATTTAGCAAAGGGTGGCTTGGAATAATCGAGGACCTGATTAAATGATTTGTGCCAATCCACTAACTTGGCCTGCTCCGACCAAAATGTTTTTGGATCACTAACCGACTGTTGATGAAATGATTTGTAGCCGCCACTCATACCGCACTCCCCCTGCAATCAAACGATCGAAGGCTTTGGATTAAGGTGCGGACTTAACGCTGGCACTTACCCCAGAGCCACTATTTGAGTTAGTTTTCGCTGATTTTGAAGTATTTGTCGATGGGGATTTCTGCTGAGAACTAGCTGTTTTAGAGCTTGCGGTCTTTGATGGGCTTGATTTAGAACCAGTGCTCGCCTGAGCAGGCTTACTGGTTTTGGGTTTGGGCGGAGCAACCTTATCCAACTTCAACTGCCCAAACTCAGCCAAATACTCCGGAATATCCGAGTCTTTTCCTGGGGGTTTAGGCACCAAGACCGTTGATCCCGCCCGAATCCGCATACCGCGGGGGATGTTATTAACCTCTCGAATGGTCTCAGCATTTAACGAGAGTCGCGTTGCTAACTGTTCAGGGGTCTCACTCTTTGCCACCTTCACTGCCGTCCATGACGAAAGTGGTTTGGTGTAACTAGCAAGATTCATTTGAAAGAGTTCAGCGCGCGCAAAGGGTAACAGCATTTGCTGATCAGCGGCAGCCAAGATCACCGGTTTATTAAATGATGGATTGAGATTACGAAAATCTTCCAAAGACATCTCTGCTAACTGTGCAGCCACATTGACATCAATGTCTCGAGTAACTTCAATCGCCACAAAGTATGGGTGATTTTCGAGTTCAGGCAAAACAATATTGTAAGCAGACGGGTTCATCACAATATTTTTATAAGCCATTAGCTTCGGAACATACTCGCGGGTCTCACGCGGCATGATTAAGCTTTGGTAATCGGTAGGCTTACGCATCGCTTGATTGCGTTTAATGGCTTTTGCAACATTACCCTCTCCCCAGTTATACGCAGCGAGGGCAAGCTGCCAGTCACCAAATTGTTTATAGAGTCGTTGCAAATAATCAAGCGCAGCATTTGTGGACTGCAACACATCGCGCCGCTCATCACGAAAGACGTTTTGGGTTAATTTGAAGTCTTGCCCCGTTCTTGGCATAAATTGCCAAATACCCATTGCTTTTGCAGTCGACTTGGCTTCTGGATTAAAGGCGCTCTCAACAAAGGGCAGAAGCGCTAACTCGGTTGGCATATTGCGGCGATTGACCTCCTCCACAATATAGAAGAGATATCGCGATGACCGCGCCATTGAGCGATTAACATAATCTGGGCGGTCGACAAGCCATTTCGTTTGTTTGTCGACCAGCGGGCTATCCAGCGGGGGCAACTGAAAGCCTTGGCGTATCTGCATCCACAAATCATTGGAAGGCGCCATCAAATCACTCACGGACTCTTTTCTGAGATCAACGCGTGGCGCATTTGCAGCACGGGGATCGCGCTTTGCGCTTGAACTTGGCGACCACTCGGCGGTCGAGGCGCAACCACTGAGTAATACCAGAATTGCAACTAGGCAAGAGAGTGGATATCGAACTGTTCTCATCTCAGTTCATCTCAAAATTGGTCTTTCCAGGCACGCACCACTGCCAATACTTCTGCTGGATGTTTAAGTGCTTGATTGACGCGTTCGGTCGCGGCAGCAATTACGGGCTCCTGATCGCAACGCAAGAATGGATTAACTCGCTTCTCGTGAGCAATGGTGGTTGGTACGGTCGGTTGATTGCGTTGACGTAATACTTCTGCGGCACTTGCCCATTGCAACAGATCTTGGTTATTGGGTTCCACTGCTTTTGCAAACCGAATATTTGATAAGGTGTACTCATGGGTGCAATACACCAAGGTATCGGGAGATAAAGCCAGAAATTTTGCAAGGGACTGGGACATTTGTGTGGGGGTGCCTTCGAACAACCGGCCACAACCCGTGGCAAAAAGTGTATCGCCACAAAATAGCTTTGGGGTCTGGCCAGGGTTATCCTCGGCAAGAGCAACGTAAGCAATATGCCCTAGCGTGTGCCCTGGAACCTCCAGAACACGCAGCTTAATTCTGGGAGCGGCAATCTCCACCGTATCCCCCTCAAAGAGTGCATGACTGCGTAATGGGATGTCCTCACCTGCCGGACCATAAACTGGTACTGCCTCCGGTGACCATGCCAGCAACTCCGGTAAACCGCCAATATGGTCAGCGTGGTAATGAGTGATTAGAATTCCGGTAAGGCGCAGATTGTTTTGTGAAAGATAAGCAATCGCCGGTTGCGCATCACCCGGATCAACCAAAAGGGCAGACTGCTGATCATGAATGCACCAAATATAGTTGTCGGTAAAGGCTGGTATGGGCCAAACTTGTAGCAAGGAATTTGAAACCATGGCAAGACCTTAGAGCACAAGACAATCCGACTATGATAACAACGACACCCCCGGATGTGCAGACCACCCCTCCCCCAGAGTCCTCTTGGGAGATGTGGTTGCAATCGCCCCCTGGGCAATACATTTTGCAATCCGAGCAGGCTCTATTTAATCAAGCAGTGATTGATGTTTTTGGGTATTACGCGTTGCAAATTGGGTTACCGCAACTCAATACCCTTCAAGAAAACCGTATTTCGCTCAAACTCATGCTCTTGCCTCACGGTCTTGCAACAAAACATCATGAGTTAGCGTATCAACCAATTGAGGGCATCCCTGAAGAACTCCCATTTGCGGATCAATCCTTAGATCTTGTAATCCTTCCTCACGTGCTGGAGTTTGCAGCCGATCCCCATCAAATTCTTCGTGAAGTTGATCGGGTTCTGATCCCCGAAGGTCGGGTCATCATCTCTGGCTTTAATCCTGCAAGCCTCTGGGGTGCTCGCCAATACGCTGGTCGCCTGATTGGAAAAAATTACCTACCGACCGAAGGTCAATTTCTTAGTCTGTTACGGATTAAAGATTGGCTCAAGCTACTCGACTACTCCGTAGATCGTGGTCACTTTGCTTGCTATCGTCTGCCCTTACGGAAAGAAAAGAATATGGCGCGCATGGCCTTCCTTGAAAAAATGGGCAATCGGTGGTGGCCAATCTTTGGTTCGGTATTTTTAATCTCTGCCATCAAACGCCACCCTGGTACCCGTTTAGTCGGTCGCGTACCTAAACAATCACTTCAAGCGATGCCTCAGTTAAATCCAGCGGCGCAACAAAGCACGCAAAAAGTGCTCGAAGAGGTATAAAGGCAGTATGAGCAAACCACATATCACCATTTACACCGACGGTGCCTGCAAAGGTAATCCAGGTCCTGGTGGTTGGGGCGCAGTTTTACGATCAGGTCAGCATGAGAAACATTTACACGGTGGTGAGCCCTCAACCACCAACAATCGCATGGAGATCAGCGCAGTGATACAGGCATTGCGAGCTTTAAAGCAAGAAAGTGTGGTTGATCTATATACCGATTCCCAATATGTGCAAAAAGGGGTGAGCGAATGGTTAGAGGGTTGGAAGGCACGGGGGTGGAAAACTGCTGACAAATCACCCGTGAAAAACGTGGACCTTTGGCAAGAACTTGACGCCCTTCTTCCTAAACACCAGATCCAGTGGCATTGGGTTAAGGGCCACAATGGCCATCCAGGCAATGAACTGGCCGACGAGCTCGCTAACCGCGGTGTTGAGGAGTTTTTGCATAAAGGCTAAATTGCCAAAATACACCCCGTTGCAGGCTTGTGAGAGAATGCTTTAACTCATTAAATATAAAAGCAATTTAGACTATTGTCGTGACTGAGAAACCATCACTATTCGTCCGCATCAAGAATAAGTTACTGGCATGGGGTTGCCAACTCCTAGGGCTTGTTCAACAAATCAATCTAAAACAGGGTGTGGCGTTTTTAATAAAACGTAAATGGTGGGTGCTAGGTCTATTGATTGTTATCTACGCAGGATTTAAAGCCTACGATCACTTCTTCCCACCTGCTGATAAACGCGGTGGTCCCCAAACTGTCACCACGATGGTGCTTGAGAAAAAAGATATCCCAATCATCATTGAAGCGACCGGCACGATTGTTGCTGCCAATATTGTCGATGTGCGCCCCCAGGTCACTAATGTTGTGAAAGAAGTGCACATCAAAGAAGGTCAAGATGTTAAAAAGGGTCAGCTGCTCTTTACCCTTGATGATCGCAATGACCGTGCCAACTATGACAAAGCGAAAGCAGTTGCTGATGATGCGCAACGTCAGTTCCAACGTGCCAAAGAATTAGTAGCGCAAAACTTTATCTCCAAAGCAGGTCTCGATACTGCTGAAGCAAATGCTAAATCAGCTGCTGCCACTGCGCGCGCTGCTGAGGTGCAACTTTCTTTTGATTACATCCGTGCCCCCATCGATGGTCGCGCCGGAATCATTAACGTCTTCCCAGGTTCCTTAGTTGCTCCAGGCAACGTAGTAACCACCGCTTCAAGCTCTACCGCAACCACTGCGCTGGGTGCAATGGTCACGATTACCCAATTAAACCCCATCAATGTGCAATTTATTGTGGGTGAAGACAACATTCCTCTGCTACTGCAAAGTGATCCTGCAAATCTCAAGGTATCGGTAAGCGTGGGAGACAATCGCACCCAAAGTTACGAAGGTAAGGTAATCGTGATCGATAACCAGGTCGATCCTGCGATCGGTGCGGTTCGAGTCAAAGCGCAAATTGCAAATGACAAACGCACACTTTTACCTGGGCAATTTGCTCGCATCAAATTAGAAGCGAACACTTTAAAAGATGCCATCTTGGTTCCCTCACAAGCTGTTGTGATTAACCCTCGCGGTCGCTTCATTTATGTTGTTGGTCCAGAAGATAAAGTGAGTCTCAAACCCATTAAGGTGGCCTACGAGTATCAAGGCAATACTGCGATTACTGGTCTAGAGGTTGGTGAACGCGTGGTTGTTGAAGGCAAACAAAATCTGCGCCCCGGTAGTCGAATACGGGAGGCTAAGCCTGCTCCAAGTGCAAAACCTGCTGAGGCACAAAAGAGCGAACCTAAACCCGCTGACAAAAAATGACGCTCTCTGAGCTTTGTATCCGACGGCCTGTCATGACCGTCTTGCTGTCGGTGGTAACCGTCATCGCCGGCGCCATTGCGTACACGCGCATTCCAGTTGCAGCCCTTCCAAGCTTTAATACACCGGTGATTTCAGTATCGGCATCTTTACCGGGCGCCTCACCGGAGAACATGGCTTCTGCAGTTGCCTTACCGCTTGAGAAAGAGTTCTCAACCATTGATGGCATCTCGGTGATTAGCTCGACCAACTTCCTCGGCACCACCAATATCACATTGGAATTTAATAACGATCGGGATATTGATAAAGCAGCGGTTGATGTTCAGGCAGCACTATTACGTGCCCAGCGACGCTTACCGATTGAGATGACCGTGCCGCCCTCCTATCGCAAGGTCAATCCTGCCGATGCGCCGGTGCTGATCATTGGTATGACCTCGCCGTCTATGGATCTCTCAGAACTCAATGACTACGCTGAGAACCTAATATCACCAACCCTATCAACGATTGATGGTGTTGCGCAAGTCATCGTCTATGGTATTAAACGGTATGCGATTCGGGTTCAGGCTCGTCCAGATTCTTTATCGACCCATAACCTCACGATGGAGGATCTGTCGGTCGCGATTAATAAGGCGAACTCAAATACTCCGGTTGGCGTCTTAGAAGGCCCTAGACAATTACTCACAATCTATGCCAACAAACAGTTGGTCACGGCCTCTGATTTTGCCAACATCATCGTTGCCCAAAAGAATGGTTTACCCATCTATCTGCGCGATGTTGCCGATGTCGTGGAAAGCTATGAAAACGTTCGCACTTTAGCTACTACCAACGGTGAACGCTCAATCGCCCTTGCGATCCAGCGTCAACCCAACGCTAATACCGTTAAGGTGGTTGATGCAGTAAAAGCCATGATCCCCGAGTTTGAAAAACAACTCCCCTCATCGATCAAACTCACTTTAGTCAACGATCGATCCAAGTCGATTCGGGAAGCAATCGCTGACGTTAATTTCACATTGGGACTAACCGTTTGTTTAGTGATCTTAGTGATCTTCTTGTTTCTCAAGCATCTATCCGCAACCGTGATTCCATCACTGAGCTTGCCCATTTCCTTAATTGGCGCCTTCTTCTTGTTGTATTTCATGGGATACAGCTTAGATAACGTCTCACTCTTAGGCATTACCTTGGCAG
>JACCEB010428051.1_pt1 | contig 10805 bp, 6 predicted proteins | sample 7454761 | NCBI WGS metagenome assembly JACCEB01 (sample SAMN15323454, study PRJNA562643) | freshwater metagenome | isolation source: river surface water | place: USA:Blue River Watershed | collected 2017-08-18 | reverse complement strand
GCAAAAAAGAAAATGATATTGTTGGTGCAAGAATGATGGGTGGTGGTTTTGGAGGCTGCGTTATTGCGCTGGTGCAAACAGCCAACGTAGAAGCGGTGTACAGCCGAATCAACACTGCGTACCAAAACAAATTTGGGCAAAGCATGGGAAAATACCTGATGCACATTGGGGATGGCACTAGGCAACTAGATTAATATTTACAACTATTCAATTATGAAAAAAAGTATGGCAACTCAAAAGAGATTTTTTTTGGCGTTATGCCTTTTTGTGCTTGTTATTATACAAAAACATTCTTTTGGACAAAGAAATATTTTATCAAAAGCCTTTACGCAGGAGCAGTTACAAAATAATGTATCAAATATTACAGCTTGGCGACTAGAGCAAAAGAACAATTACTTGCAAAAAGTAGCCGCACTGCCCGACTCTGTAAAAGCAAGGCTTGTAAAAGAAGGCGAGCGGGGATTAAAATATGATTGGCCCGCATTACCAGCAAGTTTATACCTCGATTATAAAATAACGGGTACCCGATATAATTTCGAGAAAAAAAATAATGAACGTCGAAAAGTTTTAAATGAACTAGCGGTTGCTGCCATTATTACAAAAGACAAAAAATACATTCCTCAAATTGCCAATGGTATTTGGACACTTTGTGAGCAAAGCACTTGGGTGCTTCCAGCGCATATTGTAGCGCAAAAAGAAAAAACAGGGTTACCTGACCCCTACGAAGTGGTTATTGATTTAGGAAGCGGTACCGCTGCTGCGCAGCTGTCCATAATTCAGTTTATGTTAAGTGATGAACTAGATGCATATTCGAAAGGCATTGGCAAACGCGTTTTTGCAGAATTAAATAAAAGAATATTTCAGCCCTATCTAACACGTGCTGATTTTTGGTGGATGGGTTTTACCGGACAGCCTGTCAACAATTGGAATCCATGGGTAAATACCAATGTACTTATGACAGCATTATATAGTGAGCTTAAAGCGGATAGTGTGGGTCTCATTATTGGCAAAACGGTTAAGAGTACCGATTTTTTTGTCAATCAATATCCTAACGATGGCGGATGTGATGAAGGCCCTTCTTATTGGAGCGAAGCTGGAGGTAAGCTCATGCGCTTTATTCATGTTCTAAATAAGTTAACAGCAACATCTATTGATTGGAAACAGCAACAACTTATTTACAATATGGGTAGCTATATTAGCAAGGTCCATATTGGAGAAAATAATTTTGTCAATTTTGCAGACGCTTTTTCTAAATCGATACCAGATCCTGAAAGCGTATACTCTTATGGCGCGCTTTATAATGACGCTGATTTAAAATCTTTTGGGGCCTATTTATTTGGGTTGCAAAAACACAAATTAGACAATGGTAATATCATTGATTTTTTAGAAACTGCATCTATTTATGATTCGCTTACGTCGGTAACTGCAATCCCACCACTTCCTGCTGTGTCTTGGTTTGGGGACAGGCAGGTACTAACGGCTAGAACTAAAAGCAAATCTACCAATGGCCTTTTTTTAGCGGTTCAGGGTGGACATAACGCCGAAAGTCATAACCACAACGATATTGGTAATTTTATTGTGTATGCAAATAATACCCCCGTTTTTGTTGATGCAGGTGTTGGATCTTATACTGCACAAACATTTAGTAGTAAGCGTTATGAGCTTTGGAATATGCAGTCGGGTTGGCATAACTGCCCTACCATTAATGGTGTGATGCAAAAAGAAGGTATTTCCTATAAGGCAAATGATGTTCAGTTTCAACAAACAGCAAATAGTATTTCTTTATCTATGGATATAGCAGCTGCGTATCCAGCGGATGCGGCTGTAAAAAAATACATTCGAAAATTTGATTTTGATCAGTCAAAAAATAGTATTCAAATTTCTGAAAATTATGAACTGCTGGCACTCAATCAAAAATTGGTGCTTCACTTTTTAGTGCATCTTAAACCAACTATAGAAAAGCCAGGAAAAATTGTGTTTAATAATGGCGAAAAAAAATTACTTGAATTTAATTATGATGCAAAGTTATTTGATGTAAGCATAGAAGATAAATTACTAGACGATGAACGAATTACTGGCATGTGGGGTAAGCAGTTATACCGTATTAATTTAACAGCAAAAGACCTTAAAAAAACCGGAAAACAAAACTTCACGATTCAATTGGTAGATGCTGTTTTATAAATAATATTATTATGAAAAGAAGAAATTTTATACAACTATCCTCTATATTAAGTTTTGTGGGTTTAGCACCCGCTATTACCAGTGCTACTGTAGTTGATACGAAGGCTATCGACGAGGCTTTTGAAACAACAGGCGCAAAAGACCGCATGTATTGGGTTCAGTTACTAGATAAAATAGCATCGCCTATTTTATCTAATATGAGTAAAGGTGAGCTCCGGAAAAATATGCCCATGGATTATAGCCCTACCTGGGATAACCGTAATAAAGAAGTGGCTTATATGGAAGCCATTGGGCGTTTAATTGTGGGCATTGCCCCATTTGTATCACTGCCAGATGATGATACCGAAGAGGGGCGTATCAGAAAAAAAATGCGTAATCAAATTCACGCATCACTCACACATGCCGTAGATCCGGAAAGTCCAGATTATTTATATTGGGGATCACCAAAAGTAGCGCAACCACTTGTGGATGCTGCCTTTTTAGCCCAGGCATTGTTACTCGCGCCTGCTGCGCTATGGGAGCCGCTTAGTAAACAAACCAAAGAGCGTTTTATTGTTGAGTTTACCAAACTGCGCGCCATTAAACCATCTAATAATAACTGGGTTTTGTTTGCGGCCATCGTAGAAACATTTTTATTAAGTATTGATGCGCCTATTGACGCTGCCCGTATTGATGCCGGTATAGATAAAATACAAGGTTGGTATGTGGGTGATGGTTGGTATAGCGATGGTGTTAAATTTCATTTTGATCATTACAATGGTTTTGTAATTCAGCCTATGCTTGTAACCGTACTTCGTGTAAATGTTAGTAAAGGAAGAAGAACACAAGCGGAACTAGATCTTGCTATTAAACGAATGAAGCGTTATGCTTCATTTCAAGAACGTTTTATTTCACCAGAAGGAACCTTCCCAATTTTTGGAAGATCCTCTACCTACCGTGTAGGTGCTTTTTGGCCACTCGCTACACTTGCACTAGAAAATAATTTACCAGCAGGGGTATTGCCATCACAAGTAAGACCTGCGCTAACTGCTGTATTCAAAAGAGTATTTGTCAAAGACACATTTAATGCAAATGGCTTACTAACACTTGGTTTTGTAGGAGCCAACCAGTCAAATATTGCAGATTCATACTCCAATACGGGTAGCATGTACCTTGCTTCATTTGCATTTATGCCACTCGGGCTACCGGCATCTCATGAATTTTGGACAGCGGCACCAACCAATTGGACGCAAAAAAAAGCATGGAATGGAGAAGTATTTCCCAAAGATTACGCAGTAGATTATTAACTTTAGAATATCATTAAATTTTGGACATGAAAAAATACATTGTTGGTTTTGCACTTTTGTTTGTGATGATTCAATCCAGTTATGGACAAACTGCTTCTTTGAAAAATAAAATGAAAGATCTTATAGAAGATAATTTTGTTTTTGCAGCCAAACAGTATCAGTATTTAAAAGCAAACACGCCTGACTCTCTAATGCCAAGAAGTTATGTGCAGGCAACTGGCACATCAGTAACTAGTGATACCAAATGGTGGTGCAGTGGATTTTATCCGGGCACTTTATGGTATTTATATGCCCATACCAAAGATGAAAACATTAGAAAGGAAGCAGAAAAACGACTTGGTATTTTAGAAAAAGAAAAATACTATACGGGCAATCATGACTTAGGTTTCATGATCTATTGTTCTTTTGGAACGGCATACAAATACACCAATAATCCTGCTTACAAAGACGTTGTTGCCATTGCAGCTAAATCATTATCTACCCGCTATAGACCCACTATTAAATCAATTCAATCTTGGAATTCTAGTGCGCGCTTAAGTTGCCCAGTAATTATTGACAACATGATGAACCTTGAATTACTACACTGGGTAAGTGATCATGGTGGCGATCCGGTCTATAAAGAAATTGCAGTTACACATGCCAACACAACAATCGAAAATCAATTTAGACCAGACAATAGTTCGGTACACGTAGTTGATTGGGATTTAGCCAATCAGCGCATCTTAAAAAAAGTTACTTGGCAGGGTGCCTCAGATTCATCGGCATGGTCGAGAGGTCAAACTTGGGGCCTTTATGGTTATACCATGATGTACCGTTTTACAAAAAATCAAGCTTATTTAAACCAAGCTAAAAAAATAGCAAAATTTATATTGTCTCATCCTAATTTACCAATGGATAAAGTGCCTTATTGGGATTTTAATGCACCAGGTATACCAAATGTTCCTCGTGATGCATCAAGTGGTGCCATTATGGCCTCTGCTTTGTTAGAGTTAGGGCAGTATACTAGTGGTTCAGAAAAAAAGGAATACATCAAAACTGCCGAAACCATATTAATGGCACTTGCTTCTGATGCTTACAGGGCAAAGCTTGGCGAAAACGGAGGTTTTATACTCATGCATAGTGTGGGATCACTTCCACATAAGTCTGAAGTAGATGCGCCTTTAACCTACGCCGACTATTACTTTATAGAAGGACTTACGCGTTATAAAGATTGGTATTTAAAATAAAGCACATATAAGGCATTTTTTTGCCGTTCGTCTATTTTAACACACTGTTTGGCATTACTTTGTAAAGTAGAGGGTACTTTCGTGCAGCATTTTTAACAATGCAACACTTAAGAACCAAACAAACTGCATGTATTTATCATTTCAACGACACAAAAGCCTAGCGCTTACTCTATTTTCGTTTTTATTATCACTCGCCACATTTTCGCAAATCAGTTCCATTAAGGGAACGGTAAAAGATACCACCGAAAAAAAGGTTTTATCCCTCGCTTCTGTAAATGTACTAAGGGCTAAAGATTCGGTACTTGTCAAAACAGTAAGAACTTCAAATAATGGAGAATTTAGTATTGCTAGCTTACCAGTAGGGAATTATATTATTATGGTAAGCTATCCGCAGTACGCCGATTTTACAGATAAAATCACAGTGGGCGCTGCGCCAACAGTGCTCAACATTGCCATTGATACTAAAGCCCATATACTTAAAGAAGTAATTGTAAAAAATACAGTATCAGCTATTCGGGTTAAAGGTGATACTACCGAATATAAAGCGGATAGTTTTTATGTAACCCCAAATGCCGACGTACAAGAATTATTAAAAAAGATGCCGGGTATTCAAGTAAACGCACGTGGAGAAATTACGGCGCAGGGCGAAAAGGTAAATAAAGTACTTGTGGATGGCGAAGAGTTTTTTAGTGATGACCCTGCGGTGGTAACTAAAAATTTAAGAGCCGATGTGGTTGACAAAGTACAAGTATTTGATAAAAAATCGGATCAAGCAGTATTTACTGGTATTGATGATGGGCAAAAGTCAAAAACCATTAACCTTCAATTAAAGGAAGATAAAAAAAATGGATACTTTGGTAAAGCCGAAGCGGGTAGCAACTTTAACCAGTTTGGTAATGGTAAACTCATGACCAATGCATTTAAGGGCAAACGAAAAATTGCCGGTTATGTAACCACAGACAATACCAAATTTGACAATTTAAATTGGGATGAGGCGCAAAATTATGGTGACGGCGGTGGCATCACTACCGAATTTGGAGATGGTGGCATGTCAATGATTATGACAAGTGGCGATGGTGAAGAAGGGGGCTCTACAGGCTTTCCTAACCAGCAATCGGCGGGTGCTACCTATAGTAATAAATTTGATAAAGGCTCTGTTAATACGAGTGCGCAATACAATAGACTTATAGTAAACGGTTTAACAAGTTCATATAGTAAAACTATTTTACCTACAAATTCGATTATTAACAATACCAATAGTTCGCAACGCAACGAAAAAAAGAAATATAAGTTTACCACCACCGATCAGTGGGGTACTGATAGCACAGGGCTCTTTAAATTAACATTAAAGGCAGCGAATGTTTTATCAGATAACATTACAAACTTCAGTGGAGGCTCTTATATAGCTGAAAGTAGTGCTCCACTTAATAATACAGCTCGTACCACAAGTAATAGTACCAACGATAAAACACTGAATGGTTCAATAAGTTACCGTATGCGCTTTGCAAAAAAAGGCAGAACCATTTCTGTAAATTCCGATTTTAATTTTGGCGACAAAACACAGGATGGTTTATTAAATGCACAAAACGATTATTTTAATGCGTCTAACGTAATTATTAAACAGGAAACCATTGCGCAAACCAAATCTTTATCTCAACTTACCTCTGCGGGCAGCGTAAATACAGTGTATACCGAGCCCCTTGGTAAAAATTCTTTTTTGATATTTAATTATAAAATTGGGTTGGCAGGGAATAATTCTGAACGCAATACATTTGATGATAGGGTTGGACAACCAAAAATAAAAGTAGATACTTTAAGTAACCATTTTAAATTTAATACGGTTAATAATAGTGGAAATATCAGTTACCGATATGCAGTTAAAAAAGTAAATTTTAATATTGGTACAGGTATAGGGTCTGCTAAATACAGTTTGTTTGATTATGCCACAAATGCAAGTAGAGCAGTTAATTTTACCAACTTTATCCCATCTGCTACATTTAACTTCACCCCCAAGCAGCAAAAAAAATTCATATTGAGTTATGTAGGAAATACACAAAACCCTTCTCTACTTCAAATACAGCCCATCATAGACAATACAGATCCACTTAATATAACGGTGGGTAACGCTAATTTAAGACAGTCTTTCACTAACAAGTTTTCATTCAACTATAATAGTTTTAAAGTAATGAAAAGCAAGTATGTGCAGCTGAGTGGTAGTTTCTCTAATACCAATGATGCCATTGCAACAGCTTCAAACATTGATGCTTTTGGTAAGTCTGTTAACCAGTATGTAAACGTAACTGGTAATTACAATTATGGTACCGGATTTTACTACGATTTTGAACTCTTCAAGGGTGTCAATTTTGGAATGAATACAGGTATTAATGGCGGTAGGTATAATAATATTGTAAACGGCATTAAAAATACCAACGACAATATTTCTACCCGATTTGGGATTTCATTTTCACAATGGGGTGACAAAAAAATTAACTTTTGGAGCAGTTTTGATGCATCTAATAATAAAACGGTGTCTAGTATTAGGCCAGGTGCTTCTACTAATTTTTGGACCTACCGCAATAATGCAAATATTCAATTTAAGTTTAAAAAAGCTAAGTTTTTTATAGACCTAAATACAGATATTACGGTGTACCAAAAAACGGCGGCTTTCCCCAATCAGCGTAATATTTATTTAGTGCACCCATCTATGCGTAAAGTAATTTCTAAAAATGACAAGTGGGAAGCTAAACTAATGATTTACGATATATTCAATCAAAACCAATTTGTAGACAGAAGTATCACAAGCAATTTTATATCTGAAACTGCTAATAATGGCATTAGACGTTATGCTTTATTTAGTATCGTCTATAATTTTTCAAAAAATGGTAAGCCCATGTCTATGGGCTGGTAATTAAGTTATACTATTTAACACACAATCATGAGAATACTATATATCCTTGTTTTATCTTTTATTGTTGGCACAAGTGCCGCACAAGTTAATTTCATTAATGCGGGCAGTATTACCTACGAGCGCCGTATTAGCCAGTTTGCTGCACTCATTAATGCAGAAGCTCAAGAAAATATATGGATGGAAGAGCTTAAAAAGCAGTTTCCAAAAGTAGTAGCAGATAATTATACACTCCAATTTAATAATAAAGAAAGTTTTTATTATTTGACCAAAGAAAACTCCGACAACAAGTACATTAACATGATTTTTAAGCCTACCGAAACAAATTATGTGCACCAAAAGCACGAATTGGGTATGGTTGCAAATGCAGCCAGTGTTTTTGAAACTGTTTATTTAGTAAATGACAGTCTTGCAAAATACGAATGGAAAATTACCGGTGAGGTTAGAGATATTGCAGGTTTTGAATGTAAAAAAGCGGTTACTAAAATTTGCGACTCGGTGGTGGTAGTGGCTTTTTACACCGATCAAATTCCGGTGCAAGCAGGTCCCGAAAATTTTAATGGTTTACCTGGTATGATACTAGGTATTGCAGTGCCGCGGTTGGGTACTACTATTTTTGCAACGAGTTTATCAGTTCAAGCAGCACCTACCTATACAGTCCCTAAATTAAGTAAGCCAGTAAAAACAACCTACAAACAATTAGATGTAGATCTTATAAAAACCACCAAAGACTGGGGTAAAGAAGCAGCCGCTATTTTGTGGTTCTTAAAACTTTAATAAACGTTTAACCAAGGCCGCCTTTACCTCTATAGAGTTTAATAGGTTTATCAAGGGTTACTTTTAATACGGTGATATACTTGTCTAATGAAGTTGATGGAACATCTATGTATACAAGACCCGGTACGGGACTCCAAGAAATCTTGCCTACAACCTTTGATTTTAATGTTGTACCGCTTCCTAGTACTTCTATCGATTTGATTTTATTGTCTAGGCCCTTTACCATTACGGGACCACTTGTTTTTCCATGTAAGAATAAATACAGCGTGGTAGAGTCTTTAGATAAAGTAGTAGGTCCATAAAAATGGCCTTGTGGAATACCTCCAATGGTATTAAATATAGCTGTTCCATTTCTTTTATTCCATGCACCTAGTTCCTTTAAAATATTTACCTGCTCGTCTGGTATGGTGCCATCTGCTTTTGGTCCAATATCTAATAATAAGTTACCGCCATTTGAAACGGCGTCAACAAATATTGAAATCACTTCGTAAGGTGTTTTCCAATTAGTATCTGATTTTCTATAACCCCAATTATCGTTGGTTGTCATACACAGTTCCCACCATTTAAAGCTAGGCCTAGTAACCGGGAAATTTTGTTCTGGTGTTTCATAATCGCCATAGCCTTGTAAACGGCCGTTGATGATGGTTCCAGGGTTGCGCGCTAGTAAATTAGCCCTTACCTTACTGCTTTCCCACTCTTCGGCACTATGTTCCCAGTCGCCATCAAACCACCATAAATCTGGGTTGAATTTTGTAGACAGTTCGGTTAATTGATTTTGAAAAAATCCTTGAAATCTTTTCCAACGCTCGGGTTCATTGGCTACTTTATACCTACTGCTATCTTTTAAAAATCCAGGATAATCAGGATGGCTCCAATCGATAAGTGAAAAATAAGCACCCACTTTAATATTGTTTTTACGCAGTGCATTAACGAGTGGATCAATCAAATCTTTTTTTGCAGGTGTATTTCTGATAACATCATAATGTTTTTCTTTAGTATCCCATAGAGCCACACCATCGTGGTGTTTGGTGGTGATAACCGTGTAACGGGCTCCTGCTTCTTTAAATAAATTGGCCCAAGCAGTAGGATCATATTTACTTGCCGTAAAGCCACTTAACTGACTCATGTATGCAGGCCAGGTTACTTGTTTGTTGTGAAAACTCCAACTCTCTGAAACGTCATTCACTGCATAAATTCCGTAGTGTATAAAAATACCAAGTTTAGCATCTTCAAACCAACCCATTTTTTGCGCAATACTATCTTGGTTGATTTTGCTTTGCGCATTTATTGGTGTTGCCAATGTGTTAAAAAGTAATACAGCAATAAAAGCTGCAGTAATTTTTGAAAAACGTTTCATTGATGATTGTTTGTGGTATTAAAAATCGACTATTTTTAATCGCTTCCTCACTTTATTTGAAAAAATATTTTTATCTTATCATCAGTTAATCAATTTGAATCTATTTGAATTGTTCCTGCTATTATTTTAACCCAATCTAGTTGTATGCGCCTTTATCGTGTTGTTTATACATCCTTGTTTTTGTTTATTGTGAGCAGCTTATCTGCTCAATTGCAAAAAAGTAACCTTGAGTTTTCAAGTTTACCTACAACGTGGGACGAGTCATTACCCCTTGGAAATGGTATGCTTGGTGCGATGGTTTGGCAAAAAGAAAATCATTTGCGTTTTTCGTTAGACTGTGCAGCACTTTGGGATGAAAGGCCAATGAAGGATTTACACCGAAATGAATTTAGTTTTAAATGGGTAGAGGAACAGTATCAAAAAAACAATTACGCAGCGGTGCAAAAACTTTTTGATGAACCTTACGATAGAGAACCGGCACCTAGTAAAATTCCTGGCGCGGCTTTAGAATTTGATACCCGCAATTTAGGTGCCGTTACGAGTGCGCAATTAGATATTTCAAAAGCACTGTGCACGGTTAAGTGGCAATCGGGCGCTGAGCTACAAACTTTTGTTGACGCCACCGGGCAGCTTGGTTGGTTTTCGTTTTCAAATATCTCAGATAGTGTTGCGCTACAATTAATAGCACCAGCCTATGGTGGTAAAGCAAGTGCTGGTGGCGATGTGGTAGGTGGTGATGACCTTTCTCGGCTTGGTTATGTGCAAGGGACTGTAACGCGCACACCATATGAAATGGTTTATAAGCAAATGGGTTGGGGTGGTTTTTATTACACGGTTAAAGTAAAGTGGTGGTATACGAATAAAAATACACTCACAGGGGTTTGGACCATCATTGCAAAAGGAGATACTTCAAAAGCATATCAAAATGCAAATGCCAATTCATATGCTGTTCAGTTATTTGCGCATGGTAAATGGTGGAAAAATTACTGGTCTAAATCTAGTATTCAAGTGCCAGATACCCTACTTAATAAGCAGTGGTATCTAGAGCAGTATAAATTTGGATCCACTTCTCG
>JACCEB010294805.1_pt1 | contig 10805 bp, 14 predicted proteins | sample 7454761 | NCBI WGS metagenome assembly JACCEB01 (sample SAMN15323454, study PRJNA562643) | freshwater metagenome | isolation source: river surface water | place: USA:Blue River Watershed | collected 2017-08-18 | reverse complement strand
CAGAAGCGTTGCGAGCTGTTGCAAAATTGTTCTTTGCATTTATTGTTTTCTTCGGGTTTAACGAGGCCACCGAACACCTCGGCTTGCAGCTTAATCTCCTTGTTCGCAATCTACTCCAATCGGGCCCATATATGTTTATTTTACAATTTTTTATTTAACATTTTATGTGCTTTGTCGATATAAAATTTATTATCCCAAATGAGTTCAGGCATTTCATTAATTTCATACCACTCTGCTTCTGCTGCATCTGAGCCAGCTTGTTCTTTATCAGGTTTTGTTTGAAGAGTAGCAAAAATATAATTTTTAAATTTATCATTTTCAATTTGATCAACTAAAAATAAATTATTTTTATTTAAATCAAGATTTGTTTCTTCTTTCAATTCCCTTATGGCAGCATCTATTGGCTCTTCGCCATTTTCAATGTGACCTCCAGGAATACACCATTTATTTTTATTTGGTTTTGTGTCTCTTTTTACTAGAAGAGCCTGAATATTATCATTATCTTTTCTGAAGACAATACAAGTTGAAATAAGCTTTAAATCATCATTTTTAGCTGTTCTGTACCACATATTAAAGTATTAAATACTAACCTATGCTACTACCTTTCGTGTTAGCCATTTTAAAGCTTCTTCTTCAGAAACTTGTCTACCATACTCTTTGAATAAATATTTTAATTCTTTATTTATTTTTGACATCTTAACTCTGATTTGAGTTTTATTAAGTTGACCATTACAGCTAATATTTTCGGGTGATAATTGCAGATAACAATTGAGAATATCTTCCCTAATAAAGTATTCATTCCTTCTAGTCATTGCCCAAGGCCTCCATGGGAGTAAGATTTACATCTTCAACCAACTTCATTGAATCAAACTGATAATAAAATGGCATATTTTCGCGTTCAAAGTTTACAGAATCATTGACAATGGTTAGTTTGACATATCTATAATCGTAAGACATTGTTTCCATTTCACAAATAAGATTATTGTACTTTTTAGATAACTCATAGTACCAAGTAAAAGGAAAGCTATATCTAGTAGAAAATAAAATGTCAATAACACCCTCATATCGGTTGATAATCAATTCTTGGTCACTGATATCATAAGTTGATTGCCAATTGCTGGTAAGCCAATCATGAATTGGAGTATCATTATAATAAGCATAAATATTAGCATTAACATGTTTATATGTGAAGCCCAGATCTGTTCGATTAAAAATGAGAGCATTGTCATAATCTGAATAAATAAACTCAGTCTCGTAAGACGATTGATTCTGAATTAAATCTTCTGGCATTGGAATGATCGAACCAAAAGACATTCGACCATCAACCACCTGCTCTTGAAGAAATAAATCAATATTTTCTTCAGTGCCTTTGAGAGTGAGTTTATTTATATAGATATCCATTGATATTCCCCGACTTTAAGATACTATAATAGACAATCCTGTCAGATTTTTAAGATGATTCCAAGAATCTGATTGCTTCGATCGCAGCTTGGCAGCCCATACCAGCAGCTGTAATAGCTTGACGATAATGGGTATCCCATACATCTCCAGCTGCGAAACATCCTTCAACTGGTGTTTTAACTGCATCGGTAAGTAAATAACCATTTTCATCCATTGGCAGTTGATCGATAAATAGCATCGTATTAGGAGTGTGACCAATTGCAACAAATACACCATCGCAAGAAATCTCTTTCAAAGAACCATCAACTGTATTTTTTAAAATAACACCTGTTACTTTATTTAATGATACATCCTTGATTTCATTAACTTCAGCATTCCATTCAAATTTGATCTTGGGATTTGCCATTGCACGATCTGCCATAGCTTTAGAGGCCCTCAGGGTATCTCTCCTGTGTATAACTGTTACAGAATTACACATCTTTGATAAATAAATTGCTTCTTCCATGGCAGTGTCACCACCGCCAACTACAACCACATCTTTGTTACGATAAAAGAAGCCGTCACAGGTCGCACAAGCCGAAACCCCACGGTTTTGTAATACTTGTTCACTAGGTATGCCTATCCACTTAGCAGAGGCTCCTGTGGCGATAATTAAGGTCTTGGTATATACTTCGTCGCCAGAATCTAAAGTGAGCTTGAATGGCCTTTGAGACAAGTCAACATTTATGATAAAATTTATTTTAACAGTTGCCCCAACCCTGACTGCTTGCTCACGCATAGCATCCATGAGTTCAGGGCCTTCAATTGGATGCGCGAATCCTGGGAAGTTTTCAACTTCTGTTGTGATTGTCAGTTGGCCACCAGGCTGCAATCCTTCAAAAACCAATGGGCTTAGATTCGCCCTTGCAGCATAAATAGCCGCTGTAAGACCAGCAGGTCCACTGCCAATAATAACAACATCTTCAATTCTCATATGATTTACCTAATTAAAACAATAATACATTACAATATCGGGCAATATTACACCACGATTCTTACACTCAGTTGCAAAACTTGTTTTGAATTTTAAGCCATCTGGCAATAAATCATATTTAATACCCTCTGTAATTACATAGTCGGCTAGAGCTTTGATTTCAAAATCAGTAAGGGCTCTTGTACTTGCCCCAAGCTCAATATTGTCAAATAAACTTTTAGCATCAATTATATATTCCATAGTATTATTATGGTCTGTAAAAATAAAAAAGCTCACTTTATGTGAGCTTTACTTTAATAAAAGGAGGCCTTAATTCTTCATTAGGAACCCAAGGAGGTGGATATCTTGTGTCTTTAATCTCAAGTTTAATTTTTAATATCTCAAGCATTTGGATTGCTTGCTCTTCGGTCACAGTTATGTTATGATTTGCACCATAAGCATCTACAATAGATATATCATAAAAATTTTTATTTGTATTTGTTAAAGTCATAAATATATTATAAAAGAATTATAAGTGAGACTCTATGTCATCGTCATAAATGTCATATGTAAAATGATGATCATAAGCTTCTTTGTTTTTCTTATAAAATTCGTCTACATTACTAATATATAAATTACCAAGACTATCATAAATATGTTCACCTTTCATATAAATATGATAGTCTTGAGGCCAAAATTTTTGTCTTATTTTAATGCCTTTTTTCATTAGGCTAAATGCTTTACTGAAATTGATCATTTTTATAAATTAAAAAAATCTCCTTCATCTTCTTTCCAGATTTTATATCCTTCTAACTCAGAATCTTCTATCTCTTGATAGCCTTGAATAGCTATCTCCCAAGTTAAAAAATATTCCCAAGATACTGGTACATGACTTCCGGGGATATGACATTTTACATATGGTGTATTATCAAGGTCATAGAAATTAAGCTCGTGAAATCCTTCGGTAGTTACACCTAAAGATTTTAATAAATTAAGATAATCTTCATCGGGCTCTAAAGTTAATTCAACCTTATAAGAATCATCATCATCTTTAATTTTATTACTATAGCATAGAATATGTACTCCATCAACTTCTGTATGAAGTATCTTGAAAAACACTACAATGTCATCGATATGCCTAGCGTATAAATCGCCAGCTTTATAGAATAATTTATTCTGTGCCTGATACATCACAGAATCTCCTATTTCTATTCCATTTTCAAATCTCTTATATGGAATTACAACATATGATGCTCCATCTTCCGATTGAAAATCCACAAGAACTGAATCTGGCTCATCTCCAGGCTCTAAAAGATGTACCCCAATATCATAATTTGGATTGGTTTTAGTATGATAAAAAATCATACCCACTGCCATTGGGTGTTGGTGATATAAAAGTCTTAAAGCATATTCTGATGCTTCTCTTTTTCTATCCATAGAAATATTTTCTGAATCACCATCGTTGAGCCTTAAAGTATAGACATCATGCATTTTGCCATTTTTTTCAACAAGACTTAGCTTAGGTTCTAAATTTTCATCAAATACAAAAGATTTTACACAGTTGATCATATGATCTGCAGTTTTCTGTGTATATTTTTCTTTTTTCTTTTTATTAATAAAATTTTTAATTGCGTTAAACATATTTTTAATCTCGAGCGGGCAGTCAGGGATTCGAACCCTGGGTGGCGTTTAAAAACCACACTCACTTAGCAGGCGAGCGCTTTAGACCTCTCAGCCAACTGCCCAAACTATTTAGGATTTAGCCGCCTTATAAAGTGCATCAACCTTGTTCCAGTTGATAGCATCCCAAATTCCAGCTAAATAATCTGCTCTTTTATTTTGATGCTTCAAGTAATAAGCATGTTCCCATACATCAATGCCAATTAGTGGAATGCCTTCACACCCTGCAACTTCTTTTCCCATGAGTGGGCTATCTTGGTTTGCAGTGGAACATACTTCAAGTCCATCATTCCAAACTAGCCAAGCCCAACCAGATCCAAAGCGCTTCATTCCAGCATCATTCATAATAGAAATCATTTGCTTCAAACTACCAAAAGTTTCTTTGATATCAGAAAGCATTTCATTCCCGGGAGAAATTTTACCACCTGGAGTAAGAATACTCCAATAAAGCTCATGGTTGCAAGCTCCACCAGCATTATTTTTAAAAGCTGCCTGGTTAGCTTCTGGAATAGTTTGAATCTTTGGGAGTAAATCAAGTAACTTGAGATCAGACAGCTTACCCGTATCATCAATGGCTTTGTTTAGGCCAGCTACATAGGCAGCATAGTGCTTACTGTAATGAATTTCCATTGTTTCCTTGTCAATGATAGGCTCGAGAGCTTTGAAATCGTAAGGAAGGTCAACCATTTTATGCGTCATATTTTTATCCTAAATAATTATATATCTTAATTATCTAACTTTTAGGAATAAAAATATATTATTGAGGACCGTATAATGGATTTTCTTGAAGGTATTGCTCTCTAGCTCTTTCATTCCATGTTTTAGTCGAACCATCTGGTCGTACATGAAAAGCTTTCAAATCAACTCCAGGATGGGAGTTTTGAATGTTTAAAAAGGCATCAAGATTTTTTGTACTATCATCATAAAAATGAACAGATTTGAAATTATGCCCTGGAGTGAGATATTTACTTTGTAATATAAAATTTTTCTTTTCAGCAGGGGATTCTCTTCCTGGAACATTACCCGCTCTGTGTAAATGTATCCCTTCGTCAATAGGAATACCATGATCTCTAAAAAATTTGATTACTGTATCTTTGTTATCAAAATCTGATCTAGCTGTAGAAAGAATTACTTTAGAATCTGTCCCTAATTTAGAATTTTTATTCTGCACATTTTGATAAATTTTTCTTACCTTAGCAAGCATAGAATCCATAGGATTGCTTTCAGTAGCAAATTTACTTGCATCTTTAAATTGATCAAAATTATAGGAATATCCATCTGGTAATTGGTGATTATTATATTCCTGATTTGTTAAAGACTGAACAACATTGCCCATTGGGTCAATAACATCTATTTTTGCATTGGTATGAAAAAGGGTATCATCAATATCGAAAATATGAAGTGAATCTTGAGGCTGTTCTTGGGGCTGTTCTTGAGAAAATCTGTACCACATTTTAATTACCTTTGTTAATTAATTCTTGTATACTTTTGTCTACGTTCATTTTGTTTTGTAAATTTTCCATACCTTCTAAAGCTGTAGAAGTTATTGAACCCAGTAATGCTCCAAAAATATTTTTGTTTACTATATTGAAAAGGCTAGTTGAAATCTTCATAGAATGCAAAATGATTTTAGAATTTATAAAGGCAATTGCTAATTTATCATTTTCTGATAAAGGCTTTCTACTTTCAATTTTTGATTTAACTTCTGTAAGCTTAGAATGTAAATAAAAATTGAGTAATAAATCAACAACTTCTGTATAGTTCAAGAATTTTGTGGGAAATTTATTAATAATTTTTTTAACAATATCAAATTTTGGATCAGTAGCATTTTCTATAAAAAACTTTGCAATTTCAAAAACATCTGAGCTTGATTTAAAATTAGAAAAATAGTTTAAATCTCCCTGGGCATCCAAATATTCTTTAAAAGTTTTGTCAGCATCGTTAAAGTTTCCATTTTCAAACTTTCCAACAATTCTGTCTTTAACAGTTGATTTTATATCATTTATAACATTTTCATTTTGTTTAATAACTTGATTATTTACATCATTTAGTAAAGTTTGCCAATTTTCCATCCTATTTTGAGATGAAAAGAAATTTTGTGATGAACTTTCTTCTTTCAAAGATTCTAATCTGTCTTTGAATTTCTGTTGTTTTTCTGGCTCTAAAGTATCAATTAATTTTTTAATTTTATCTTGCATAAAAATAAAATTATTTTCACCAGATGCCAAAGATTTAACTGTTGGATCAGAGAGAAGCGAAGGTAATAAAGGACCTGTTTGAGATGTTCGATACCACATATCTAAATATTTCTAACAAATCAGAATTAGCCCTTTACTTGAATAATTCTTTCAAATAATACAATGGTATTTTATTTCTAAAATCTCTTTGTGTGGCCCAATTAACACCTTTCCTGGTCATCATATTATTCATATACTTCCTTGCATTGACAGAGTGATACAATGCAAGATTTCGAGCCTTTTTGATAGTTTTATTCAATTCTTTATGTATTTTTATTTCACTTATTCTATCTTTCCAGAATAATGGTAAATCTTCAACTAAGCATTTATAATCTACACCATCTGTACTTACAGAATAATATTCCTTGACACAAGGATTAATCCATATACGATCTTCATATCTTTGATCTGAATAAAAATCTATTTTAATATCTCTTTCCCAAAAGCCTTTTGGAATCTCTAGTGGAGTAATATCTCTGTTGTCATAAGAATAAGCTCCAAAATTATGCCCATCAAAATGTCTACACAATTCCTTCACAGGAAGATAAATTCTACAATAAGGAGACTGGCAACTTACATCTTTCCAATCCACTCTAGGAATAAAAGCACCATTATAATCATAATCGAACCACCATGCTCTAAATAAATTTTTATTTAATATCATATTTTCGGCACGAGAGACATAATAGCTTGATACCCCATTGCCTTCATATCTCCAGTCAAATGTAGGCTCGTGCATTATGGTTGTGCAAATATCAGGGTGGTGAGTAAAAATAGCAGCTTTATAAAAATCTTCAGAATTATTTAATTTATCTATTAAATTATTTAATTGATTGTGATTGGATGCAATATAAGGATGGTCATGATTGCCCATATACCATATCAAATCATCTGGAAGCACATCTATTGCCTCTTGCCATTGATGTTGATAAGCATTTCTTGTTTTATATAATTTGCAATCAGGATAAATATTTAAAATTTTATTATAAAATTTATTTTTTTCTGGAAAATTATCAGAAACTTCACAATAAATAATGATATCAGACCAATTAATTGTTTTGAAACTCTCAAGGGAATATAAAAATACTTCATCTTTACCAAAATATGATAAATTCATTCTATCATATGGCATTCCTAAAGGACTTGAGCCATCGTAATCTAAATATACATTAATAAATAAAATCATAATAAAAACTAGGGCGAGTGGGCTTTTACCCACGGCGTTTATAGAGTACCACTCAGAAACTATTTGACCTGCTTCTTGTTTTCGCCCTAACCCTTCCCTTGAACAAGGAAGCCTTTCGAAGATCAAACCTCGTACAAATACTTATACACGAATCCAACGCAGTGGAAACATTAAATTAATTGATCTAACTTACCAGTTGAATCTCCAATGTTCTCTTGCGGTATCCCCAATTTATCAGACATTGATAAAAATAAATTCGACATTGGTGTACCATTATTAAATTTTAAATGTTTACCACTTGATATTTTACCACCAGCTTTACCAGCTAATAATAAAGGTAAATCGTCGTGATTATGTCTATCTCCGTCACAAATCCCTGCACCATATAAGACCATAGAATTATCGAGAAGAGTTTTATCTCCTTCTTTGATTGATTCCATCTTATTTAGGATATAAGCTAATTGAGAAACATGAAAAGTATTTATTTTTCTAAGAGCTTCTAATTTCTCAGGATTCTTTTGGTGATGCGACATTTCATGATGACCATCAGATACTCCAATTGATTTATAAGAGCGATTTGAGCCTTCGTTTGCAAACATAAATGTACTAACTCTTGTGGTATCTGTTTGGAAAGCCAAAACCATTAAATCACCCATTAATCTAATATGCTCACCATAATCTGAAGGTATATCAATGTTGGAAAATTGCTGAATATTATTTGATTTAGCTTCATTTTCTACAAAAGAGATTCTTCTCTCAATTTCTCTTACACCTGACATATATTCATCAAGTTTCATTCTGTCAGTTGTACCAAGCTTCTTGTTTAACAACTTAGCATCTTCCATGACAAAATCTAAAATTGATTTATTCTCAGCCAATCTTTGTGCGCGAGCTTCTTGCGTTTCATTGATATCTTCAGATTGAAATAGTCTCTCAAATACCAATCTTGGGTTTACTTCTTTAGCAACTGGAGTTGTTTCTGTTCGCCAAGATACAGAATTTGAATAGGCACAAGAATAACCTGAGTCACAATCGCCAGCTAAACCGCCTCTTTCGCATCCTAGCTCAAGAGAGCCAAATCTAGTTTTGTTTCCCAACTCTTTTGCCAACAATTGATCTATAGAGACGCCAGCCTTTATATTAGCGCCTGAAGTTTTTCTTGGGTGACAACCTGTTAACCAAGCAGAGGCACTTCTAGCATGGTCTCCTGGACCATCACCAAGTGCGAAGGCATTCTTTTGTGTTAATCCAGATAAAACATTAATATAATTTTTTAATGATTCAAGAGGCTTTAATGTAGAAGGAAGATCTGTACCTACAGGAACCCAATGGTCCATATTGACACCATTTGGAACAAATATAAATGCCGTTCTGATAGGGCTTTTTGGTACAGATGCAGCAAAAACACCCGAAGGCATCATGGACTCTAAGAAAGGTAAAGCTAAAGTTGCACCAAACCCTTTTAAAACTGTTCGACGATCGATGTACATAAAAACCTCTTTGTTTTTTAATTAAATAATTTATTAAATTTATCTTTAGGCACAACCATCAACAGACCATTTGAAAAACAAATATAATCACCAAAATTCAAATCAATCATATATGGAGAATTAACAAGTTGTCTAGATCTTCCTAAATATTTAAGAACTGTAGCAGGGTTATTATTTGCATATATACCATGATTCATCTCAGATCTGACAAATTCAAAGTTAAATTTAGAAATATCTTCTAAACCAACTTCCATATAAGTTGTTTTTTCCAAAGATCTATTACTTAAATAAAAAGAATCTAAGGGATTGTGATCAATATCAAATTTTTGTGTCAGTCTGTATTCGCTGTTATCTTTATATTTTTTGCCAAACTTAATAGCTGCTGGCCCAAAGAATTCATACATTTTGCCATATGAAATTGGGCTTGCGTCAAACATAATTTTTGTATATAATTTTATTTTTTCCAATTTAAACCAAACCTTTATTTTTAGAATTTATAACCAAGTTTTGCTTCGGCTCTGTAATCAGATCGCATACTTGGATTAGCTCTATTATCAATATATGTACCAGATAAAGAAAATGTTGTACTTGCTCTAGTGTGATTTAAGCCAAGAGAGAATGTTTCAGCTCCCTTTGCCACACCGCCTTTAAAAAATTGCTCTTTATATTCACTTGTAAAAACAGTGCTGGCACCAGCTTTCCAACCTATTCTGAGGCCTGTTTCACCATAATAGTAATAACCACCAGCTTTGGCAAGAATATCAGCTGAAGTGCCTTTTAAATGTTCTGTATCAGCATATGAACCAGTTACTTCGAATGAACCAGCTCTGTGAGTTAAGGCATATTGTCTCTTCTCGATTGGTATAAATGTATTAGCTTTTGTTGGATCATCAGGATTCAATAAATAATTACCACTAAATACAACATTTTTGGCAGGATTGAAATTTAAAGTAGCATTGGCAGAATCTGAATTCAAAAGAGGATTTGAATCAGTTGCATTTCTAACTTTCAACAATCCATCAACTTTGAATAATGTTTTATCACTACCAACAATAGCCCTGTAATCATAAACTTCATTCTTTCTGATACCATCTGTAGCTTCTAAAAATGATGTTTGTACAGATGTATTTGGTGCTGGAGAATAATTAACTGAATACTTCTGGCCTGTTACAGACTTAGTTTGAACGTTAGAATTAAAAATATAATTCTCTTGTTGCTCAGTAGTTATTGTTAGGCCCTTAGATGGAGTTAAATTGATGCCTAAAGCATTTTTATCTTCTACAGAAGAACCATTAACTGCGTTGAAATTACTAACAGTTACTCCTACTGCTGTACCACGGCCCCAAATTGGTGTTGAGATATTTAAAGAATTATCTTTTGCAACACCCAACGGGGTGTTGTTATTTTTATCTGTAGTAATTTGACCAGTAGTAGCAGTGAGATTTGCTGAGCCAACTTTACTATTCAATTTAATTTTATCAGAAATAATATTAGTGACAGCACTTAATTCTTCAGCATTAGAATCAGATCTCTCAACTTCAACCCCAGGCATATTCTTTTTAGATGGTACTTTTACTGAATATAAATCAGTATTTGTAAATATTCGCCTGTTATCTTTGGTCGCAACATCTGCTACTAAATTTTTAACACTCCATTGCATCCAAGAAGCATTTGACGTTAAAGCATATGTGTCATTAATAGAACCCAATCTAATTCCAGTAATATCTTGACCAACATTGCCGCCTCTATTAAATGATAAATTAAAATTTTTAGATGCATTATAATTTATCCCAATAGTTTGTCTATCAGTAAATCCAAGTTTGTTATTAGAATAAACAGAATCAGATTTCAATAAATTT
>JACCEB011532417.1_pt1 | contig 10809 bp, 10 predicted proteins | sample 7454761 | NCBI WGS metagenome assembly JACCEB01 (sample SAMN15323454, study PRJNA562643) | freshwater metagenome | isolation source: river surface water | place: USA:Blue River Watershed | collected 2017-08-18 | reverse complement strand
CTCTTTATTACAACAGAGGCAGTGATTACAGATAAGCCTGAACCAAAGTCAGCGAACGCAATGCCACAAGGCGGCGGGGATATGGATTTCTAAAGCCTTAGAAATCCTGCGTAAATAGTTACGAAGGCCCTCGAGATTAACGTCTCGGGGGCCTTCTGCTTTACGATTAGAGCATGAAGACATTTGATGCGCAGAACATTGCGCGAGAAGCCGCACTTGCAGATGCAGAGTTTGCAACTCAAGTCGGTGATTTTGTCTCGGTCGAATACGATGACGATAATCGTGTAGCGACATACTTATTTAACGCAGATATTGCAGGTTATGTCGGATGGCGCTGGTGCATCACCGTCGCCAAAGTTGATGAAGATGCAACTCCAACTGTCTGTGATGTTGTTATCTTGCCTGGTCCAGATTCACTTCTTGCCCCAGATCACATTCCATATCGCGATCGCATTCAGCCCGAAGACATTCAGCCTGGAGTGATTGTGCCAAGCGTTCTAGAAGATTCTCGTCTCGTTCCCGGTGTAAATGCGCTAGTTCAAGATGAAGAATTAGATCCAGTACAAGTTTTTGATTTAGGTTTAGCGCGTCCACGTGTGCTTTCAATCGAAGGTCGCGATCAAGCGAGCAAGCGTTGGTACGCAAGTGATCGCGGACCAAATGCGCCGATTGCACAAACAGCACCTAAACCATGTGTTTCATGTGGATTTTTCTTACCAATCGCAGGTTCATTGCGCTCTTCATTCGGAGTCTGTGCAAATGCAATTGCGCCTGATGATGCGAAGGTTGTGTCTGTAGACCACGGGTGCGGGGCGCATAGCGAAGCGACCTTGTAATCAGATTCCACGCGTAAAACCAGGTAGCAAGCCCCATCGCGGATGCGATAAATTAGCCCCCTGTCCGAAACCCCCGGCTCGCATCACTAAACGAGTACCGCAAATTTAAGGAGTAACTGTTATGCCTACAGGTCGCGTTAAGTGGTTCTCCCTTGAAAAAGGTTTTGGTTTTATCGCATCTGATGAAGGTGAAGATGTTTACCTTGCATCATCGGCTCTTCCTGAGGGCGTTGCCACTGTAAAGCCAGGTACAAAGCTGGAATTTTCAGTGATTGATTCCCGCAAAGGTCCACAAGCGATGTCAGTTCATATTGTTGAGGCGCCAGTTTCACTTGTTGAAGGTGCGCGTGCAAACAATGATGATCTTGCCGCGATGATTGAAGACACAATCAAGATTCTTGATCGCGTTGGTAATGGGCTTCGCCATGGTCGCTACCCAACAGGACCTGAGGCAGAACGTCTCGGTCGCGTACTTCGCGGAATCGCTACTCAGCTAGAGTCTTAAAGCCCACTGCGGCGCGCTCGTCGTATTGAGTAACGAATTCCAATTGCACCTAAACCTGCGCCAACTACACATGTCCAAATGATTTTACTTTCGGCACCAATTGCAATCGCGACAACGCCGGCTGCTAGCCATATGACGCTGCCGAGAGCGATTAGTGCGACAACTGTTTTGATATTTGAACCCTGCGCTTGAACCATGAGAGTAGAGTAATCAGAATGCGAGTCGATGAGAACGGTAATTGGCGTTCTTTCCGCCATCGAAATTTTCGAATTCTCTTTCCGGCAAATGCGCTCTCCAATATTGGAACCTGGGTGCAAATTGTGGCGCAAGACTGGTTGGTCTTGCAGCTCACCGATAATAATGGCTTCTATCTTGGCTTGGTAACTGCAATTCAATTTGTTCCAGTAATGCTGCTCAGTCTGCACGGGGGAGTCTTGGCAGATCGAGTTGATAAGCGAAAATTGTTGATTGCAACTAACGCTTTAGCGGCGCTGGCTTGCTATGCGCTTGGCATCTTGGTGGTTGTTGATGTGATCGAACTGTGGCATGTATTTATTTGTGCAGGGATTTTAGGAATTGCATCAGCAATTGATGCACCCATCAGACAAAGTTTCACTGCAGAGATTGTGGGCCACTCCGACGTTGCAAATGCAGTGAGTTTGAATTCTGCAAATTTCAATGTGGGTCGATTGGTGGGACCTGCGCTATCTGGAGTCTTAATAGCGCGTTTTGATACCGGACCATCATTTCTCATTAATGCTACGTCATATCTTTTTGTCATAATTTCATTGCTCTTTATGCGCTCATCAGATTTCTTTCTGCAAGAGAAAGAAAAAACGCTTGGCACTATCCATGAAGGTCTGCGATACGCGCTAGCTCGCCCTGATTTATATGTGGTGATGATTCTCATCTTCTTCGCATCCACCTTCGGGCTTAACTTTCAAGTATTTAATGCGCTGATGGCAACCAAAGAATTCGGAAAGGGTCCAGCGTCTTATGGGCTATTGGGCACGTATGTTGCAATCGGATCTCTAGCAGGAGCGCTGTTGAGCGCACGTATCGAAAGATTTAGAGACAGCATGTTGGTTGTGCGGCTGGGAGTTCTATTTTCACTCGCTGTTATTGCACTTGCCTTTATGCCGACCTACTGGGCTTACTCATTGTGGCTACCGTTCTGCGGCGTAATTGCGCTCACCATGCTGATTAGTGCAAATTCTTATGTGCAGGTAAATAGCGATTCAGCAGTGCGCGGGCGAGTAATGGGAATCTATCTCTTGATTTTTATGGGAGGAACTCCTATAGGTTCTCTCTTAATCGGATATCTATCCGAAACAGTTGGAGTTCGCGAAACAGTTGTCATCTGCGGAGTTATTTCCCTTATTCCCGCAACAATTCTGTGGGCATTCTTTAGAGATAAAGTTCAGAAACCAGAAGATTTGCGCGTTTCTACTGTCCTAGGAGGATAAGTGCAATAAGACCGATGAGGGTCAGGATTGTAATTAATCGCCTGCTTTTAAAGTTCATTATCTTCTAGAACTTTCTGTGGAACGTGTGATGGAACGAGTTGGACGATGATGTAAGAGATGAAAATAAGGACTGGCACCATCAAGTAAGCACGAGAAATTCCAAATAAATCTCCGAGTACACCTAGTAAAAATGGTGAACCTGCAATAGCAAGTCCTGCTGCCGTAGAACTTCCCCCAATAGCTAAATCGGGTCGACCATCGCTGAAATCAATCATTCGCAATGAGGCCAGAGCGAATTGATTGGAAACCCCCAGCCCAGCGATGAGGACTCCTAAGAAACTAAGTTGCAAATTATGAGAGAACCAAAGAATGGTAAATCCCACTGCTTGAATTGCGATGAAGAGGCGAAGCTGAAAATCCAAAGAGAAGTGTTTGAGGACTCGACCGCCATACCAACGACCTAAACCCATTCCTGTTCCGAGCGCCGCGACTGTGAGAGTGGAGATGGCCGCCGAAGCTCCAGTGCGATCGATGATCAGTGCTGCTGCCCAGAATGAAATTGCAAATTCACTTGCTATGCAGGCGAGAAATCCAAACCACGATAGCCAATATTGGCGCGATAGTTTTCCAGATTGCGGTCCCGACTCATCCGGTACGTGTGGTTCAGGAGTTTTATCGCGAGTGAGGAAGAGAATTAGAGCAAGCGGGATTGCAATCAACATTCCCAGGCGCCATAAGTCGCGATAGTTATTGGCAATAGATCCGACGATTAAGGTTCCAGAGACATAACCACAAGAACCAATCGCATTAGATTGCGTCAATGCCATAGGAGACATCTCTTTAAAATGGGTTGTAATCGCGGTGAGCGCATTATTGATGGTGATTGAAACGCCAAATCCCGTAAGTAGCGCCGTTGGAATTGAGAAAATTGGCGTTGGCGAAGAGACAAAGGCAATCAAACCAACACAAAAAATTGTGAGGCCAATCCAACCCGTTGTTGCGCGTCCAAACCTATGTGCTAACCGTGGATTTGCTAACCCTGCCAAAATAGAAGCGAGTCCAATCGCGGTGCCATGCAGTCCCGCGATAGTGAGTGATGTGCCTTGATCTGCTCGTAATAAAGGCTGGGAAGGTCCGAAGCTACCCAGAAATATATTGACACAAACGGTTTGCATTGCAACCGCCCAGAAATAGCGGTCGCGCTTAAAAGTAGAACTCACCTTTACAGATTAGCTACGACGTAGCCGATAGATGCGGTTAGCGCACCAATATCAGCCGGGTCGACTGCTGGACACATACCGATTCGCAACTGGTTCTTGCCCAGTTTGCGATAAGGCTCTGTATCCACAATGCCATTTGCACGAAGCGCTGCTGCCACCTTTGTGGCATCAATGGCATCGTCAAAGTTAATTGTTCCGACAACTTTAGAACGTTGTGCAGGATCGGTGACAAAAGGAGTTGTATAGCTAGTTTTCTCAGCCCAGCTGTACAGGCGAGATGCGGAATCAGCGCTACGACCTGCTGCGAACTTCAAACCGCCATTTGCATTCATCCACTTAACTTGCTCATCAAGCAACATGAGAGTGACAAGGGCCGGGGTGTTGTAAGTCTGATCTAGACGAGAATTCTCGATTGCTGTTCCTAAATCAAAGAAGGCTGGAATCCAGCGACCACTCGCCTTAATCTTTTCAGCGCGTGCAATAGCAGCCGGGCTCATCAGAGCAAGCCACAATCCTCCATCTGATGCAAATGATTTCTGAGGGGCAAAGTAATAGGTATCAAATTCTTTTGCATCAACTGCAAGACCACCCGCTGCTGACGTCGCATCTACAAGAACTAGCGCACCATCAGTGCCAGCTGGGCGTTTGATTTCCATTGCGACACCAGTTGAAGTTTCGTTGTGGGTGAGCGCATAAACATCGATACCAGCTTCGGCAGATGCTAAAGGGTGCGTACCTGGCTCTGATTTGATGACAGATGGATCTCCGAGGAATGGCGCTTCTTTTGCGGCAGCGGCAAACTTTGATGAGAACTCACCAAAAACTAAATGTTGTGAACGGTTTTCAATTAATCCAAATGTTGCGATATCCCAAAAGGCAGTAGATCCACCATTACCCAGAATGACTTCATAGCCTTCTGGTAGCGAGAAGAGTGAAGCAAGCCCTTCTCGCACACTCTTGACGACGTTCTTCACTGGCTTCTGGCGATGTGATGTACCGAGAATGTATTCGCTACCTGCAGCGGTGAGTGCAGCTAGGGATTCGGGACGAATCTTCGAAGGTCCGCACCCAAAACGTCCATCTTTTGGCTTTATATTCTCTGGAATAACAATCGCATCGCTCATGGGGCAAGACTACGGGTAGTACCTATGTACTTCCCAATCGGAGTTGGTGTTAGCCCGCTCATAGCGCAATCGATCATGCAAGCGAGAGTAGCGACCTTGCCAAAACTCGATATTGATTGGCGTTACGCGATAACCACCCCAATGTGGAGGGCAGGGAACCTTCGTACCTTCGGGCCATTTTTGCGAAGCTCCGGCGAATCTCTGCTCTAACTCTTCGCGTGTTGCAAGTGGAGCAGATTGAGCAGATGCCCATGCACCAATCTGTGACGACCAGGGTCTGCTCGCAAAATAATCTTCAGATTCTGAGCGCTCAATCTTTTCCGCAAATCCGCTAATTGAAACTTGTCTTTCCATCGCATACCCAGGAAAGAGCAGAGTTACTTGCGTATTTAATTCAATTGCCTGCCCTTTACGGGATGAGTAATTTGTAAAGAATGTAAAACCACCTTGTGAAATATCTTTTAATAAAACTGTCCGCGTTGAAATAGCATCGTTGCCATCGTTATCGGTTCCCAAAGTCGAGAGCACCATGGCGTTTGCTTCGACAATTACAGGGTTATCTGCCGCCTCTTTCAACCAGGCAGAAAAAGCGAGAAAAGGATCTGCTGGCAACGATTCAAGTCCAACCTCGCCATAGGAGCGGCGCATCGCTCTGATGGAATCGCGAGTGAGGTCTTCATTGCTCATAGGTGTATCGAACCTCACTTTGGGTTTGAGTGCATCCTCTGACTCTCTGGTGGTCAGCACCCCCACGAGAGGTGCAGAATTGCCCGCGGGAAGAGCCGATATTGAAGGAGCACACTGTGTCTGATGATTTCAAGCCAGGTTTGGAAGGCGTCATTGCATTTGAATCTGAAATTGCAGAGCCAGATAAAGAAGGTAGCGCGCTTCGTTACCGCGGCGTTGATATCGAAGATCTAGTTGGTCGCGTTTCATTTGGAAACGTTTGGGGTCTTTTAGTTGACGATGAATTTAATCCAGGTCTTCCTAACGCTGAACCATTTCCGCTTCCAGTTCACTCTGGCGATGTTCGTGTAGATATTCAATCGGCGATTGCCATGTTGGCTCCAGCGTGGGGATTTAAACCACTTCTTGATATTTCTGATGAAGAAGCGCGCAGCAACTTGGCGCGTACTTCTGTGATGGTCCTTTCTTATCTTGCACAAGCTGCACGTGGACTTTTCAATCCGATGGTTCCTGAGTCACAGGTTGATAAAGCGCACACAGTTGTAGAGCGCATGATGATTCGCTGGCGCGGTGAACCAGATCCACTCCATGTGCGTGCAATCGATGCTTACTTTGTATCTGCTGCAGAACACGGCATGAATGCATCAACATTTACTGGTCGCGTTATCGCATCAACAGGTGCAGATGTTTGTGCAGCACTTTCCGGTGCAATTGGTGCAATGTCAGGCCCACTTCATGGCGGCGCTCCTTCACGTGTATTGCACATGATTGAAGAAGTTGAAAAGACAGGTAATGCCGAGGCATATGTAAAGGGACTTCTTGACCGTAAAGAGCGTTTGATGGGCTTTGGCCACCGTGTATATCGCGCTGAAGATCCACGTGCGCGCACACTTCGCCGCACAGCAAAAGAATTGAATGCACCTCGTTACGCTGTCGCAGAAGTGCTTGAAAAAGCGGCTCTCAAGGAACTTCGTGAACGCCAACCAGATCGCGTACTCGAAACAAACGTGGAATTCTGGGCAGCAATTATTTTGGACTTTGCAGAAGTTCCAGCGCCACTCTTTACTTCTATGTTTACAGCAGCGCGTACTGCTGGCTGGTCTGCACACATTCTCGAACAGAAGCGCACTGGTCGTTTAATTCGTCCATCAGCTCGCTACGTTGGCAAGGGCCCACGTAAACCAGAAGATGTGAAGGGCTGGGATGCCACAGTGGAGCAGCTACACAAGTAGCAGCTATGACTGTGCGAAATATCGTCTGGTTTCGCAGAGATCTGCGGGTAGGCGATCACCCTGCACTGAATGCGGCAATTGAAGGCAGCGATGAAATAGTTCCTGTCTTTATTTTGGATAAAACTCAAATTGCTGAAGCAGGCGAGAAACTTCTTGCCTACATGGGCCAATCTCTTCGCGCTCTTGATGAATCGCTCGGCAATTGCCTGCACATTATTGAAGGCGATCAAGTTGAAGTCCTCAAAGAACTCATTGAGATGTATGGAGTCAAAGAGGTTCATATTTCAGACGAATATGAACGATATGGCGCAGCACGCGATGCGCGAGTTGAAGCAGCCGGAATTAAATTAGTTCGCACTGGTAGTCCCTATGCAGTTGCTCCAGGACGAGTAGTTAAACCGAGTGATGGAACTCCATATCGCGTTTACACACCTTTCTATCGGGCTTGGTGTGCACATGGGTGGCGTGCACCAGCAAAAACCCCCAGCAAAATTCCAGCAGTAAAACCACCAGCTAAGTACCGAGCTTTTCCAGACTTTCCAATGCCGCCTGGGGTGAACGTCATTGCTGCCGGTGAAAAAGCTGCACTTGCACGATTCAAAGAATTTACAAAAATAGGTCTTGATAGTTACGACGAGAATAGAAATTTTGCTGGAATCGACGGCACATCAAAGATGAGTACCTACCTCAAGTTTGGTGAGATACACCCACGTACCCTGCTTGCTGGACTTGGTGAGAGCAAAGCGCACGACACTTTCCGAAAAGAGATTGCGTGGCGTGAATTTTATGCTGATGTTCTCTTTCATAATCCTGATACCGACACTGAGTATTACGCGAAACAATTTAAAGAAATGCGTTATGACAAACCTGGCGCTCAATTTAAAGCTTGGTGTGAAGGTAAAACTGGTTACCCATTTGTCGATGCTGCGATGCGCCAATTAGTTCTCGAAGGTTGGATGCACAATCGCACTCGCATGGTGGTTGCCTCATTTTTAGTGAAGGATTTGCACCTTGAATGGCAGTTGGGTGAACGCTTCTTCGCGCAGCACCTAGTTGATTACGATGTTGCTTCAAACGCACACGGTTGGCAATGGACCGCTGGTACCGGCACCGATGCATCTCCTTATTACCGAGTATTTAATCCCATTGAACAGGGACGCCGCTTTGATGAAAATGGCGATTACATTCGCAAATATGTTGCAGAACTACAGCATTTAAGCGCCTCAGAGATACATGAACCATGGTTATTCCTCGACGGATATTCACATGGATACCCAGAACGGATAGTTGATCATGCTCTGGAGAGAGTTGAGTCACTAGAACGGCTCAAAGAGATTAAGGCAGATAAACCTGAGCAGCCTGTTTCTAAGAAAAAATAAAGGGTCTTTGCAACTGCAAATAATTAGCATTTTTACAAGTTCCACCTTTCACTTTATCTTTCTCTCCTAGCAATTCAAAAGATATTTCACGGGAGGAAGTCACGATGTTATTTGTTAAACGTCGCGTTATCGACTACTGCCGTATTAATAGCACCAGTTGCTGTCTTTAATAATCTTTTCGTTAAGCTTTTTAGTTTCAACTTTTAGAAAATCACCCAAACAAAGGAAAATTATGTCTATTTTAAAGAAAGCACTTTCAGCAGCGCTTGTTGCTGGTCTAGTTTCAACCATTGGAATCGTTCCATCCAATGCAGCACCAAAGAATCAGGCGCGCGCAGTTGCTCAGCCTGATTGGTTAGAGGCAAATCTTGATAATCCAAAAGTTCGCATTATTGAAGTAAGTACGGAACCTGGCATCTATGAGCGTGGCCATATTAAGAATGCCATCAAATTTGTCTGGCACACAGATCTTGTCGACACTGTAAATCGTGACATCATCAGCGCGAAGAATTTCAGCAAGTTAGTACAGAAAGCTGGAATCAGCGATGACACCACAGTTGTTCTTTACGGAGATAAGAACAACTGGTTCGCTGCTTGGGGCGCATGGATCTTTAACATCTACGGCCAAAAGGATGTTCGAGTCCTTGACGGTGGACGCGTTAAGTGGGAGAAGGATGGTCGTCCTCTTACAACAGCAGTCCCAACTTTCTCTGCTGGTAATTTCTCAGCTTCAAAGGGAGATAAAACTCTTCGTGCAACGTTGATCAACGATGTTTTGCCAGTGGCTAAGAAGCGTGCAAAGGCAACTCTTGTTGATATTCGTTCAGCAGATGAGTACAACGGCAAGGTCTTTGCACCAGCTGGCTTCCAGGAACTTGCAGTGCGCGCAGGACATATTCCAGGTGCAATTAATGTGCCGTGGGGACTCAATGTAAATTCTGATGGAACATTTAAGACAGTTGCTGAACTTAAAAAACTCTATGCGGACAAAGGAATCGATGGAAAGCAGAGCATCATCACCTACTGCCGCATTGGTGAGCGCTCGTCGCTTACCTGGTTTGTACTCAGTGAAATCCTCGGGTTTGATGTAAAAAATTACGATGGATCTTGGACTGAATACGGAAACTCAGTTGGAGTTCCAATTGTGAATAACACCGGAACCATCTGGGGAGCAGCGTAATTTCCACCCATTCAATGCAGAGCAGCAACCTCAATACTTCTGGGGTTGCTGCTTCTGCCTGGACTCGTACCGAAAAGATTCGCACGACGATTTCTTTCGTAATTATTACCGCTTTACTCTTGACCGCTTTTGTTCTCTCCTCAAATACCAGTAATTCAACTGCCCCAATTTCACTTTTGATTGGCGTCAGTTTGGGGCTACTTTTAGAACGCGGCCGCTTCTGTTTCTTCTGTATCTTCCGAGATGGAATTGAAGATAAGAACACAACTCCATTTCTCTCTGTTCTAGTTGCTATTGCAACCGGCTCTATCGGCTATTCAATAATTTTTGGTCAGTTCTTACCTGACACCTCAACTGATCGACTTCCACCAGTTGCGCATATTGGCCCCGTCAGTTGGGTGCTCGTTCTTTCGGCGTTCACCTTCGGTATTGGTATGGCGCTATCGGGAGCTTGTATTAGTGGCCATCTATATCGCTTAGGACAGGGATATCTTCGCGCTATTCCTGCGCTCATTGGCACGCTCGGCGGATTTGTTCTGGCATTTCTTACCTGGAACTGGTTCTATCTCAATGCAATCTCTGATGCACCAACGATTTGGTTACCGCATTACATCGGCTATTCCGGTTCACTCATTCTTACTCTCGTTTTGCTTTTACTTCTCGCGCTATTTGTTATCCGAAAAGGCATTAATTCTGAACCGATTCGCAGTTCGGGAAGCACTCTTTCATTGAGTCAAACACTTAAGAAATTAATCTTTGAACGATGGAGCCCAATTACAACGGGGCTCCTAGTAGGTGTTGTAGGCACCGTTGCTTATTTACGAGTTGAACCGCTTGGGGTAACTCGCCAACTCAGTACAACCGCTCGAACCTTTATGAATTCAAATGGAATTGGGCCGGAGACGCTCACAGGTCTTGATCGAATGGCTGGTTGTATTGCAGTTGTTACCGAAACTCTCACTAACAACGGTTGGCTAGTTATTGGAATCATTGGAACATCCTTTGCTGCAGCACTTGCTGGAGGACGATTCAAACTGTCTCAACTCACCATCACTAATTCTGGTACTGCGCTCTTGGGTGGAGTTTTGTTGGGATGGGGATCTATGACATCTCTCGGTTGCACCATTGGGGTTCTACTTTCAGGCACTCAAGCATTTGCACTATCTGGTTGGGTCTTCTT
>JACCEB010500851.1_pt1 | contig 10809 bp, 11 predicted proteins | sample 7454761 | NCBI WGS metagenome assembly JACCEB01 (sample SAMN15323454, study PRJNA562643) | freshwater metagenome | isolation source: river surface water | place: USA:Blue River Watershed | collected 2017-08-18 | reverse complement strand
GTGCGTCATCTGTTGCGCGGCGAGCGCAGCGGAGTCAGCTATCACCTCGGCGATCCGGTCCGTGTGAAAGTCGTGCGCGTCGATCTGGATGATCGCAAAATTGATCTGGTGATGATGGACGGTTCTGGCGACAAGCCTGAGGGCGGGTCTTCTCAGCCAGGCGGTCGTGAGCACAAATCTTCTGCCGGCAAAGACAAGGGCAAAGGCAAGAGCGGCAAGGCTGGCAAGAAGGTCGCGCCTGCTACCGTCAAGCCCGGAGAAGCTGCAGCGCCTAAGAAGAAGCGTTCGCGCAAGTCCGGTGCAGCCGGTGGCAAGAACAAGGGCAAGCGCCGCGCGGTTGCGTCGAAAGTGTCGAAAGCGCCAGCGGGTGATGCCGGTGGCGCAGGCCAGAGCTAGCCGAGGCCAGCTCACGGACAGCGTACGTACAGCTTAGGGACAGGACAGAGAATTGAGCAGCAAAGACTGGGTCTACGGGATTCACACCGTGAGTGAGCTGTTGCGTCAGCATCCCGAGGATGTCCTCGAGTTGCTGATCCAGCAGGATCGTGAAGACAAGCGCATCAACGAGTTGAAGGGGCTCGCGGCGGCGGCTGGCGTGAGCTGGCAGGGGCTGGATCGCAAGGATCTGGACAAGCGTCTGCGTAGCCTGCAGCCCGGCGCGGTACATCAGGGTGTGATCGCCCTGTGTCGTCTCGGCGGCACGGTGCTCGATGAGCGCGGTCTGGCGAAGCTGCTCGACTCGCTCACGCATCCCCCACTGATACTGGTACTGGACGAGGTCACCGATCCTCATAATCTGGGCGCTTGTCTGCGCACCGCCGATGCCGCTGGTGTCGATGCGGTGATCGTCCCGAAAGATCGTTCCGCGCCGCTGAACATGACGGCGCGCAAGGTTGCCTGCGGCGCTGCGGACATCATCGCCTTTGCCGAAGTGACCAATCTCAGTCGTACGCTCGGTGAGCTGAAGGAGCGCGGCATCTGGATCGCCGGAGCGGCGGGAGAGGCTGAAGACAGCCTCTATGCCATGGACTTCAGGCAACCCATCGCCATTGTCATGGGCTCTGAAGGCAAGGGCCTGCGACGTCTGACTCGCGAGCACTGTGACTATCTGATGTCCATCCCCATGGCTGGAGCACTGAGCAGCCTCAATGTCTCAGTCGCTACCGGGTTGTGTCTGTTCGAGGCGGTGCGGCAGCGCCGTATTTGATTCCCTGTAACCCTGTGGGAGCGGGCCTTGCCCGCGATTGGTTTTGTGCGTATCGCAAAAATCGCGGGCAGGCCCGCTCCCACAGTGGCAGAGAGGCGGCCGAAAAACAGATTGCATGTTCAGCAGCGCTTCTCTAGAATGCCCGCTCCTTAATTTCGGGGAACTGTCTGCGGACGAAACCCCTTAACTCCTTGCCTTACTGCACAGCGGTCTCTCAAACCGCTGCTCGTCGGAAGGCTACAAACCGAAAGGAGTCTCTATGAGACACTACGAAGTAGTTTTTTTGGTGCACCCGGATCAAACTGATCAGGTGCCCGTGATGGTCGAGCGTTACACCCAGATGATCAAGGACAGCGGCGGAGCAATCCACCGTCTTGAAGACTGGGGCCGTCGTCAGCTCGCCTATCCAATCAACAAAATCCACAAAGCTCACTACATCCTCATGAACATCGAGTGTGGCAGTGCAGTGCTGGAAGAAATCGTCACCTTGTTCCGCTACAACGATGCGATTCTGCGTAACCTCGTTATGAAGATGAGCGGTCCCGTCACTGAAGAGTCTCTGATTCTGAAAGGCGAGCGTGAGAGCCGTGAGCGTCGTCAGCGCGCCGAACAGAAGCGCAAGCTGGAAGAAGATGCGGCTGCCCGTGAGGCAGAAACTGAAGAAGCTGGCGAAGACTTCGACGGCTTTGATGATGCGGACGATCTGGATGCGGATGACTCCAAGGAGTAATCCCGGTCTACCATCAAGGAAGACCAGTCATCGCCTCGTTTCAGACGATTTTAAACAGTCATAGCAATATTAGTTGAAAGGATAGTAACCATGTCTCGATTTTTCAGAAGGCGTAAATTCTGCAAATTTACAGCTGAAGGCACCATAGAGATCGATTACAAAGATATCGAAACTCTGAAGGCCTACGTGTCCGAAACCGGCAAGATCGTGCCGAGCCGCATCACTGGTACCAAAGCCCGTTATCAGCGTCAGCTGGCGACTGCGGTGAAGCGTGCCCGTCATCTGGCGCTGATTCCGTACACTGACAGCCATACTGCCTGATCCCGTTAAAAGGACTTCGGAATGAGGTCTCTCGCAGAGTTCGCAATGGCAGGGCGCCGTCAGGCCATCCTTGCCGCGATGCTTCTCGGAGTTCTCCCGGTAGTCAACTTTCTGAGTGCACCTGTGGTGGCGCTGGTTTGCCTGCGTCACGGCCGCACGGAAGGAATGATTGTACTGGCCTGGGCCGTACTGCCCGCCTTAGGTTGGGCAGTGCTCGGGGATGTGATTCCCCTGCTGTTGCTGATCGGAATTACGGTGCTCGCGAATGTGTTGCGTGCCACGAATTCCTGGGAAGTGACGCTGCTCAGTGCCATTGGTGTTGGTATCGGAGCTTTGCTAGGGCTGTATCTGAAACCCGACTTTTTGCTGCTGATGCAGCAACAGTTGGAGCTGGTGCTGAGCAGTCCTGATCTGCAAGGGCAAGTGACAGCAGTGCCGCCCGAACAGATGCTGCAATTGCTGCAGGCGTTCTTCGGCACGATGCTGATGTTCCTGGCTCTGGTGCTGCTGATGCTGGCGAGAAGCTGGCAGGCAAAGCTCTACAACCCTGGTGGTTTTCGCGACGAGTTCCACCGGTTGCGACTGAATTGGAAGACGGCCGCAGGATTGCTCTTGATGTTTACGCTGGCGGGCCTCGGCACGCCGGTTTTGCAGCCGCTGACGCTGTTCTTCGTGTTACCGCTGTTGTTTGCCGGTGTGGCTCTGATCCACGGCATCGCAGGGTTGAAGAGGTGGCCGGGGGCTGTGCTGGTAATTTTTTATGTGGCGCTACTGAGTCCGATCATGACGCAGATACTGGTGCTGGCCGCTATCACGGACAGCTGGTACGACTTCAGATCGCGCCTCAGGCCGAAGGATTGATGCCTTCGCGCAGGGCGTGAAACGATCGACTCAAGTCTATAAGCAAGATTTAACGAGGAAACGACAATGAACGTAATTCTGTTGGAAAAAATAGGCAAGCTGGGTGCTGTGGGCGACACGGCGGCGGTCAAGGCAGGTTACGCACGTAACTTCCTGTTCCCCACTGGTAAGGCAATTCCTGCCACCAGAACCAACCTGGAAAATTTTGAAGCACGTCGTGCCGAGCTGCTCGCCGCTCACAACGAGAAAGTAGCCGTTGCTCAGGGCCGTGCAGACAAGTTGAAAGATCTGCGTGTCGTCATCGCGGTAAACGCCGGTGAAGAAGGCAGACTGTTCGGTTCCATCGGTACTCGCGACATCGCCGATGCGGTGACTGCGGCTGGCGTGGAAGTGGGCAAGTCTGAAGTACGTCTGCCACACGGCGCGCTGCGCGAAGTGGGCGAGTACGTGATCAGCATCGACCTGGGTCACGAAGTCGAACAAGGCATCACACTGGCCATCGTTCCGGCTTAAGTGGTGACTGCTGGAGTCCGTCGCACAACCCGGTTTTGCCGGTTGTTGGATGGCACTCAATAGTAGACAATGAGGCGCTGTTACTCTCGGAGTGACAGCGCCTTTTTATTTCCGCAGCAGCGCAAGAAGACCCCATGTCCGAACTTTTTGAAAAGAGCCGCAAGCCCCTCGATGGCGGCACGCTCACCTCATTGAAGGTCCCCCCGCATTCGGTCGAAGCCGAACAAGCCGTGCTCGGCGGTCTCATGCTCGACAACACGGTGTGGGACACGGTCTCTGAAAAGCTCATCGAAGAAGACTTCTACCGGCACGAGCATCAGCTGATTTTCCGCGTCATGTACGCACAGACAGAGTCCAACCGACCGCTGGACGTGGTGACACTGGTCGAGGCGCTGGACAGTCTTGGTGAGCTCAATAGCGCCGGCGGGCTGGATTACCTCAGCGACCTTGCGAGCAATGCGCGTGGCTCCGCCAACATCGGCACCTATGCGGACATCATCGCCGAGCGCGCCAAGCTGCGAAAGCTGATCAAGGTCGCCTACGAGATCGCCGAGAGTGGTTATAACCCGGCAGGTCAGAAGGCCGACGACGTGCTCGATGTGGCCGAGCAGAAAGTCTTCCAGATTGCCGATGATCGCCCCAAAGACGGTGGTCCTCAGGCGATCAATCCGCTGCTGCAGGCTGCTGTGGGGCGCATCGATGAACTGTTCCGCTCCGACGGTGCGCTCACGGGCCTGCCCACAGGCTACAAAGATCTGGACGAGAAGACCTCCGGGCTGCAGAAATCCGATCTGATCATCGTGGCGGGGCGGCCCTCCATGGGCAAGACGTCCTTCGCCATGAACCTGGCCGAGAACGCCTTGTTGCTCGCCAACAAGCCCGTGCTCGTGTTCAGTCTGGAGATGCCGGCCGAGAGCCTGATCTTCCGTATGCTCAGCTCCATCGGCCGTATCGACCAGAAGCGTCTGCGTACCGGCAAGCTGGAGGAAGAGGATTGGCCCAAGCTGACTGCAGCGGTCAGCAAACTCAAGGACAAACCCCTGTTGATAGACGACAGCGTCGGCCTCAGCCCGATGGAGATGCGCTCGCGAGCGCGCCGCGTGGTGCGTGAATACGGTCAGCTCGGGCTGGTGGTGGTCGACTACCTGCAGCTGATGCAGATCAAAGGCTTCGGCGATAACCGCGTCGGTGAAATCTCGGAGATTTCGCGCTCGCTCAAGACCATGGCGCGTGAATTCGAGTGTCCGGTGATCGCGCTCTCGCAGCTCAACCGCAGCCTGGAGCAACGGCCCAACAAACGCCCGGTCATGTCAGACTTGCGCGAGTCCGGTGCGATCGAGCAGGACGCCGATATCATTGCCTTCGTCTATCGTGACGAGGTGTACAACGAAGATACGCCAGAGAAAGGCGTGGCCGAGATCATCATCGGCAAACAGCGTAACGGGCCAATTGGCACAGTCAAACTCGGGTTCATGGGACAGTACACCCGCTTCGAGAATCTCGCACGACAGGATTACGATGACAGTTATATGCACGGAAGCTGAAGCGCAGAGTCGGTCGGCCTCTCATGCTCGCGCATGGGCGACGATCGACCTGCAGGCGCTGCGCGCCAATCTCTCGCTCGTTCGCACCACTAATCCCAATTGCTCGCTGGTGGTCGTCGTCAAGGCCAACGCCTATGGCCATGGTCTGATCGCTGTCGCCGGTGCCTTGCGCTCGCAACTGAGGGGGCGTGACTGCTTTGGTGTCGCGACGCTTGACGAGGCACTGACGCTGCGGCGCGCGGGCATCACCGAGCCTGTTCTGCTGCTGGAAGGTTTTGTCACCACAGCAGAACTTGAACTCATCGTTCAACACGGTTTTCATTTCGTTGTGCACGCGCTTTACCAGGTGGAAATTCTGCAGGCGTATTGCGAGAGCGGTAAAGATATCGCACCCCTCACTCTCTGGTTGAAGCTCGATACCGGCATGCACCGGCTCGGCCTGAACGAGGCGGACTTTGCGGCGGCCTGGAAGGCGCTGCACGGCAGTCCGCATGTCGACAAGATAGTCGTCATGTCACACTTTGCCTGTGCAGATGATCCGCATAGTCCCGTCACCGAGCGCCAGATCGCCTCTTTACAGCAGTCGCTGTCTCACGCAGGCGTCGCCGAGGGAGATTGCGAGTTGAGCCTCGCCGCTTCCTCTGCAATTCTCATCTGGCCGCAGACGCATTTCCATTGGCTGCGTCCTGGCATCATGCTTTACGGCGGCTCCGCGATTGTGGGTGAAAACGGGATTGATCGTGGATTGTTGCCTGTGATGACGCTGCGCTCGCGCATTATTTCCATCAAGACGGTGGTGGAGGGAGAGATCATCGGCTACGGCGCCACCTATGTCTGCGAAAGAGAGCATCGCCTCGCCGTAGTCTCCATCGGCTATGGCGATGGCTATCCCCGCAGCGCGCCGAATGGCACGCCTGTTCTTGTTAGCTGCCGATCCGAACAAGGTTGGGTGCAAAAGCCAGCCGCGTTGGCCGGGCGCGTTTCCATGGACAAGATAATCGTGGATCTGAGTGGCTGTGATGAGGCCGCTGTCGGCGATGAGGTCATTCTGTGGGGGGAAGGTCTGCCCGCAGACGAGATCGCCCGGCGCTGCGGCACTATCGCTTATGAGCTGTTCTGTCAGGTGACCGCACGGGTGCACTATGTCTACATCTGATTTCCTCACCGACAAGCAACGAGGCGAGCGCAAATGGCCAAGGTGAAATCGGCATACGTGTGCACAGAGTGTGGTGCTGAGCATGGTCAGTGGCAGGGGCAATGCGCGTCGTGCAAAGAATGGAATACTCTGTCAAGAATCAGCCTCGGCAGTGCCGCTACGCCAGCGGCCAAACCAGACTTTCGCCAGCAGGGTTATGCCGGCGCCATCTCCGCCGTGCAGGATCTCTCCGAGATCGATCTGGAGTCGGTGCCCCGTGTCTCTACCAGCATCGGTGAGCTTGATCGCGTGCTGGGTGGTGGTCTGGTGCCGGGTTCCGCGATTCTCATTGGTGGCAATCCCGGTGCGGGAAAGAGTACGTTGCTGCTGCAGGTGATGTGTCTGCTGGCCCAGACGATGAGCGCACTGTACGTGACAGGTGAAGAATCGTTGCAGCAGGTCGGCATGCGTGCCCGCCGTCTTGGCCTGCCGGAAAAGAATCTGAAGATGCTGGCCGAGACCAATGTCGAGAAGATCTGCCAGATAGCCCAGCAGCAGAGTCCGCGCCTGCTGGTGGTCGATTCGATTCAGGTGATGCACAGCAGTGACATTCAGTCCGCACCCGGCAGCGTCTCGCAGGTGCGTGAGTGTGCCGCCTATCTGATTCAATACGCCAAGCAGACCAACACCGTATTGTTTCTGGTCGGACACGTCACCAAGGACGGCACACTCGCCGGCCCCAAGGTGCTGGAGCACATGATTGATTGCTTCCTGATGCTCGACGGTGGCAGCGACAGCAAGTTCCGTACGCTGCGCGGGCAGAAGAACCGTTTCGGCGCCGTCAACGAATTGGGCGTATTCGCGATGACGGAGAAAGGCCTTAAAGAAGTGAAGAACCCGTCGGCCATTTTCCTCGCGCGTGCTGAAGAAGAGAGTCCTGGCTCGCTGGTGATGGTGCTGTGGGAAGGGACACGCCCTTTGCTGGTGGAGATTCAGGCGCTGGTGGACGGCACTCAGATGGGCAATCCGCGACGTTTGGCGGTAGGGCTCGATCAGAACAGGCTCGCCATGCTATTGGCGGTGCTGCATCGTCATGGTGGCATCTACATGGCGGATCAGGACGTATTCGTGAACGTGGTCGGCGGCGTCAAGGTGGCCGAGACCAGTGCCGATCTGGCACTGATCCTCGCCATTGTCTCCAGCTTCCGCGACAAGGCCTTGCCGCATGATCTGGTGGTGTTCGGGGAGGTCGGTCTGTCCGGTGAGATCCGCCCCGTGCCCAGTGGTCAGGAGCGGCTGCAGGAGGCGGCCAAACACGGATTCAAACGCGCCATCGTGCCGAAAGCCAATGTGCCGCGCGGCGGAGTGCCCGGCATGGAAGTGATCGGAGTGGTGAAGCTGGCCGAGGCCATAGAAGCAGTATAAGGCGACGGCTTTGGACGACAACGCAGCAGGTTCCAAAGCAGTTTCAATTTAAAATTCTCAAGGGAAAAGGCGTCAGAGTTATGCAGGCAATTGTCTCGATACGGAATCTTTCCAAGACCTATGCGGGCGGGTTCAGAGCGCTCAAGAATGTCAGTCTCGACATTCAGCGTGGCGAAATCATCGCCTTGCTTGGCCCCAACGGTGCAGGCAAGACCACGCTGATCTCCACCATCTGCGGCATCGTCAATCCCAGCGAAGGCGAGGTGCTGGTCGATGGCAAGGACATCATCAAGGATTTTCGCGCGACACGTTCGCTGATCGGGCTGGTCCCGCAGGAGCTGACCACTGAGGCATTCGAATCAGTATGGGCGACTGTGTCCTTCAGTCGTGGTCTCTTCGGCAAGGCGCCCAATCCGGCCTATATCGAGAAGATACTGAAAGACCTGTCCTTGTGGGACAAACGCGACAATCGCATCAGAACTTTGTCAGGTGGCATGAAGCGTCGTTTGCTCATCGCCAAAGCGCTGTCACACGAACCGAGTATCCTGTTTCTCGATGAACCCACCGCTGGTGTGGATGTGGAACTGCGCAAGGACATGTGGATAGTCGTGAGCGCGCTGCGCGAGTCGGGCGTCACGATCATTCTGACCACGCACTACATCGAAGAGGCCGAGGCCATCGCCGATCGCATCGGGGTGATGACCAAAGGGGAATTGATTCTGGTGGAAGACAAAGCAGCGCTGATGCACAAGCTCGGCAAGAAGCAGCTGATACTCGACCTCAAACACCCGCTGGAGTCGCTGCCCGCGACCTTGAATGAGCACGATCTCCTGCTGTCAAAGGACGGTCTGCAGCTGACCTATACCTACGACACGCAGGGCGAGCGCACGGGCATCACATCATTGCTGGATGACCTGCGCCGCGAGGGCATCGGTTTCCGCGACCTGCAGACGACGCAGAGTTCGCTCGAAGAGATATTTGTCAAACTGGTGGAGGAATCACGATGAACTGGTACGCAATCAAGGCGATTTATCATTTTGAGATGGCGCGTACACGTCGCACGCTGATGCAGAGCATCTTCGCGCCGGTGATCTCCACCTCGCTGTATTTTGTGGTGTTCGGCGCCGCCATCGGCGGGCGCATTCAGCAGGTGGATGGTGTGAGCTACGGCGCCTTCATCGTGCCGGGGTTGATCATGTTGTCGCTGCTGACCAACAGTATCTCGAATGCCTCGTTCGGGATTTATTTTCCGAAGTTTACCGGCACCATCTATGAGTTGCTATCCGCTCCGGTGTCGATGATCGAGGTCGTGATGGGGTATGTGGGAGCGGCGGCGAGCAAGTCGTTGATTCTCGGTGCGATCATTCTGGCGACTGCCGGGTTGTTCGTGCCACTGGAGATTGCGCATCCGTTCATCATGCTGTTCTTCCTGGTGCTCACGGCCGTGTCGTTCAGTCTGTTCGGTTTCATTATCGGCGTGTGGGCGGACAACTTCGAAAAGTTGCAGCTGATTCCGTTGTTGATCGTGACACCGCTCGTGTTTCTGGGCGGCAGTTTCTATTCAGCCAGTATGCTCTCGCCGTTCTGGCAGACAGTGACGATGTTCAATCCGGTGCTGTATCTGGTCAGTGGCTTTCGCTGGAGTTTCTACGAGATAGCCGATGTCAGCATCGGTGTCAGCCTGGCGATGATTCTGTTGTTTCTGGCGGCGTGCATGGCAGTGGTCTGGTGGATATTCAAGACTGGTTATCACATCAAGAATTGAGTGTCGCAGAAAGCGCTGATGCGGAGGAGTGTCCATGAGCTTTGCTGAATATCTGCAGACGAATGTCGGCAACCTGATCGCCGTGATCTGGTTTCTGATCTGCTTTCGAGGCTATTTCATCTACACGGGGCGGCGCAGCGTAGACACCCCCACGCTCGCCTTCGCCATGCATCGCCACCGCAGACAGTGGATTCGCAAGGCCTTGCGCCGCGAAAATAGAATCGCCGACACCAACATCATCGCCAATCTAGAACGCAACGTTTCCTTCTTCGCCTCTACGACGCTGTTCATCCTCGCCGGTCTGATGACGGTGCTGGGCAGTTCGTCGGAGACGGTGATCATGATGCTCAGTGAAGTGCCCTTCTCCGATCACAATACCCGGGGCGAGTGGGAGGTGAAGGTCATGCTCTTGTTGTGCCTGTTCGTGTATGCCTTTTTCAAATTCACCTGGGGGCTGCGCCAGTTCGGTCAGGTCTCTGTGATGCTCGGAGGTGTGCCTGAACGGCACGAACATCCCTCCGATGAGGTGGTCGCGCGCCACGTCGAGACCATCTCGCGGATGGCTTCCAAGGCCGCAGGCAACTTCAATAACGGATTGCGGACCTACTATTTCAGCATGGCAGTGCTGGGTTGGTTCGTGAATTACTGGGTATTTATGCTACTGTCCGTTCTGGTAGTCGCGGTGCTGTACCGTCGCGAGTTCCGTTCCGATACACTTGCGATCATGATGTCGAACTTACCGGAGTAACCGGGATAATAAAAATAAAGGTGCCAGCATGCTAAACCTCTTCAGCATTATCAATCTGGCCCTGTTCTCCGGCCTCTTGTTCCTCTTGTTTTACCTCCGTCGCCAATCCTTCACGCTGTCACGACAAGTGTTCGCTGGCTTGTTGCTGGGCGTGGCCTTCGGCTTTTATCTGCAGTTTGTGTTTGGTATCGGCACACCGGTAATGACGGAAACCCTGCAGTGGACCAACCTGGTGGGAGATGCCTACGTCAACCTTCTGCGCATGATTGTGATGCCCTTGATTCTCATCACCATGATGGCGGCGGTTCTGCGCGTGGACGCGATTGCGTCGGTTGGACGAATCGGGGTGAGTGTGGTGGCGCTGCTCGTCGGTACAGCGGTCATTGCAGCGATCATCGGTATTGTCGTGACACTGGCTTCCGGGCTGAGTGCGGAGGGCATGACCTCCGGTGCGCGCGAACTGGCACGTGCCCAGGTGCTGGAGCTGCGTCTGGACACCGTCAGTGATCTGAGCCTGCCCGAGGTGATTGTCGGTTTCATTCCCACCAACATCTTTTCGG
>JACCEB011509674.1_pt1 | contig 10818 bp, 10 predicted proteins | sample 7454761 | NCBI WGS metagenome assembly JACCEB01 (sample SAMN15323454, study PRJNA562643) | freshwater metagenome | isolation source: river surface water | place: USA:Blue River Watershed | collected 2017-08-18 | reverse complement strand
TGCAAAGCCGCTTCGATTCACTTGTAAATGACACCGATGCTCTAAACAATCTCGAGGCTCGCACAGCGCTAGCAGCACAACTTCAAGCTGTTGGCCTCGAGCCATTGAAACGCGAGTTAGCCCGCCTGCACACCTCGCGCGAGCACATCGCCGTCGAGTTTGATCTCTGCTGGTGGCAAAGCGTTCTTGAAGTCTTGATTCAGCGCGACTCGACGGTTTTGAATTTCAACGCGAAGCAAATCAGTGCAATCGAAAGTGCTTTCTGCGAGGCTGAGTCAAAGGTGGTCTCGCTCAACGCGAAGGCGTTGGCCTGGCAGTTGGCCGAGCGCTGGCGCTCGCAGGTGCAGGCTTTCCCGGCAGATGCCCAAAGACTCAAAGAATTGCTAAAGACCTCGAAGGCAAAGTTGGCCGAGTTGCCGCTGGCCGCCGGCAGTCTGCTTGACTCGGTGGCTCCTGTGGTTTTGGTTTCACCTTTTGAGGCACCAGCTGAACTCGATGGGCAAAGTTTTGACGTTGCCATAATCTTGGATGCCGCCGGCACCACGGTTGCCGAGAATCTCTCGGTGATTCAGCGAGCGTCGCAAATCATTGCGTTCGGCGACGAAGCAATTGCATCGCCAGAAGGATTCGAAATTGAATCGCGCCTAAAGCCGATTGGTCGTGAAATTCAAAGCCGCTCGGTTTTCGAGGCGGCACAGCGCAGTTTCGGTTTCGAAACTTTGAGAGTCAGTTACCGCGCTGGCGGTCAAGCTCTCGGTGCGCTTATCAATCGCGAGTTCTATCAGAACCGAATCATCTTCGAACCAACTCCGGCTGACTTTGCCGGCAAGAAGTCGCACTCAATTGAGATCATCTCAGACGGGGTCAATGCGACTTCGACATACGAGGGCGCTACAGAGAGCCCAGAGGCAGAAGTGCGACGAGTTGTCGACCTGGTGCTTGAGCACGCGAGAACGCATCCGAGTGATTCGCTTTTCGTTGCATCGGCTTCGAGCGTTCACGCCGACCGAATTCGCGCCCAGTTGAAGAAAGACCTCACGACACATGCCGACCTCGAGCCTTTTTTCGATGCACACGGCACCGAAAAGTTTGAGGTGGTTTCGATCGCAGACCTCGCTCACAGAATTGGTGATCGAATCATCTTCTCGGTTGGCTTCGGGCTAACTCCGCGCGGGGGAGTATCGAGTGACTTCGGCCAGTTGAGCCTCAAGGATGGTCGGCGCTACCTAACCAATACCTTGGTGAGCGCGAGAAAGCAGATCACCGTTGTGAGTTGCATGTCAGCCGCTGTGATTCCATCTGAGGGAATCAGCGCCGGTGCCAAGTTGCTGAAGACCCTGCTGGCCAGCGCAGAAGACGGTGGTTACAACCCTCTCGAAACCACGGGTGATTCACTGCTCGCAGATTTGGCCACCAGGCTCAAGAAGCTGGGTGCTCGAGTTGACGTTTCATTCGCCGAGCGGTTGCCTCTGGTTGTCTCGCACGGCGGCAACAGCGCGGTTGTAATGCCCGATTGGGCCCTCACCGGTGAGACGCTCAGCGAGAAGCTCAGATTGCGCTCAAACCTGCTGCGCTCACTCGGCTGGAACTACATTCGCATTCACAGCTTCGAACTGTTCTCAGACCCTCAAACAGTAGCTCTGAGAATCGCAGAGCAACTCGGCATGCAGGTTTCACAGCGACCGCAACCGCTTTTCGAAAACGAGGTGGCTTTCGAAGACACCGATGCGGCTTGGGGCGATCGCCCAACCAATAACGACGACCGGCTTCGGGGCGACGTTCCGCCGCACTGGCAATAGTTAGCGCTAAAACCAAACCAACTTGCTGGCTGTGACCGCGGCGTCGACCTTTTGATCGTGGCTCTCTGCTGGCACCTGCAGTTTTAGCTCTTCATCAAAAATGACCGCAATCTTTTTGGCTCTACTTTTAATCGCGGATAGTTGGGTTAGCGCGCGGTCGTAGAAGCCCTTGCCCTTGCCCAATCGATTTCCGGTGAGATCGACGGCCAGCGCCGGCAAGAAGACAACCTCGGCTCGTTGAATGTCACCAGGTTTTCCGGCCGCCTCGGCGAACCCGAGTTCACCAATTTTGGTTGAAGAGTCAAATTCGACCCAGCGCAATTCTTGGCCTGAAACGGTTGGCAGAAGCAGGGTTATCGACTGGCCGCGTGCCCAATCGAGAAACTCAGAGATGTCTGGCTCGTCTGGCAGAGGCAGGTAGGCGGCGGCTACCCTGATTCGATTGTCGAGGCAATACTGACCCAACTGCTCACTGAGGCGCGCGGCCGAATCTGCGTCGGCCGTGCGTGCAGAGCGGGCAGCGCGAAGTTCGCTGCGCAGTGCTGCCTTGGCCTCTGCCGTCGAGAGTTCGGTCATGCCACTAATCTAGCCACGTGCCTCTTTCATTCGCGCTAACCCACAACGACGTCAGGTTGCGTCTGGTTCGCATGAAAGATTCAAAGAACATGGAACAGCTAATTCTTTCGAATCGCGAGTGGCTCAGACCCTGGGAAGCAACTAATCCAGAGGGCCCAAACTCTTTCGATATTCGCGGTCAAATTCGCGCACTTCTAAAAGCCATGGATAACAACACGTGCCTTCCGTTTGTGATTGAAGAAAACGGTGTCATGGTTGGTCAACTCAATGTTGCAAACATTCTTTTTGGTTCTGTTTCTTCTTGCGTGATCGGTTATTGGGTTGCGCCAGAAGCTGCGGGAAGACAAATCACTCCAACCGCGGTCGCGTTGGTTTCTGATTACCTTTTCAACACGGTTGGCATTCACAGAATCGAAATAGACATTCGACCAGAGAACGTTTCTAGTTTGCGGGTGGTCGAGAAACTTGGATTTCGGTATGAGGGATTGAAACAGAGGTTCATTCACATCAACGGAGCTTGGCGAGATCATTACGTCTTTGCGCTCACAAGTGAAGAAGTTGAATCGGGTGTGTTAAACCGGTGGCTCAGAAAACAAGTTGGCCCGATGAATTACCCGTTTTCGACCAAAGTCATTAAACACACCGAGCAAAATGATGGGCACTTCGGCAGCTGACTCATATCTTTGAGTCATGAACTTCTCACTAGACGGCGGCTGGATGCTCGCAATTGTCGTCTTGCTGTGGTTGCTGGTTTACGTTCCGAACTGGGGAAGCCGCGGAGAACAAAAAAATCAAGGTTCTAGTTCTGGTAGAAACTTTTCGCAAAAATCGGGATTGACGCCAAAAAATCGCGTTAACGGCGTGTCGCAAACAAAAAATATTGATAAAAATTTTCGGCTGATTCGACGGGTTTTCGTGACACTTTTGCTCTTGTCTTTCGCCACCGCAGTCTTTGCAACAGTCAAAGCGTTTGAGAACCTCTCTTGGTTAGCGCTAGCAGTTGCTGCAGCGGCAGTGTTCCTCACCGCTGCTTCAACACTGCGATCAAGTCGCAAAAAGGCCGCTGTGAAGGCACCGCTAACCATGCAGGAGTTAGAGGCCCAACGAGCCCGGATGGCTTATTCCATAAGGGAATCAGCCTTGCCAGATGCCCCAGCGGAGCAGCTTTTTGATGAGCGTGCCTGGACAGAAATTGCGCTGCCCGAATCAAACCTGGCTCGCCGAATCGGCGAACTAGAAGATGTCAAGTTGGCGTCGGTTTCGAATCTTGGCGCTGCCGCTTCGGCTGAAGAAGCGAAAAAACTAAATCGCAGTGAGCTCGACCGCATTCTCGAGCGCCGCCGGGCGGTTTAAAAAAAGTTTTTGAAATTCGGCGTGTCGATTGAAATATGTGCTTCTCCGCTACGCTTTTGTTTATCTGCAATAACACATTGAGGAGAACAAAAGAGTGGCAATTTTCGATCGTGTCAAGAAGGTCTGGAACGCGAATGCAAAAAGCGTTCAGCAGACTGGAAGGGCAATTGCAGAGGATGTTAAGGACGAAGTTCAGGACATCTCTGAAGAAATAGGTAAGAAGGCAGCTGAAACAGTTGCTGATCTCGAGAAAAGGACAATCATGGCCGTAAAGACCGCAACCAAGAAGGTAGTCAAGAAGACTGCTGCAAAGAAGCCTGCTGCAAAGAAGGCTGCTCCAAAGAAGGCTGCTGCTCCAAAGAAGCCAGCTGCTAAGAAGCCAGCCGCAAAGAAGGCTGCTCCTAAGAAGGCAACTGCTGCTAAGAAGCCAGCCGCTAAGAAGCCTGCTGCAAAGAAGGCTGTTGCAAAGAAGACTGTTGCGCGCAAGCCAGCAGTAAAGAAGGCAGCTCCTAAGAAGGCAACTGCTGCAAAGAAGCCTGCTGCAAAGAAGGCTGTTGCAAAGAAGGCAGCTCCTAAGAAGGCAACTGCTGCAAAGAAGCCAGCTGCAAAGAAGGCTGCTCCTAAGAAGACTGCTGCGCGCAAGCCAGCTGCAAAGAAGGCTGTTGCAAAGAAGACTGTTGCACGCAAGCCTGCTGCAAAGAAGGCCGCTCCTAAGAAGACTGCTGCGCGCAAGCCAGCAGCTCGCAAGGTAGCAAAGAAGAAGTAATTTCTTTCTCTTCGAGAGAAATCCCGCCGATTCGTCGGCGGGATTTTTCTTTTACCTAGTCGGTTTTGCCGACCACCCAGTTGGCCGCGTCTTGCAGTTTCGGGTGCTTGAACTTGAAGCCGCTGTCTAGCAATTTCTGCGCAGACATCTTTTGCGAGCAGAGAAGCAGTTCGTCTGCACCCTCACCAAAAGCGAGGCGAAGCGCGAATGCCGGCACCGGGATGATGGTCGGGCGACCGAGGGCCTTGCCGAGTGAGGCGATCAACTGCGCGCAGGTGGCCGGTTCTGGTGCCGTGATGTTGAAGGCGCCCTCGGCCTTCGGGGTGTCGATTAGGTGCAGAATCGCCGCGGCTTCATCCTGCAAGCTGATCCAGGCCCACCACTGTTTGCCAGAGCCCAGCGGGCCGGCTACTCCGGCTTTGAGCAGAGGCATCAGGCGACCCAGCGCGCCCTTTTTGCGCGACATAACAAGAGTTGTGCGAGCAAGAACCACTCGAACCTTTTTCGGGGCCTTTAGAGCGGCTTGTTCCCAGGCAAATGCCAAATCAGACAAGAAGCCTGTGCCCTTTGGGGCGTCTTCGGTAAGCAGTCGATCACCGGTGTCACCGTAGATTCCGCTGGCGCTACCAGAGACGAAAACCTTTGGAGGCTTCTTGGCCTCGTGCATCGCTTCGACCAACAATTCGGTTGCTCGAACTCGCGACCAGATGAGCTCATCCTTGTATTTCTTTGTCCACGGAAGTTTGCCTGTTGTTGCCCCGGCGAGATTCACCACGGCATCGATGCCATCGAGCGTGCCCGGCTGCAGATAGCCGCGGTCGGGTTGCCACTCGCGCTCGGTTTCGTTCTGCGGGGTGCGACGAACCATGGTTACCACTTCGTCGCCGCGAGCCTTGAGTTGCCGAATCACTTCGGTGCCGATGAGTCCGGTTGCTCCGGTTACGAGTACGCGCATTTTGTTCCTTAGTTCATGTCGTCGGGGTTAGTGGCGATTCTGGTTTCGGTGTTAAGGGTTGCGATTAGGCCCATGTTGTGTTCGCTGAGCTCGAAGTCGAAAACGTCGAAGTTCTCTGCGAGGCGATCTGGGTTAGAAGACTTCGGAATCACCAGGTTGCCCAGTTGCAGATGCCAGCGAATAATCACCTGAGCAACGGTTTTGCCAAGCGACTCTGCAATCTCACCGAGCAACGGGTTCTCGTTGAACCGCGCACGGCCTAGCGGTGCCCAAGCTTCGGTCTTTATGTCGTGACGGGTGTTGAAGTGCCGAAGCACGTTCTGTGCCAACTGCGGGTGCAGTTCGACCTGGTTGATGGCTGGCGTCACATTTGCCGTCGCCAGAAGTTTTTCGAGGTGCGGTTGGTTGAAGTTTGAAACACCGATCGATCGAACCAAGCCGGTTTCAAGAAACTCTTCGAAAGCGCGCCAGGTTTCGACGAACTTGTCTTGTTTCGGGCACGGCCAGTGAATCAACATCATGTCGACATAGTCGATGTTGAGGCGATCAACAGATTCTTGAATGGCCTCTTTCGCCTCGGCGTATCCGTGGCGGTCGTTCCAAATCTTTGAGGTTACAAAAACCTCTTCGCGTGCAACGCCGCTTTTTCGAATTGCTGCGCCAACCTCGGCTTCGTTGTCATAGAGCGCAGCGGTGTCGATGCGGCGATAGCCGATCTCGAGGGCATGCTGAACCAACTGCACAGCGATGTCTTGATTCACCTTGTATGCGCCAAGGCCAAGCTGAGGCATTACCCGACCCGAGTTGAGGGTCACCAGCGGTTGATTGCTCGGGCTCACTGTGCGCTCCACGGGCCAAAGACCGGGTTCCATTCGGTAATCGTGCGTTCGCCGATGTAGCCGGCAATGTCGAATGGGTCTTGGTCGAGCAACTTGGCCAGTGACTCGACCGAATCGGCACGCCAAATCAAGAGTGCGGTTGGGTTGTCGACCATTGGCCCGCTTGCCAACAAACTGCCCTCTGCCAAACGCTCAGCCAACCAGGCCCGGTGGCTTGGCCGAATGAGGTTCACATCATCAGGGTCGGCGCTATAGAGGTATGTGACGGCGAAAACAGCCATTACTACTCCTTGACGATTGGCAAGCTCTGGGTGTCTGTCGATTGCTTTCCGAGAGCAGGCGTGATGCTCAGTGACATCATGGCTACCAGTGTCGCACCCAAACCGAAAACCACTGCAATCAATAGTGACGCTGTTGGCGAAACTACCTCAATTGCGATTCCGGCCAGAGCCGCGCCGGCCGAGTAGCCCATTAGCTGACCCGTGCCCGTCCAGCCGTATGCCTCTGGCGCGTCAGAAGTCTTCACGGTGACGCCGATGATCGCACTCAGGGTTCCGAGGGCCGGGGCAATGCCGAGCCCGGCCACAAACCAGGCAAACGACAACCAGATTGCGTCGGTTGGATTCACGAATACCAGCAGGTAGCCAAACGTGATCAGCGCCAAGAAGCGAGTGAGCGCCCACTTGCCCTTGTTTCGATTTCCGAGCAGCACGCCACCGAGAATTGAGCCAATCGAGAACACCGCGATCACGAGCCCGGCGCTCTCTTTGCCGAGAATGGCAACCGTTCCAACTTCGACACCGCTGAAGCTGCCGATCAGCAACATGCCGAGAACGAGATTCGCAAAGACGACTTTGTTCTTGAGAACGCCACCGATGCGTCGATTCGATTTTGGAATCTTGAGGCTCGAGACTTCTTTGTTGGCAACGAACATCCATGCGCCGAGAATTTGCAAAGTCGCCATCACCAAGACCGGAAACGCCGTGTTGATTTGCGCGGCGAGAACGGTTGCAAGAACTGGGCCGATGACCCAGATGATTTCTTGCGCGGTTGCGTCGAGTGCATAGACCGATGAGAGCAAACGTTTCTTTACGAGGGTTGGATAAACGGTTCTTGCGGCCGCTTGAATCGGTGGCGAGGTTAGGCCGACAATCGCCGAGAGGGCAATGGTGATCAGATAGTTGTCTGAATAAACGGCAATCGCAAACATGGCCGAAGCGGTTGCAATCGAAAACGGAATGATGACTCGGGTAACGCCGAGTCTTGACATCAGACGGCTCAGCACAGGCCCGCTAACTGCTGCACCAACGGTCTCGGCTCCGAGCGCGAATCCGGCGATGGCCCACGAGTCATAAACGTGCTGAATGTGCATGACCAGGGCCAGGCTCATCATGCCAAAAGGAAAACGCGCTAGAAGCTGGCTTGTGATGACCCTAAGAAAGCCCGGCGACTTCAAGACTGCACGGTAGTTATTTGCCATTTAAATCCAGCTCGGTATCCACATGTGTATTAGCCAGAACCAATAAGGAGTCTGGGTGCCGAGCCAAATCGGCAGAAAGAAAGCGCTAAATGCCGCGCTAGCAAGCGCATAGCCAGCATAAGCGCCAAAGAGTCTCTGCCGCCCCTGAGCGCCCACAGACCGCCAAAGCGTGGCCATGGCGTAAACCAGGGCGAGAATTACGAACGGCTCGAAGGCAATCACATAGAAGTGAAAGACCGTGCGCTCAAGGTAAATCAGCCAAGGCAGGTAGCCGGCCGCGATGCCAAGCAGGATCATGCCCGCGGTCTTGTCGCTCTTGCGCACGAACAACCAGATCAAAAAACCCATGGCCGCAATTGCCACCCACCAGATCAGTGGATTGCCGAGAGCCGTGATGGCACTCGAGCAACCGCCGACCGCGTTGCAGGTGCCCTCGCCCTGCGCTGTTCCCTCGTAGAAGAAAGAAGTTGGGCGACCCATGAATAACCAGGTGAGTGGATTGCTCTCGTAGGAGTGGCTGGTTCGAAGGCCAATGTGAAAGTTGTATGCGTCGACGTGATATTGCCAGAGCGACTGAAGCGGAATCGGCACCCAAGCCAACAAACCGGTGAAACGATTCGCAACGTCATCGGCGAAACCGCGATCGTAGCCGCCAGAGGTTACGAGCCAACCCGTCCAACTCGCGAGGTAAGTTGCGAAGGCAATCGGCACCATAATCAAAAACTTGGTTGCCGAAGTTTTCAGAAAATGCAAGATCGAGAATTCTTGGCGGGCAAGCACCTCGGTCATCACAACGTAAACACCGAAGAACGCCAAGAAGTAGACCCCGTTCCACTTGACCGCGGTTGCAGCGCCAAGAGCTATGCCGGCAGCCAAGAGCCAGGGTCGTCGCCAGAGAATGCCGAAATGCCGCTCGCGATCGAGAAGCAAAAACCAGAACGCCAGCAAAACGAAGAACATCAAGATCGTGTCGAGCAAAGCCGTTCGCGCTAGAACAATTGCCACACCGTCGATTGCAAAGAAGAATCCGGCGAGCGCGGCCCAAACCGTTGACTTGAATAACTTGAGTGCGATGAGCATGATCAGCAGAACCGCGAGGGTGCCGAGCAGGGCAACGCTGAAGCGCCAACCGAAAGAGTTGCCTGGGCCAAACAGCCACATGCCGGCACCGATTATCCACTTGCCCAGTGGCGGGTGCACAACAAACGAGCCGGTCTCTAGCATCGTCGGAACCTGGCCCGAGGCCAGAACGTCGTCGGCACCTTCTGGCCAGTTGCGTTCGAAACCGCCCTGAATCAGGCTGAGCGCATCCTTGACGTAGTAGGTCTCGTCGAAAACCAGTTTCTTGGGGTAACCGAGGTCAAAGAACCTCAGCACCGCGGCCAAGCCGACAATCGCCCAGATAGCCCAGCGGTCGAACAGGGCACGGATGCGCGGCTCGAAAGCGAGTTTGGATAGTTGGGCGAACACCCTCTAATGCTAGTTTGGCGACCCCTTTTTGGCCGCGGTGCTAGTTTTGGGCTGTGCTAATTCTCGCCGCGACCCCCATCGGAAACCTCTCTGATGCCTCGCCGAGACTTGTCGAGCACCTGGTTGGCTCGCACTACATTGCAGCCGAAGACACCCGAACCCTGTTCAAACTAGCGCAAGCGCTGGGCGTCAAGATCAACGCCAAGACTTATAGCCTGCACGACCACAACGAGCGCGAACGACTCGAGCAACTGGTTGAAGTGGCTCGCGAACACGACCTTTTAGTGGTCAGCGACGCGGGCATGCCAACCGTCAGCGACCCTGGCTTCAATCTGGTTCGCGCCTGTGCCGAGGCCGGGGTAGACGTGACAATCGTGCCAGGGCCATCGGCGGTTCTAAGCGCGCTCGCGGTTTCTGGTTTGCCAACCGACCGCTTCACATTCGAGGGTTTCATGCCGCGCAAAGACGGCGAGCGCCGCACGCTGTTCGAAGAGTTGCTGCGCGAGCGCAGAACCATGATTTTCTTCGAATCGCCGCACCGCCTTTTTGACTCGCTGCAGGTTGCCGCCGAAGTCTTTGGTGCTGACCGCAAAGCATCTGTGTCGCGCGAACTCACCAAGAAGTTCGAGCACACCGAACGCGGCACTCTGGCTCAGCTTGCCGAGTGGGCCAAGTCTGACCCGAAGGGTGAGTTTGTTGTGGTGATCGCCGGTGCCGGCGAACTCATCCGTGATATTCACACCCTGGTCGAAGATGTGCTGGCACTCGTCGAATCGGGCGAACGCTTGAAAGACGCCGTCAATCAGATTGCCGAGTTGTCGAAGGTTTCTAAGGGCGAGCTCTATCAACTCAGCCTCGATGCCCGCAAAGACAAGCAATAGCCGGCTCGGTTAAGATAGGTGAATGCCTAACCGCCCGGATGCGTCTTTCTATGCAACGACGCCGATCTTCTATGTGAACGATGCCCCGCACATCGGTCACGCCTATACCGAGGTGGCCGCAGACGTTTTGACCCGCTGGCACAGACAGCGCGGCGAGGATGCCTTCTTGCTAACCGGCACAGACGAGCACGGCGAGAAGATTCTTCGCACCGCGGCTGCCAACAAGGTTGAGCCACAGGCCTGGGTAGACAAGCTGGTGCACGACGCCTGGCTGCCGCTGCTCGAGACCATCGACATCGACAACCAAGACTTCATTCGCACCACCGAACCTCGCCACGAAAAGAACGTGCAGAAGTTCTTGCAACACCTCTATGACAAGGGCTTTATCTATCGCGGCGAATTTGTGGGCAACTACTGCGTTGGTTGCGAAGAATACAAAACCGACGGCGACCTAATCGACGGCGAAGGCGACTTCGCGGGCCAGTCGGTTTGCGCAATTCACTCGAAGCCAGTTGAGAAACTGCACGAGACCAACTACTTCTTTAAGCTCAGCGAATTTCAGCAACCGCTGCTCGACTTTTATGCCGCTAATCCAAAGTTCATTCAGCCCGAGTCGGCTCGCAACGAGGTGGTTTCATTCGTTCGTCGCGGTCTAGAAGATCTCTCGATTTCGCGTTCGAAAGAAAAGTTCGACTGGGG
>JACCEB010912449.1_pt1 | contig 10818 bp, 5 predicted proteins | sample 7454761 | NCBI WGS metagenome assembly JACCEB01 (sample SAMN15323454, study PRJNA562643) | freshwater metagenome | isolation source: river surface water | place: USA:Blue River Watershed | collected 2017-08-18 | reverse complement strand
CGGCCGGAGTCGCATGCAGCCGCACCGGCGTGCCGAGCACGCGGAGTTTTCCCGCCTGCTCGTGCTCGATCGTCAGCACCATGCCGTTCTGCCGCAGCTGCGGGTCCTCCGCCGCCTCCGCGACCGTGCTGATCCGCGCGCAGAACACACCCTGCGGTTCCAGCACCGCGATCCACTCCGCCGTGCCCCTCATGCGGAATGCCGCCGCCAGCGCCGCGTTGAGCTCCGGGCGATTCGCCATCTGCCGCTCCGGCGCATCGAAACGCGGATCGAGCGACAGGTCGCCCAGCCCGAGTGCCAACGAGATGTCCCGCAGCGCGTTCTCCGAGAATACCGGCGAGATTTCGATGAAGCCGTCCTGCGTCGCGAAGACTTTGTCGATCGCCGCTTCGCCCGCGCTCACCCCGGACGGCGCATCGATGCGCGACGCGTTCAACTCCGCGGCGCCCTCCCACGAATGCGCGTGGAAGGCCACGCTGAAGAGATCCGTGCTCACCTGCTGGCCCTTTCCGCTGCGCTCGCGCTCGAGCAGCGCCATGAGAATGCCCTCCATCAGCATCAGCCCGGAAGGATAGTCCGCCGAGATGCCGCCGGGAATCGGCGGCTGCCCCGGCGCCGGCCGGAAAAACCAACCCGCCTCCGCTCGCGCCATCATGTCGTGTCCGCCGCGCCCGCGTTCGACATAGGGCCCCTGGTCGCCCCAGCCGCTCGACCACGCGTAAATCAGCCGCGGATTCCGGGCCGCGAGCGCCGCATAACCGAGCCCGAGCTTCTCCATCGTGCCCGGTCGGAAGTTGTGCACGACCACATCGGCCGACTCGCACAACCGCAGCAGCGCCGCCCGTGCCTCCGGCCGCTTCAGGTCCAGCACGAGGCTGCGCTTGTTCCGGTTCAGATTCGCGAACGGCAGGCTCACCCCGCGGATGAACGGCCCCCAGCGGCGGCTCCAATCGCCCTGCCCCGGCCGCTCGACCTTGATCACATCCGCCCCGTAGTCCGCCAGCAGCTGCGTGCCGACCGGCCCCTGATACACATGCGTGAAGTCGACCACGCGCACGCCCTCGAGCGCGCGACCGCGGCGTCCGGAACTGGAGTCGGGATTCATAAGGGAAGGAAAACGCCTCGCCGCGCCGGTGCCGTCACGCGCCGCCCTTGCTCCGGGCGAAGAAGGCCTGCAGCCGCGCCTGCGTATCGCCGGAACGGAGACACTCCGCCGAAGCCGACGCTTCACCCGCGGCCGACTCCTCGCGCGTCCACTGCGCGGCCTGCCGCAGCAGTGCCTTGTGTCCGGCATGCGACACCGCACTGCCCGCCCGCACCGCCGCCGCGAATTGCGCGCACTGCACCTCGAGCGCCGCAGCGTCGCCGCAGAAGTCGACGAGTCCCAACCGGGCCGCCTCCTCGGCCGCGACGAGCCGCGCCGAGAAAAACAGCTCCTTCGCCCGCGCGAGCCCCACGCGGCGCGGCAGACGCCACGATCCGCCCCACCCCGCCACGAAGCCCAGCTTCGCCTCCGTTTGTCCGAGCTGCGCCGTGGTCGCCGCGAAGATCAGGTCGCAGGCCAGCGCGAGTTCCAGCCCGCCGCCGAGCGCATAACCCTCCACCCGCGCCACGACCGGCACCGGCAGATCCTCGAGCCCAGCCAGCACCCGGTGCCCGTCGCGCACCCAGGCTTCGATCGTCTCCGCCGTCACCGCGCGCAACAGCGCGAGATTCGCTCCCGCGCAGAAAAATTTCGCCGAACCGCTCCGCACCCACAGCAGCCGGACCCTGCCTTGCCGTGCCGCCTCCGCCACCCGTGCGATCGCCTGCTCCAGCTCCGCCAGCACCGTGCCGTCGAGCGTCGGTGGCTTCGTCTCCGCCGGCGGTTGCAACCAGAGCGTCGCCACCTCGTCGGCGATCCGGAGTTCGATGTGCGTCGTCGCCTCCATGTGGCTCACCGCCTCGTCGTCATGCGCCGCGCCGGCCTGGTTCGTTCAAGGCGCTGGGCTCGCAGTCGGGGCATCGGCACCACCAAGCAACCTTTGTCCGGACCGGTCAACGGGCGAGTTCATGGGCTGTGTTGCGGCGGAAAACGACCTCGTCGGGCTCGCCGGAGCCGCACGTTTCCCGACACCCCGCGTCGGATCCTCGTCGCCTCGGCCGCGAAAAAATTGGGCTCGCACCCGCCGCGACCCGCTCCATTCACCAGTGCCCGTCCAGCCCTCCTCCCCGTGCGTTTGCTTCGTCCGCCCCTGATTCTGCCGCGCACCCTGCCGGCGTCGCTGCTCGTGTTGGCGGCGTTGCTTGCCGCGCTGCCGTGGCTCGGGGCGCGCCCGCCCCGCTCCTCGGGCTCGCCGTTCGTCCACCTCTGGCAGACCGACGAACTCGGCGCCTCGCCCGTCAACTGGCGGATGCTCCAGCATCCCAACGGCCTGATCTATATCGCCAACGGTTTCGGCGTGCTCGAGTTCGACGGCGCCACGTGGCGACTCACGCCGATGCCCGACGAGGGCGCCGCCCGCACGCTCGTCGTCGACCGCCAGGGCCGGGTCTGGGCCGCCGGCAACGGCCAGGTCGTCACCCTCGAGCCCGATACCACCCGCACCCTGCGCGCCGTCGATCAGATCCACCGCGTGCCCGCCGCGGAGCGCTCCTCCAGCGTGCTCGTGTCGTCCGTTGCCACCGACGACGGCGTCTACTTCGGCGGCGCACGGCGTATCTTTCTGTTCCGTCCCGATGGCAGCGTCGTCACCTGGCGCACCGCGACCAATTTCAGTCCGATCTGGGAAATGGACGGGCAGGTCCACGTCACGCGTGATTACCGCACACTGATCCGACTTTCGCCGGACGGCTCGGCGACGGATGTCGCACATCACGAGGGCGCAGCTTGGCCGCTCGCCCGCGCGTTCGCGGCCCGACGCACCGCCGACGGCGTCGAACTCCTCACCAACACCGGTCCGCATCGCTGGTTCGGCACCCGTGACGGCCGGACGGTTCCGCTCGCCACCGACCGCACCTTCGCGACGGCCGCCGCGCGCAACGCCATCTTCCTGCCCGACGGCGGCGCGGTCTTTGCCACCGTCGGCGGCGCCCTCGTCCTCAACGCCCGGGGTGAACTCCAGCAGCGGCTCGACTCCAACAGCGGCCTGCCGGTCGACACGATCAACGGCCTCGGCGTCGACCGTGATGGCGGCGTGTGGCTCGCGCTGCAGAACGGCGTCGCCCGCGTGCAACTCGACTCGCCCTTCGCGCTGCACGGCAAACCCCAGGGGCTCGACAGCGGTCCGCGCCGGCTCACGCGTTGGCGCGATCGGCTTTATGTCGCCTATGGCAGCGGCGTCGCATGGCGCGACGAAAGCACCGGCCAGTTCATCCCGGTGCCCGGCATGTCCGCTTCCGCGAGCCGCCCCATTGTGGCTCAGGATCGGCTCCTGGTCTCCACCTCCTCCGGCATCCGCGAAATCGGCTACGATGGCTCCGTGCGCACCGTGACGCGCGACAATTCCCTCGCGCTGATCGCCTCGCAACGCCAGCCGGGCTGGCTCTTCAGCGGCGACTCCGACGGCGTGTGGATTCTCGCGCCCACCGGGGCCCGCGCGGGCGCGGAGAGTCCCGGCTGGACCGTGCAGGGCCGCGTGCGCGATCTGCCGGCCAACGTCGTGCAGCTTTACGATTTCGCCGACGGCTTCGTCTGGGTCGTCGGGGCGCAAGGCGACATCTGGCGCATCGACTTCCGCGCCGGCATCCGCCTCGACGCCCCGTGCGAACGCTTCGGCTCCGAGCGCGGTGTGCCGCCCGCGCGGCGTCGCGATCACGTGCAGCTGTTCCCGCTCGGCGAACGCATCTTCGCCCTCAGTCGCGGCTGGCTCCTCGCGCTCGATCGCCCGCAGGACCGGTTCGTCTCCGCCGCCGACGAACTCGGCTTGTCCGGTGCCGACGTCTACACGCTCTCCGACACCGGCGCCATCTGGGTCCACACCGAGTCGCCGCACTCGCAGTTTCTCCGGCTGACCCCGCCGCCGACGGGGCCCGGCATCGTGCCGCCGCTCGGTTCGTGGCGCCGGGAAGTGTTTCCTTCCTCCGAACTGCACGGCCTCGTGTTCAACAGTCTGTTCTTCGATGCGCCGACCGACACGCTGTGGATCGCCGGTCAGGGCAACCTGGTGTCGATGGCCGCCGGCTGGCAGGCGGCGCAACGCCGCACGGAGTTGCAGGCCAACATCCGCCGGGTGGTCGGCAAGGATGGGCGCGTGCTGCACGGCGGCGCCGGTCCCGTGCCGCTCCTGCAGCTCGATTCCACGGAGGATGCCGTGCGCATCGAATTCGCCGCGCCCGCCTTCAGTCCCGATTTCCGCGGCCGCACGCTCACGCGTTTCCGCACGCGCGTGGAAGGCCTCGATCGCGACTGGAGCGACTGGTCGCAGGAATCGTATCGCGACCTCACGAACCTGCCCTACCGCACGCTGACGTTTCGCGTGCAGACGATGACGCAGGACGGCCGCACCAGCGGCGAAACGTCGTTCCGCTTCGAAGTTCTCCCGCCGTGGTGGCTCACCGGCTGGAGTCTCGGTGTGGCGGGCCTCCTCGCCGCCGGCGGCGTGCTCGGTTTTGTCCGCGTGCGCACGCGCGCGCTCCAGCGGCGCGCCGATGCCCTCGAGTCCGTCGTCGCCACGCGCACCGCCGAACTCGCCGAGAAGAATCAGACGCTCGCGCAACAGAACACCGAACTCGCCCGCCTGCGTCAGCTCGAAGCCGAGGAGAAGATCGCCGCCCGGCTCGCCGAGGAGAAGGCCCGCCTCGAGGTGCTGCGCTACCAGCTGAACCCGCATTTTCTGTTCAACGCCCTCACGTCGGTCTGCGCCCAACTCCCCGCCGCCCTCACCGGCGCGCGCGGCACGATCCAGCAGCTCACGGAGTTCTGCCAACTCACGCTCTTCCGCCCCGAGCACGGCGGTGATCCGACCCTCGGCGAGGAGCTGCGTATGCTCCGCGCCTACCTCGCGATCGAAGCCACCCGCTGGGGCGATCTGCTCACGACCGAGATCGTCTGCGATCCGCGCCACGAGTCGGTCTCGATCCCTTCGCTGCTCCTGCTCCCGATCGTGGAAAACGCGCTGAAATACGGGCGCGCCACCAGCCGCGGACCCGTCACGGTCCGCCTCATCGTCGAACGCGCCGGCGACCGGCTCGTGATCACCGCTTCCAACACCGGCCGCTGGGTCGAGCCTTCCGGCCGCGGCAGCGTGCCCTCCCTCGGCATCGGGCTCACCAATCTCCGCCAGCGCCTCGCCCGCTACTATCCCGGCGCGCATGAATTCACCACGTCGGCCGCGCCGGGCTGGGTCCATGTCACGATCGCCATTCCGGCCACCCCGGGTCCTTTGCCCTCCGAGTTTCCGCCCCGCGTCTGATTTCTTCTGCCCATGCCCCGCGCCCTTCTCATCGACGACGAAAAGCCCGCCCGCACCGACCTCCGGGCGCTGCTCGCTGCGCATCCGCAGGTCGAGATCGTCGGCGAGGCCGCGTTGATCGACGATGCCCGGGAACTGCTGCAACGCGGCGGCTACGACGTCGTGTTTCTCGATATCCAGCTCCTGGGCGGCACGGGTTTCGATCTCGTGCCCGCCGTGCACCCCGAGGCGCGGATCATCTTCGTCACGGCCTACGATCAATACGCGGTCCGCGCCTTCGAGGTGAACGCCCTCGATTACCTGCAGAAGCCCGTCAACGTTGCCCGCCTCGCCGAGACCGTCCGCCGGCTCGGCTTTCCCGCCCGTCCGGCAGCGTCCACCGGCGTCCACATCGACGATCTGGTGAGCGTGAAGACCGGCCCCGGCACCCAGCGCTTCCTCCGGGTGGTCGACATCGTCGCCGTTTCCTCGGCCGACAATTATTCGACCGTCTGGCTCGCTTCCGGCGAACACGTCATGGTCCGCCAGACCCTCTCCGCGTGGGAGGATCGTCTGCCCGCCTCGCATTTCCTGCGCGTCCATCGGCAGAATATCGTCAACGTGTCCTGCATCGCCGGCTTCAACCACCTCGATCCCGATACCACCGAGCTGACCCTCACACCGCTGCGCACCGCCTTCCGCGCCCGCCGCGCGCACTGGCCCGAGCTGGTCACGCGGCTCGCCGCTTTCGGCATCCGACTCTAGCGCCGTGTCGGCGCCGGGGTTCCGGGCCGGATTGGGTGCCGGCCACTAAATCCGAGGTTTTCGTCCCCGTCGCATAGCCAATCGTTCACGACTTGCGCTAGCGGGGAGGCGTGAGTTTCCCCGCGCGTCCCACATCGCCCTTCTGCTGCTGCCCCGGCGTCCGCCGTTGGCGGGTGGCGCCTTTCGCCGCCCTCGTCCTGCTGCTGCCGTTCCTCGCTCCGCCCGTCGGTGCGTTTCCGCCCGGACCGTATTACACGATCTTCGGCGTCGTCCGCGATCAGGTCGGCGCGAGCCTGCAGGTCGAAAACGCCGAGATCGTCCTCCTGCAGGGCACCACCGAGATCGGCCGGGCCGCCATTTTCCCGCTCGTCCGCTCCGACAGCAATTACGAGCTGCGCATCCGCATCGACCAGGCTCGGCCCGCCACGCGCCTCTACTCGCCGCAGGCCGTGCCCGTCACGGGACTCTACTCCCTCGTCGTCGAGATGAACGGCGAACGCTTCTACCCGATCGAGGTCAGCGGCGACCTGCGCGTCGGCCAGGGCGGCGAACGCGTGCGGCTCGATCTCAATCTCGGCGCCGATACCGACCGCGACGGACTGCCCGATGTCTGGGAGGAATGGCAGCTGCATCAGGCCGGCCGCGTCCGGGGCACCGCCGGCTGGAGTCTCGCCCTGCTCGACCGCGACGGCGATTTCGACGGCGACGGCGTGTCCAATTATCTCGAATACGTGGCCGGGACCTTCGCCGGCGACGCCACCGAGCGCTTCGAGCTCCGGCTCACCGGCAAGACCGCGACGCACGTCGCCTTCGAGTTCTTCGCCATCACCGGCAAGGTCTACGGCCTCGAGCAGAGCGCCGATCTGCGCGCGTGGGAGCCGGCGACGTTTTCGCTCACGCCCGGCGGCCCGGCCGCCTCGCTGCACCGCGCTCCCGCCGTCGCGCTGCAATCCGCCTACGTCGCCACCGGCGCCGGTCCCGCCCGCTTCTACCGCCTCACCGTCCGCTGACCGCGCCCATGCCCTCCCCCGTCCCCCGCGTCTCTCGCGTCCTCCGTGTCTCCCGCGTCTTCCGCGTCTTCCCCCTCTCTCCGTCTCATCTCCTCGCCCTGTCGTTCACGTTAGCCCTCGTCCTCTCCCTCGCTCCGGAGACACGAGCCCAGTGGCAGACGCCGGACTACCACCTCCGCGGCGGCTGGAACTCGATTTACCTGCACGGCGACGCCACCCACGCGACCATCGACCAGCTCGTCGCGGCCAATCCCGAGATCGTCTCGATCTGGCGCTGGAACCCGAGCCCCAATCAGACGCAGTTCACCACTTCGCCGCTGATCCCCAACCCCGGCATCCCCGAGTGGCAGGTCTGGGTCCGCGGCCAACCCACCCAGTCCACGCTCGGCGCGCTCTCCGGCCAGGCCTCCTACCTCGTTGAATGCACCGGCACCGCCGCGGACTCCTACATGTTCTCGATTCCGCAACGCATCCAGCTGCCACGCAGCACCTGGGTCCGCAATGGCGCCAACTTCCTCGGTTTTCCCTCCCAGCTGAACGGCACGTTTCCGTTTTTCTCCGCCTACTTCGCGACGTTTCCCGCGGCGATCGCCGCCAATTCCCGCATCTACAAATACGTCGGCGGCCCGCTCGGCCCCAATAACCCCGTGCAGGTCTTTTCCCCGGCCACGGAGCCGCTCGATCGCACGCGGGCCTACTGGTTCGAGGCTCCGGTCGTCGGCAATTTCTACGCCCCGCTCGAGATCTCGCTCACCAACCCGGAGGGCCTCCACTTCGGCCGCACCGGCGCGCTCATCACCGTCCGCGTCCGCAACCGCACCAATGCCCCCATCACCCTCACGCTCACCCCGGCCAACTCCGCCGGCGCGCCCGGCGGCCAGACTCCGATCGTCGGCGCAGTTCCGCTCACGCGCCGCACCTTTGACAGCGCCACCGCGAGCTACACGAACACCGCCGTCACGACGGCGTTCAACGAGGTCGTCGGTCCGCAGGCCACCGTCGAACTGAGCTTCGGCGTCGACCGTGCCGCCATGACCGCCCCGAGCGGCTCCCTCTACGCTTCGTTTCTCCGCCTTACCGACAGCGGCAATCTGGCCGACATCTCCCTGCCCGCCAGCGCGCTCGTGCCCACGCTCGCGGGCTTGTGGATCGGCGACGTCGCCGTCGAGCGCGTCGAGAGCAAGGTCCCCGGCTCCGCCGGCACCACCACGCGGCGCCCGTTTCCGCTGCGCATCATCCTGCACGTCGACGACAGCGGCACCGCGCGCCTGCTCTCGCAGGCCTTCCTCGGCCAGCTCGCCGCGGCGCCGCATCCCATCGGACTCAGCACCCGCGAGTCCGCCCTGAAGGCCGACGCTCTGGGCAAGGCCACGCGCTTCGCCGTCGCGCACCTCCCGCCCGACACCGAAGCCGCCTCCGGCTCCGGCTCCGTCGCCCTCGGCGCGACACTCGTGCGCACGGTGAGCATCCCGTTCAACGCCCCGACCAATCCCTTCGTCCACACGTATCACCCGGACCACGACAACAAGAACGCGCGCTTCGATCCGATCGGACCGGGAATCGAGAGCCCCGAGATCGCTCGGTCCCTCACGTTTACCTTCGCGTCCACGCCCTTGCCCACTTCCACCGCGCTTGGCTGGGGCAGCACGATTCTCGGCGGCACGTATTCCGAGACCGTCACCGGCCTGCACCGGACCACGATCACTGCCACCGGCACCTTCGAACTCCGCCGCGTCTCCGAACTCGGCGCCATCACGCTCAACTGACTTTGCGCACGCGGAAAGGTGAACGCGGAGACTTGAGCGCCCCGCCCGCCGCCACCCTCAGCCGCTGCTCCTTCGACTTTCAACTTTCAGCTTTCAACTCCCGCCTTTCATGAACCGCCTCCTCGCTCCCCTTCTCCTCGGCCTTGCCCTCGCGGCCCCCGCCTTCGGTCAGACGTCCGCCGTCCCCAACGTCTTCAGCTATCAGGGCCGCGTCAGCGACGCCGCCGGCAATCTGATCGGCGCCACGCCCACGCCGGGGCCGCAGAACCGCGTCGTGACTTTCCGCATCTGGTCGCATCCGCTCAACAGCGACGCCGCTTCGCGTCTCTACTCCGAGCAGCAGAACGTCACCATCGCCAACGGCGAGTTCAGCGTGCTCATCGGCGCCGGCACCGCCGTCGCCGGCGAGACCAACACGCTCACCCTCGACGCCGTCTTCAACGGCGGCGCCACCCGCTACCTCGGCATCACCGTCGACGACGGCAATGTCGGTCCCGATCCCGAGATCTCGCCGCGCCAGCAGATCGTTACGACCGCCTACGCGTTCCGCGCCAAAGTCGCCGAGTCCGTCGCCGCGCTTGCGGTGAACTCCGGCATGCTCGCCAACAACGCCGTCACCACGATCCAACTTGCCGACACCGCGGTCACCACCGCCAAGGTCACCGATCTTGCGATCAGCACGGCCAAACTCGGCGACGGCGCCGTGACTTCCGCCAAGATCGCCGACGGCGCCATCGCCACCGCCGACATCGGCAACGCCCAGATCACGTCCGGTAAACTCGCCCCCGACATCGGCGTGTGGGGCGTCAACGGCGCCAACATTCACCGCACCTCCGGCAACGTCGGCATCGGCACCAGCGCTCCGCAGTCGCTGCTCTCGCTCGGCAGCGCGCTCGCCAACACCAAGCTCGCGCTCTTCGACCCCGGCACCGCCGACGTCGTCGGCCTCGGCGTGCAGACCGGACAGTTCCGCTTCCATCTCGGCAACTCGGCCTCGCGCTACTCCTTCCTCAGCGCTCCTGCCGGCACCGAACTCGTCACCATCCTCGGCAACGGCAACATGGGGCTCGGCCACAACACGCCCGACGTCCGCCTGCTCGTCAGCGGCGCGGTCGGCGCCGACGGGTCGACCTCCGGCGGTTTCACGTTCCGCGGCACCGGCGATGCCGACGGCGGCCTCTTCTCGCCGGCCGACGGCCAGGTCACGATCCGCACCAATAATCAGGAGCGCGTCCGCTTCGACCACATCGGCAATGTCGGCATCGGCATCGCCACCCCGCCCTGGCCTCTCTCGGTGTTCCACCAGACGGACGCCCGCGCCTCGTTCATGACGCCGGCTTCCGGCACCACGAGCGGCAACGGCTTCCACGTCGGGGCGCATGGCAGCGCCTCCTACCTCTGGAACAACTCGAATACCATGTTCCACATCGGCGTGAACGCCGCCGAACGCCACCGCATCTACCCTGACGGCCGCGTCCGTTGGAACACCACCGACGGCGACCCCAACATCGCCTACATGATGAAATCGGTGGCCTCCGCCTACATCCTCTATCTGCAGGATCGCAACGGGAACACCAACTTCGTCTTCCAGGAAGGCGGCGGCGCCTTCAAGACCGGCGGCGGCGGCTTCAGCGCGCTCTCCGATCGCCGGCTCAAGACCGACATCGCCGACCTCTCGGGTTCGCTCGAGCGTCTGCTGCGCCTCCGCAGCGTCACCTTCCGCTACAAGGACGAGCAGCACGGCGCCGGCATCCAGACCGGCTTTGTCGCCCAGGAGGTCAGCGAAGTTTTTCCCGACTGGGTCACCACCGCTCCCGGCGGCATGCTCGGCGTCGGTCCGCGGGGTTTCGAGGCGATCACCGTTCAGGCTCTGCGCGAGTTGCGCACCGAGAAGGACGCCCAGAT
>JACCEB010206267.1_pt1 | contig 10818 bp, 12 predicted proteins | sample 7454761 | NCBI WGS metagenome assembly JACCEB01 (sample SAMN15323454, study PRJNA562643) | freshwater metagenome | isolation source: river surface water | place: USA:Blue River Watershed | collected 2017-08-18 | reverse complement strand
CGGCCCCTGGGATGAGTCGTTCGGACATGCGGGCATGATTGTCCGGCACGCCAATGGGGTACTCGAAGGCGGCTATGACCCGCGCTCTAACGGTGCAGCGATCGGCTTTTGACTAGGGGTTTTTCGCTAAGAAATCAGGCATGATGCGCGAGTCAATACTCTAAGTTGTAAGGTCAGGGATCAAAGCGTAATTTTTTTTGGAGATAGCAATGAAGAAGATATTCGTAATGGCATCGTTAATGGTCTGCAGCTCACTGGCATTTGCCCATGGCTGCCCAGGTGAAATGAAGAAAATCGATGAGCGGCTGCCCTCGGCAAAGCTCGCTCCGGCAGAAATGTCGAAAGTGAAAGATCTGCGCGCGAAAGGCGAGCAGCTACACAAAGACGGCAAGCATGCCGAGTCGATGTCGACGCTTGGCGAGGCGAAAAAACTGCTCGGCATTTAAGGCGGCTTCGGTCTCAAAAAAAGCCCTCCTTGCGAGGGCTTTTTTCTTACTCTACTCAGCATTGCTTGAAGGCTTGACAAGCATTTTTCCGGTTAAGATTCGACTCCTAGCCACCCCATGGCGGGCGGCCGCACTGTGTGCCCCGGGCGGGCCAATTTTCAGCACAAAAGGAATTTCATAATGCTTCGTCGTCACTGGCTTGGATATGCAGTCTTTTCCGCAGCATTAATCACTACTTTTCCTGTGCAGGCCCAGCAGGTCCTAAAGGTCACGACCATCCCTGAAGAAGCAGCCACCGAGCAGCTAAGGAAATTTGGACCGATTACTCGATATCTTGAAAAGTCACTTGGCATGAAAGTCGAGTTCACGCCAGTCAATGATTATCCCGCTGCTGTCGAGGCTCTAGTGAACAAGCAGGTGGATCTCGTCTGGTTCGGTGGCTTTACCCACGTACAGGCGCAGATTCGCTCGGGCGGGAAGATCATTCCGATTGCCCAGCGTGAAGAAGACACTAAGTTTCGATCGGTGTTTATTACAAATAAAGACTCGGGTATTACCAAGCTCTCTGATTTGAAGGGCCGCCAGTTTAGTTTCGGTTCCGCCTCGAGTACATCGGGCAGCCTGATGCCTCGATCATTTCTTCTTGAGGCTGGCATTGAGCCTGAGCGTGATTTCAAACGGATTGCCTATTCGGGTGCCCACGATGCCACTATTGCCTCGGTGGTGAGCGGCCGGGTGGATGCCGCGGCACTGGATATCACGGTCTGGAATAAGTTTGTCTCGGAAAAAAAAGTGGATACATCAAAAACCGATGTGTTTTACACCACGCCGCCATACTTTAATTACAACTGGTCAGTGCATGCCGACATGCCTGCCGGCCTCCGGGAGCGAATCACCAAGGCCCTGCTAGCGCTCGATATGGGTACACCTGAAGGCAAGGAAATCTTGACTTTAAATCGTGCAACGCGATACATCGCGACAAAGCCCGAGAACTACAAAGGCTTGGAGCGGGCTGGCCGCAGCGCGGGGCTGATTAAATAATTGGATCTTTCTTTAGATCGAGTTGAGGGGCGACATTGGGCGGCGGCTGCCCAGGCTCCCGCGGCAATCCGCGCAATTTCCTTGTCAATCTCCCGCGGCGAACAGGTTGCGGTCATCGGGCCGTCCGGCGCGGGCAAGACAACACTGCTGCAGCTGATGGCGGCAGCATTAAAGCCAGTCGGGGGCCAGCTCACTCTGAACCATCAGGATCCGTGGGCGATTTCCACCGCCGCACTCCAGCGGCTTCGCGGCCAGCTTTTCTATGCGCCGCAGACACCGCCATTGCCGCCGCGCCAAAGGGTGATCACTGCGCTGACAGCCGGCCGTCTTCCGGCGCTGTCACTTTTGCAAAGCGTTGGCCAACTCATTTACCCGCGAGAGCCTCATGAGGCCGTCGCGGCACTTGAGGCTTTCGATTTATCCGAAAAGCTTTGGGACCGTGTGGATCGGCTATCGGGCGGCGAGCGTCAGCGGGTTGGCCTTGCGCGGGCGCTAATGTCACCAGCAAGCCTGTGGCTGGTGGACGAGCCGCTGTCGGCTCTGGATCCAAAACGGGCCCGTCAGGCCATTGATACCCTGAACAGTCAGGCCCGCGCCCGCGATGTGACTCTGGTGGTGACATTGCATCAGGTGGATGTTGCGACCAGTCGTTTTCCGCGCGTGATCGGATTACGCGACGGCGGCTGCGCCTTCGATCTGCCTGCACATGAGGTTACGCAGCAGCGGCTTGCCGAGCTCTACGCCCAGCATGAGCACGAGTTGGCCGATGTAGCAGGCCCACGCTTTGATCTGCCGACCGAGCCGACCCCGCCAAAGATCGTGCATTGCCGTTAACTATGGCGGGCTTCGCATCAGACCCCTCGCTTCGTGATCCCGCCTGGACTCAGCGGGTCGCCTGGGCCAGTTTTGCGCTGGTGTTGTTGATCCCCGCCCTGATTGCAACCGAATTTAAGCCCTGGATTTTTTTTAACGCTGAGAATCTAAAAGTCACGAGCCGTTTTATTGGGGATTTTTTTCCGCCCGAGATCGGCGCGGAGTTTTTGCGCATGGTGATGGTTGAGGCCTGGCGAACGATTGCAATTGCATCCGCCGGAATGGCGCTGGCGTTAATGGTTGCGATACCGATGACATTAGCCGCGACGAGTGTGCTTTCGGTGTCATCGCTGTCAGGCCGCATGCACGCGCTACCTTTTGGTATTCGCCAGACCCTGCGATGGATTTTGATCGTATTAAGAAGCATTCCTGAATTGGTCTGGGCTTTGGTGTTTGTGCGGGTCGTGGGCTTGGGGCCAGCAGCGGGCGTGTTGGCCATTGGGCTGACCTATGCCGGCATGCTGGGCAAGGTCTACAGCGAGATTTTAGAAAGTGGTGAAACCCATGCCACCACCACTCTGCTGCGTAACGGCGGCGGTCGGCTGCAGGCGTTTTTCTTCGGATTGCTGCCGCAAAATGCCACGGAGCTCACCAGCTACACCGTGTATCGATGGGAGTGCGCGATTCGATCCTCTGCGGTCTTGGGCTTTGTGGGCGCAGGCGGGCTGGGTCAGCAGATGGATGCATCGATGAAGATGTTTAATGGCGGCGAGGTCGCGACTATTTTGCTGGTCTTTATGGCGCTGGTGGGCTTAGCCGATCTGTTGAGCGCCTGGCTCAGGCGGGTGATTCAATGAGGCCCGATGCTCGGCCCAATCCATGGCTGCGCTGGGATTGCTCGGTCTGCTGGGTTACGGCTGGCTTAGTAGTGCTGGTGATCGCGAGCTTTTGGTCATTGGATTTGCAGCTGGGCCGTCTTTTTTCTATCGATAGCGCCAAGCGTATGGGCCGCTTCTTTGCAGAGTTGCTCTCGCCAAATATTGACTCAAAATTTCTTGCCAAGCTTGCCGTTGCCAGCATTGAAACACTCGCAATGTCTGCCTTGGGCACGTTGCTGGCAGCGGTGCTTGGCCTAATACTGGCAGTTCCTGCAAGCAAGAGCCATCGTGATGATCCAGCGCGCTGGCGGTGGATCACCCGTCTTGTGCTCAATGCCCTGCGTTCAATTCCAGAGCTGGTATGGGCAGCTTTGATTCTGATCTCTGCAGGCCTTGGGCCATTTGCAGGAACGCTCGCGCTTGCTCTCCACACAACCGGTGTTTTAGGCCGATTATTTTCCGAGTCCATTGAAAATGCGCCGCAGGGTGCGGCCACTGCATTACGGACTCAAGGCGTTACCGAAAGCAGGATCTTTCTTTATGCAACGCTGCCAACTGCACTACCGCAGCTACTTTCTTACACGCTGTATCGCTGGGAGAACAATATCCGTGCTGCGGCGGTGCTCGGCGTGGTCGGTGGCGGCGGACTCGGCCAGATGCTGGCTTTCCACATGGGTCTTTTTCAGATGCAGGAGACCAGCAGCATTCTGATCGCGATGATTGTTTTGGTAGTGTTGGTTGACAGCCTGTCCTACCTATCCCGCCGCCTCATGTCGCGGTGAGAAGTCTATCTTGTGACTTCAATCAGAATTTCGTTGCGTCGCCGCCAGGGCAGGGTGAAGGGGTCGTTGTAACGAGCGACTTGTGGAGCACCAACAATTTGCAGTTGCTTTGTCTGCGCCCAGGACTTAAGCCTTGCGGTCGCTTCCTCAATTGCAGCTTCTGTGGTCCAGCCACTGAACTGAATCGCCACAACATCATGCTCACCCACGCGCCGAAGATTAACCTCTGAGTTATTTGGCCGGGGAAGCGACTCAAGTTTTTCCGTACTGGGCATCACAAAGTGCAGCCGCCAGCCACCCTCTTTGGGCTCCACTGTAACTGGCGCAGTCATTGCAATTTTTTTACTGCCCCCGTTTTGCATTGTGTTATCGCCAAAGATGTAGCCAGCAACCCGCCGAAAGCCGGCCCGGCTGGCTGCATCAAAACCCCCCTCCAGCGTCGTCTCTGCTACAACGAAACCTGAGTAGCGGCGATGCTCGAAAGGTGGCTCGCTCAGAAGGGTTTTATAAGAGGGTTCTTCAATTGCCATGACAGAGCTCGCGACGATCACCAAGATAACTGCAGCAAGTTGACGGCAGATTCTTTTAGGCAAGATCTTGACCATAGTAACGTATTCGAAAATTACTAGCGATTTTTCTCGACGCTTGATCGTCCGCCATCGATATGCAGAATCTCGCCCGTCATCCAGGTCGCATCATCCGATAAGAGAAACGCGGCTGCTTTGGCCATTTCTGGGGCATGGCCTAACCGTGGCAGGGGGTGCATGGCGCCGATGGATTCCACCATTTTGGGGTTTTTTGTCATGGACTCGGCAAGCGGCGTATCAGTGAGGCTTGGCGCAATCGCATTCACACGCACCTTTGGCGCAAGCTCGGCGGCAATTGAACGCGTCAGGCCTTCAACAGCCGCTTTTGCAGTGCCAATCGCACTGTGGTTCGAGAATCCCCGAGACGCTGCGACTGAAGAAAATAAAACAATCGCCCCTTGGTATTGGGCAAGTATTGGTGCGGCAGACTGAATCGCGATAAATGCGCCGATTGTGTTGATCTCAAGAGCACCCCGTAAGTCGTCTGCGGTCGTTCGGGCAAGGGGCTTAATATCAATGGTGCCAACGCAGTAAGCCATTCCATGAAGGCCTTGCGCGCCCGCAACAGCGACCGCATCTCGAATGCTCTGGTGGTCACGGACATCAACCGTCAGGACCTGCTGCCTGGCAAGAGTCGTTTGCTGGACCTTTTCTGGTTTCGATGTGGTGACAATAACGTGGTGACCCTGCGCTGCCAATATGTCGGCGAGCGTGCCGCCGATTCCTCCGATACCGCCAAAAATTAAAAAGTTTTTTCGGGCACTCATATTGAAGACTTTCTGCGTTGAAATTTCTGCAGCGTGGGCCGCAGCTTTAGAAAAATTCGATAACAGACCTCGAGCAGGCTGGGGATCCCTGGGGCGCGACAAAGTCGGGCCAGCCATCGCCAGCCAGGCAGGGCTGCCCAGACTTCGATGAATGCGCGGGCCCCACTCACCATTTCGCCATCGGGCCGTTGCACATGAAAGCGTTTTAAGAGTGTTTCTCGCGGAAGAGGCAGGCTGAATCCATCAGACTCATGCGCGACATCCCGCCAATCAATCGCCCGTTGTCTATCCGCGCGCCGATAAAGCGCAATTTCTTTGCTGCAGGCAGGGCAGGCGCCATCGAAAAAGACTCTAAGTTGCGTCATGACGAACTCTGACCACAGCGGGTCGCTTGCGACATGCATCTGAGCAATATTTCACGCTCTCCCAGTTCTTGGCCCAGGCTTTTCTCCAGACCATGGCCCGGCCGCAGGCCAGGCAGAGCTTACTGGGCAGAAAGGACTTGTTGCCGCGAAAAGATTCCGGTGCCATTGTGAATTCACATTAAAAATCAATAATTTAGCTGGGACAGTCAACCCACCGGGAGCCAGAGGGGCCGACACCAGACCGGATTGTCCTTGAATTAATGAATCTGTACTTTCTGGTACTTGTGGCGGACAGGAGCCGCATCACCGTGATAATACGGTTACTTTAATCTCGCCTTCAACAAAGGAAGGGTAGGGCTATGAACTTTCAGCGTCACCACGCAGCAATGCTGTTGAAGTACAGCGGCATCAGTTTTATTGCTGGTGCGGTCAATCACGGATTCTTCAGCGGCGAACGCTCCCTTTGGACAGCAGCGATCGGTATGGTGCTATTTGTGATTGGTGCTGTGATGGAACATCGAATGTCTGATTCGCAAGAGCAGGGACAGCCGCAGAGCCTAATGCGCGCGCTGATCATTGGAGCGCTTCTTTCTATCGGACTGGGTTTCTTTACTGGCGGGCTGCAGCATTTCCCTGACTCTCCGGCTCGGAGCGCCTGGGTGGTACCACTGGGTTTTTTTATTTCGGTCGTATCGTTTGCATTCGATACATCGCACAGGTGGAAAACAGGCAGTCTGGTTTATTCAGCGGCGCTCGGGATCTTTGTGACCGTGAGTAGCTATAGTGCATGGCGCTGGCTAGAGCACAACCCCGACTTACTGGGGGCGCATGCCCACGGCCATCACGGTGAGCAGGGTGGCAATACTGCACTCACTGCATTAAAGGTGGATCGGACGCTTGAAATACAAATGGATGATAAGTTTAGATTCACACCGGGCAGTGTGGCAGTAAGCGCGGGCGAGACCGTGAAACTTGTTGTCCGAAATATTGGCAAGATGCCCCATGAGCTTGTTTTGGGGTCTGAGGTTGAAATCCAGAATCATGCAAAGTTGATGAAGACTGGTGGTGCGCATGATGAGCACCATGCCTCAGGATCGGCCATCACGGTAGCACCCGGCACGACAGGGGAATTGGTGATTCGTTTTGCCGCCTCCGGCTCTTTTGAGATGGCTTGTTTGATCCCTGGACACTACGAGGCTGGGATGCGCGGAGTGGTAAAGGTAGCAATGGCGTCCGGGTCAGCCCAAAAGCCAGCGCACGATCACAGCAGTCACAAGCATTAATCACCGGGCGCATTAAAAGTAAGCTTCGCAGCGTTTTATGAATATTCGAGCTGTTTGTGAGACTGATCTGAATCGGTGGTTGCCGCTCTGGCTTGGCTATCAGGAGTTTTATAAGACTAAGATTGATGAAGGCGTCACTGCAACGACGTGGGAGCGCTTTTTAAATCCAGACGAGCCTGTTCACTGTGCGGTGGCAGAAGACGACAATCAACTGATAGGAATGGTGCATTACATCTTCCATCGTAGTTGCTGGACCGAAGGCGACTACGTCTACTTGCAGGATTTATTTGTCGATCCCAGCATTCGCGGCAAGGGGGTCGGCCGAGCACTCATTGAGCATGTGGTCGCTAAGGCACAGCAAAGCGATGCCTCGCGCGTGTGGTGGCTGACACATGAATCGAACCAGCAGGCGATGCTGCTCTATGATCGAATCGCTGAAAAAAGTGGATTCGTGCAGTATCGAAAACTGCTCTAAACTTTTCATAACATTGGTTGAGCGGCTCGGGTTCTCCCTGTGTTACACCTCACGGTGTGCCGAGGGCCTGGTCGTGAGCGATGTTCATCAGTGGCGCGTGAGAAGACCGGATGTATCATTTCGAAATATCAGCCGGCAAGACAACTAAAACGTACTTCGAGTTCAGTTTAGTAGGAAAAATAGGAGAAATTTAGATGGTCGGAAAAAATATTCTTCGAACCCTGATCGCGTTCGTAGCCGCGGGACTATTCACAGGCTGCGCTACAAATCTAAGCCCACTCTCCGAAGTTGCTCCGGCAGAGGCCGCCTGCCCGTCTGGTGTACCCGCTTACGTGAAGTGCCTCCGTGGGAGAGATTCTGCGAACTCCCATTACTTAATTGCTATGCCGCAGAAATGGAGTGGCGTGCTGGTTGTTCACGCACACGGGGGCCCTGTTCTGGGGGAGCCAAAAGCCTCTCGGGCCGATGAGGACATCAGACGTTGGGCCATCACCCTATCCGAGGGCCATGCTTGGGCAGGATCGGTTTTTCGTCAGGGCGGATTTGCCGTGACGACGGCCGCTGAGGATACCGAGCGAGTTCGAAAGATTTTTGTTGAGCATATTGCCAAGCCAAGGGTCACCTTATTGCACGGGCAATCTTGGGGAACCATGGTCGCCACTCGCGCTGCAGAGCGCTATCCCCGTTCTTGGGATGGCCTGTTATTGACCAGCGGCGTGCTTGCCGGACCAACAACGTATGACTTTCGGCTGGATCTACGTGCTCTGTATCAACACCTTTGCAACAATCATCCGCGGCCCACAGAGTTGCAGTACCCGCTATCGATCGGAATTCCCACTGGGACCCAAATGAGCGCTGAGGATTTGGCGGCCAGAGCAGAGGAATGTCTTGGGCTTCGCAAGCCTGCCGCACAGAGAACCGCAGAGCAATCAAAAAAAATTAAGACGATTGTGGATGTCATTCGAATCCCGGAAGGGTCAATTCTGGGGCATTTGAATTGGGGAACTTTCAGCCTGCAGGATGTAGTAAGTCGGACTTCGGGCGTGAGTCCGTTTGGTAATTATCACGTTCGTTATCAGGGATCGGACGATGACAAGGAATTGAATGCTGCGCTGGACTCAAAGGGCTTGCGGTTTAAGGCGGATCCGAGGGCTGCGCGGGCCTTCGCGGCAGACGTGGATTACGCAGGCAGATTTCGAGTCCCGGTACTGACCACGCACGGCATCAATGACAGTACGGTTTTCGTCGAGGGCAACGATACGCTTCGCGAGCGAATGGAGCGTCACGGCAACGGCGGAAACCTAGTGCAGACTTTTGTTGACTCGCGCGAGCATAGCTATCTCGGAGACCCTATTTACCCGCCGCTTTTTGAGGCGCTCCTGAAATGGGTCGAGCAGGGCATAAAACCGACACCGCAAGGAATAGCGAGTCGTTGTCGAGAGCTTGCCGCGCAGAGAGCGAATCTATGTCGATTCACTCCTGAGTACACGCCAAGGCCGCTCGCTTCGCGAATCGCTCCACGTTAAGATAATCTTGCGACTAGGGTGTAACGACGCCATTTGATTGGTTTGTCGGGCGAGCCAGGAACGGCTGCCCGCTGTACTTGGTGGACGCGGCAGGGTTCGAACCTACGACCCCCGCCGTGTGAAGGCGGTGCTCTACCACTGAGCTACGCGTCCGTATCCGAAGTGTGTAATGCGCTCTCAATTTTAACATTGGCGGTTATCGTCAGCATCCTTCGAAATACCCGGCTTTTAAGCATTAAGCCCAGTCTTGACCTAGGCTTTTAAAGCGTCGCGAATTCCCTTGGAAATCGCGGTTTGCCCTGCGGCAAATTGCTCGTGATGCTCTTCAACTTTATCAAGGTCGTAGCGGTAATTCACCATCATCCCGAAAGATTGTTTAAGCCCTTTGCTCGAGTGGTCCGCACCGAGGTTAACTCGTTCCAGTATCGCCCCATTGTTCAGATGAAATTTCGCTACTGGATCACTACGAACACTTTCATCGGGGGCAGTCTGCGCGAGATATGCCGCACACAGGCGGGCGAGTCGGGCTTGCTGCGCTGTCGATAACACTGCATTTGATTTTGATAGGCCTTGCAGCTCGGGCTGCAGCGCTTTGAAGTCCACTTCGAGCTGATTGAGCTCTTTGGCAGTGTAGCGCCCAGATTTCCATTTCGGACCTTTGAGCAAAAATTCAGCCAATGACGGAATGGGCGATAGCGTGCAGAAGGTCTTGAGACTCGGAAATTCTGCTTTTAGATCTTCGGCCACGCGCTTAATCAAAAAGTTGCCCAGATGAATGCCTCTTAGGCCGGGCTGGCAGTTTGAGATCGAATAAAAGGCGGCCACTTTATAGTGTTTCGTATCTACATTAGGCGGTTTACTGCGATCCAGCAGTGGCGCCACTGCACTTGGCATATCGTTTAAGAGAGCAACCTCAACAAAGATCAGCGGCTCATTCGGCAGGGCTGGATGAAAATACGCGTAGAGTCGGCGATCAGGCTCAAGCCGTCGCCTCAGATCACCCCAGCCATCAATCTCGTGGACGGCCTCGTGCTGAATGACTTTTTCCAGCAGGTGCGCTGGGGTCATCCAGTCAAGCCGCTTAAGTTCTAAAAACCCAGGGTTAAACCATGAGGACAGTAAGTGCTCAAAATCCGCATCGACTGCCGCGAGTGCCGGCGCTGAGCGTAGGCTTTTGAGGATCTCCTCGCGCATTTGAGCAATGACTGCGGTGCCCGAAGTGACCCGATTAAGCCGCCGCAAGAGCTCCTGCCGTGGCGGTTCGACTGCCCGCACAAGTTCAATCAAACTCTCAGGGGATCGTTTTTCCCTGTGGGCATCAAGCGCCCGGGTCATGTTTTCGATACTGGGCTCATAGCGTGTCGCTAGTAGTTCATAGAACTCGCTTCGCGAGCTCGTATCAAGTTTCTGGTAACGGCTGAGAGCGCGGGCAGCAATCCCCACACTCACTGACTGGCCCGGCTCCTTGATGAGCTCATCGCAATCTGCGATAAGCCGTTTTAGTTCGGTTTTTTGATTGGCGACTTCACGGGCTGCTTTTAGGCGCTCGAACATGGTGGGCTGAGTTTAGTCGAAATCATCGTGATAGTTATGGTGGCTGCGCTGACTAGAGCGCCTCCACCACATCCGGGTCGGGCCGGGTAAGCCATTCGTTAAATTCATCGGCAAGCCGTTGGCTCTCGCTGATCGCGATGTTCCAGTTGCGGATACGCGCGCTAAGATCGTGACTGTAGGTAACAAAGGCGGTTCGATCGGGCAGTGTTCGATTAGGCAGGCTCGCCACCCAAGACGGGTCCGGCGCAAGCACGATCGTATTGGCCAGAAATGGAGTTGGCAGGTGCCGGGCTTTGAGGTG
>JACCEB010550344.1_pt1 | contig 10825 bp, 11 predicted proteins | sample 7454761 | NCBI WGS metagenome assembly JACCEB01 (sample SAMN15323454, study PRJNA562643) | freshwater metagenome | isolation source: river surface water | place: USA:Blue River Watershed | collected 2017-08-18 | reverse complement strand
GGCAGCACCGCGGCTACCACATCAGTTCGCTCTACTCGCCTGTCGGGTGGATGAGCTGGAAGTCTTGCGTCGAGATGTATCTCGCGGCGCAGAAGAACGACGAGGCGATGCGCGTGTTCACGAACACGATCCTTGGCCTCACCTACGCAGACGCCGGCGAAGCGCCGGACTGGGAGGATCTCTACAACCGCCGCGAGACGTACACGATCGGCACGGTCCCCGACGCGTCGATCGGTCTTCTCACCGCCGGCGTCGACGTACAGCAAGACCGCATCGAGATGGAAGTGATCGGCTGGGGGCCGAACCTCGAGAGCTGGTCGATCGACTACGTCCTCATCTCCGGCAACACCGCGGAAGAGGAAGTGTGGACGGAGCTCTCGAAGCGGATCCGCATCAGCTATCCCTCGAGCTGCGGTGGCCTCCCGCTACCGATCCGCATGGTCGCGATCGACTCCGGCTATCGCACGCAGGAGGTCTACCGCTGGGTGAGGGGAGAGCAGCAGTCACGCGTGATCGCGATCAAGGGTCGCGAGGCGCAAGCGACGGTGCTCGGTCAGCCTTCATCCGTCGACGTCACGCGGAAGGGCAAGACATGGAAGGGCGGCGTGCGCGTATGGCCTGTCGGCGTCGCGGTCGCGAAGTCGGAGCTCTATGGCTGGCTCCGCCGGAAACAACCGACGAACCTCGACGAGGGCTATCCGTTCGGCTGGTGCCACTTCCCCCAATACTCCGACGAATACTTCCGCCAGCTCACAGCGGAGCAACTCGTCTGCCGTGTCGTACGCGGTTACCAGAAGTGGCAGTGGGAGAAGACCCGCGATCGTAACGAGGCGCTCGACGTTCGCATCTACGCTCGGGCCGCGGCGACCGCGCTCGGCGTCGATCGCTGGGACGAAGCAAGATGGAGTGCTGAGATGGCGCAGAACGTCGTTCCGGTCGAAACTGGCGACAAAGCCTCGAAAGGCATTCGCCGTCGCAAAGGCTCATTCCTCAGCCGATAACATCCGAACGAAGGAGGCGAACCCGTGGCCAGCTCCCTATTCACGCAAGCGGGCCTCGAGGCGATCGAAGAGGCGATCGCCGGCGGACACCTCGAGGTCGAGTACGACAACAAGCGCGTCCGCTACCGCTCTCTCGCGGAGATGCTGCAGATCCGCAATCTCATCCGCGGGCGTCTTAGTGGATCTTCACAGCGCCGTTATGTGCAGTACAGCAAAGGGCTCTAATGGCTGAAGCGAACGCTATCGACCGCCTCGTCGGTTTCGTTAATCCTTCCGCCGCTCTAAAAAGGCAGAAGGCTCGCCTCTTGCTCTCGCAGCTTCGAAGGTATGAAGGCGCTGCTGGTGGTCGTCGCACTGATACCTGGGTCACCCCCGGCTCGAGCGCAGACGCCGCCGCCGGTCCAGCGCTGGCGCGACTGCGAGACCGGTCGCGAGATCTTTCTCGCAACAATCCCTACGCCTCTCGCGCTGTCGCCGTCGTCGTTAACAACACCGTCGGCACCGGGATCCTCGCGCAACCTCGCAGCCGTCGGTCTCGCATTCGGCAAGAGCGCGTCACCGCTCTCTTTAACCAGTGGGCACGAAACCCGCAGGAGTGCGATCACGACGGACGCAACGACTTCTATGGGCTTCAGGCTCTCGTCATGCGGACCGTTGTCGAGTCCGGCGAATGCCTCATTCGTCGGCGGCGCGTTACTCCTGACAACTCCACCATCCCGCTTCGACTTCAGGTCCTCGAGCCCGACTTCCTCGACACCGGAAAGGACGGCGTTCTAACCGACGGCAGCGGCTACGTCCGGCAAGGGATCGAATTCAACAACGAAGGTCGTCGCGTCGCCTACTGGCTCTTCACGCATCACCCCGGCGACAGTCACGTCGAGTCGATCGGCTCCCTCGGTCGCTCGAACCGCGTCCCGGCAGATCAGATCCTGCACATCTACCGGCAGGAGCGTCCCGGACAGAACCGCGGCGTCCCGTGGGCGTCGAGCGTGGTCATTCGCCTACGCGACTTCGACGACTACTCCGACGCGCAACTCCTGAAGCAGAAGATCTCCGCCTGCTTCACCGGCTTCATCGTCGAACCCGAAAGCCCCGACGCCGGCGTCGGCGGTGATCTTCTCGAGAGCCTCGAACCCGGCGCTCTCGAGATCCTCCCTCCCGGGAAGGACATTCGCTTCGCATCGCCACCGTCGACGGCGGAGTTCGACAAGTTCGCTCGAGCGATCCTTCTGCAGATCGCCGCCGGCTACGGCATCACCTACGAAGCGCTGACCTCCGACCTGTCGCAGACGAACTTCTCGTCCGCACGTCTCGGTTGGCTCGAGTTCCAACGGAACATCGAGGCGTGGCGCTGGCAGATGCTGATCCCGCAGTTCCTCTCCCCGGTCTGGGGCTGGTGGACGACCGCGGCCGAAGTCGCCGGCGCTCCCGTCGGTGACGTCACGATCGACTGGACGCCACCACGTCGCGAGCTGATCGACCCGAGCAAGGAGATCGAGGCGACGATCAACGCAATCCGCGGTGGCTTGCTCTCTCTACCAGAAGCCGTTCGTCAGTTCGGCTTCGATCCCGAGGACCTGCTCACCGAAGTGGCCGAAAGCAACGCACGACTCGACGAGCTCGGGATCATTCTCGACTCCGACCCACGCAAGACGACCGGCGCAGGCGGCAGCCAGACGGGGACTTCCCCGGGCGGCGATAATGCAAGTGCCGACGTGCCTGTCTGAGAAAGGACGGCACAATGACCAAAGGACGCAAACATGCGGCCTCGATCTCTGGCCTACTAGAGAACGATCGGATGGATCAACAACTCCTGCAAACTCGAGCGGTCTTCGCTCCTGAAACCGTCAACGAGGCCGATCGCTCTGTCGAAGTGGTCTGGACGACGGGTGCATCCGTTCTTCGGCGAGGGCTCTCCGGCCCTTACTTCGAAGAGCTCGACATGAGCCCTTCATCCATTCGGATGGAACGGCTCAACAGTGGCGCTCCACTCCTGAACAGCCATCGCTCCGACAGCCTCGCCGACGTGATCGGCGTAGTTGAACGTGCATGGCTCGATGGGGACGTGGGCAAAGCCCGCGTCCGTTTCTCATCTCGTCCCGAAGTAGATCCGATCTTCTCGGATGTACGCGACGGCGTGCTGCGAAACCTGTCGGTGGGCTACGCGGTCTACAAAACGGAACGCGTAGAGAAGGACGGCGAAACGCCGACCCTTCGCGCCGTCGACTGGGAGCCGATGGAAATCTCTGTCGTCCCGGTAGGCGCTGATCCCAGCGCACAAGTGAGAGCCGAAGAGGCTCTCTCCCTCCACCTCCAAGAGCCTGAAGAGGACACACAGCCCATGGAAGAAACCCGCGAGCTGGAGGTCGCGGCGGCAGAGCCCGCCCCGGCTATCCGTAACAATGCCGAGGAGATCCAGGCCGCCATCGCCGCCGAGCGTTCTCGGGTCAACAAGATCCGTAGCTCCGTTCGCGCCGCTGGCCTGCCCGAGACCCTCGCCGACGAACTAGCTGCCTCTGGCGCTTCCTTCACCGAAGCATCCGAGCGCATCTTCTCTGAAATGAGCACCATCGAGCGCGAAGCTCCCACCGTGCAGCACGTCTCCGTAGGCGTCGAGCACAGCGAGAAGCGCATCGCCGCAATGAGTGCCGCTCTCGCAGCCCGCACCGGCACCGGTGAGTGGTCCGACGCTGCTCGCGAGTACGCCGGCGCATCCCTCTTCGACATGGCCCGCGAGGCCGTGGAGATGAAGGGCACCTCCACTCGCGGTCTCGACCGCATGGAGATCGCCGCTCGTGCTCTGCACAGCACCAGCGACTTCCCACTCCTGCTCAGCAACACCGCGAACAAGAGTCTGTCCGCCGCCTATCAGGCAGCTCCCCAGACTTTCCGTCCGCTGGTGCGCGTGGTCTCCGTGCCCGACTTCAAGGAAGTCAGCCGGATCAGCCTCGCCGGTCGTCCTTCTCTCGAGAAGGTGAACGAGGGTGGCGAATTCAAGCGCGGAACTCTTGACGAAGCTCAGGAGACCTACAAGATCGCGACCTACGGCAAGGTGCTGGCCGTTACCCGCCAGACCATCATCAACGACGACCTCGATGGTCTGAGCCGTATCCCCGCTCTCTTCGGTCGCGCTGCTGCCGATCTCGAGTCTGATCTCGTGTGGGGCATCATCAACTCGAACCCCGTGATGGGCGACGGTCGCGCACTGTTCCAAGCTGCGAACCACAAGAACATCGCCGCTTCCGGCGCTGCTCTCTCGATCGCTTCCGTCGGCGCAGCTCGTAAGGCTGTGCGCCTGCAGAAGGACATGGCCGGCAACCGCATCAACATCCAGCCCGAGTACCTCGTGGTGCCCGCTGAGCTGGAAGTCGCGGCCCAGCAGTTCCTCGCTCCCGGCAACCAGTACTCGGCCGACGCCGTCACCGGCGCAACCGGTCCGAACATCTTCGGCGGTTCCTTCAGCCTGATCGTCGAGCCTCGTCTCGACGACAACAGCACCACCGCCTGGTACATGGCGGCCAGCCCCGCTCAGCTCGACATGATCGAGCTCGCCTACCTGCAGGGTCGTACTGGCCCTGTAACCGAGCAGCGCGTGGGCTTCGACGTCGACGGTCTCGAGATCAAGGTTCGCCTCGATGTAGGCGCTGCCGTTCTCGACTACCGCGGCTTCTACAAGAACCCCGGCGCTTGATCCCTCGGAGGAACCTAAACCATGAAGAACTTTGTTCAGCCCGGTCACAATCTGACCCTGACCGCCGCCTCCGCTATCTCTAGCGGTGACGTCGTGGTCGTCGGCAACATCGTTGGCGTAGCTCTGACCGACGCTGCCTCTGGCGCGGAAGTCGAAGTCGCTTGCGATGGCGTCTTCAAGCTCGAGAAGACCGCAGCCGCAACTCTCGCCGTCGGCGACGTTGCTCGCTTCGCTGCCGCCGGCACCGTAGGCACCACCAACACCGATCCCGCGATCGGCCTCGTGGTGGGCACCTACGACACATCCCACGTGGACGTGAAGATCTTCGGCCGCAAGGTCGCCTGATCGTCATGATCGAAGGACTCGCGAACCGCGTCATGCGTGCTGCCGTCCGGGAGATGGGGGACTCGATCTCCTACTCCCGCGGCGAGAGCACCTACTCGGTTCGCGGGCTCTTCTCGAACGGCTACACCGGCGTCGATCCCGACACCGGCCAGCCGGTCTCGATGAACCAACCGATGCTCACCGTTCCTCTCGCCGATCTCCCGATCGTGCCAAAGGCCGGTGACTTCGTAAGCGTTCGCGGTCTCACCTACCGGGTACGCGATACGCAAGAGGACGGCGAAGCGGGAGTTCACCTGCTGCTGCACCGGACAAATGCCCGCTAATCACCCGCGCAAGACGATCCGCAACGCAATCGCTTCGAGGATCGCAACCCCGCTATCGGATGGCTCCTACTGGACGCCAGCCGGTGAGCGGGTCTTCTCGTCGAAGCCGACAACGATCGACCCGCTCGAGCTCCCCTGCATCGTCGTCAGGACGCTCGACGAGACGATCGAAGAGACAGGCGTCTCGGAGTTCTGCACCTACCGTCGTCGCGAGCTTCGGCTCTCGATCGACTGTCTGGCCGAGGCGTACGACGACGTCGAAGACGTTCTCGACGACATGGCCTATGGCGTCGAGATCAGCCTCGAGGGCTTCATGATTCCGTCGATCGAAGACGCGAAGATCGAGCTCACGCGGACTGATGTCGACACGTCGCTCGAGGGAGATCTCCCGATGGGCGCTGCACGCGTGCAGTTCACGGTCAACTACCAGTCCGTCTACGAAGGCGTCGACTTCGGGTTCTTCCCGACCGACGACCTCAACAAGGACTGCGACCGGCCGCCGGGTGTTTGCCTCGATCCGGCAGGCGTGACTAACGTCACGGTGCGGAACAACTTCACCAGCTACGGCACGGAAGACACTCCCGAGCCCGCCATCGAACACTTCTAGGAGAACCGACCCATGGCTACTCGCCGCACCAGCAAGAAGGCCGAAGAGCCTGTAGACGCCACTCCCGCAAGCGTCGAAGCGAACGACGAGATGGTGCAGGAGCAGGCTGCTCCCGCTGCCGATCCCGCTCCTGCTGAAGAGACTGCTCCGCAGATCAGCGCTCAGGACATCGCTTCCTACCTCGACCTGCCGAAGGGCTACAGCAAGACCGAACTCGACGCCGTCGTCGAGGCCGCGACCGAAGTCGCCGACCTCTACATCGGTCGCAAGCCTTCGAAGATCACTCACGAGTACAAGATGGCCGTGCAGCTTCTCGCTGCTCGCATGTACGCCACCGGTTCTCTCGAGATCGAATCTTTCGGCGCGATCCCCGGCACCACTCGTTACTTCCTCGAGCTAGTCAAGAACAGCAAGTGACCTTCCAGCTCCCCCGCTCAGGACACTTCACCAGCGGCGTCGGTGAATACGAAAACACCGACGCCGGCCGCAACAACCACAACGCGCTTCGTCACGGCGTGATCGCCGACGCCGACTACGAGAAGCGTCTCGTCAAGGTCCGCGTCGGTCACCCCGACGATCCGACTGGATTCATGACGACCGGCTGGCTGCCCTTTATGGCCGGCCGGGCACTCGAAGACAGTTCGAGGACGTGGGACGTGCCGGAGAAAGGGGAAGCGGTCACGCTTCTCTGCCTTAGCGGAGAGCTCAACGACGCGGTCATTCTTCCCGGCGCTTCGTACGGCGAGAAGGGTGTCCCTCCCGTCCCGAAGGACAAGCGTCGCCCAACTCTTCACCGTCGACGGTTCAAGGACAAAGACGGCGAAGAGACCGACATCGAATACGACCGACAGGATGGTCGTCTTCGCGCTGCATGGGAGAACGGAACCGTTCTCGAGTTCGATAAGAAGGCGGAGCGTCTCTACTTCGAGGTCAAGGGAGACATCCACATTCACGCCACCGGGGAGATCAAGGTCTACTCCGACGGCAACATGACTCTTAACGCGCCGCGCATCGACCTCAACCCCACGTCGCCTTCCGGCTGGCAAGGCGAAGAGCATCACGAGGATCTCGTCGAGAAGGTCGAATCCAAACCCGACGAGTACAAGTGGCCAGCCTGACCTCGATACACTTCGCCTAGCAGGGAGCAGGTGGCATGAGCACACGGGGAATGAGTGCCACCTTGGGCAAGGAACTCGACGGGATCGAGCACCTCACCCAGTCCATCCGGGACATCCTTTCTACGCCGCTGGGCACTCGGGTCTATCGGCGCGACTATGGAAGCAGGATTCCCGAGCTAGTCGACAAGCCCATCAACCAATCGCTGGTGGCCGACATGCGGGCCGCGGTCGCAGAGGCCCTCTACAAGTGGGAACCTCGAGTCCGCCTCACTCGCGTTCAGGTAGTGGCGGTTGATCCGGGACACATCACGATGGACCTCGACATGGTCTTCGTTATCGACGGCACCCCGATCACCATCACCGGACTGATCATCTGATGGAACTCGATCTAAGAAGCCTCCCAGCGCCTGCCCTGATCGAGGCCCTCGACTACGAGACCATTCTCGCTCGCATGATCGGCGGGCTCGTCAGTCTCGATCCTGCCTACAACGCGATCCTCGAGTCCGACCCTGCGATCAAGGTCCTCGAGGTTGCGGCCGCTCGCGAGCTGATCCTCCGGCAGCGCGTGAACGACGCCTTCCGCGCAACGCTTCTCGCGTTCTCCGGCACGACTGACCTCGACAACCTCGGCGCGTTCTATGGCGTCACGAGGCGAGTAGGGGAGACCGACGAAGAGATGCGCGTGCGGATCGTTCTCCGCATCCAAGGATCGAGCACCGCTGGTGGTGCCGCGTGGTATCGCTACCAAGGCCTCACCGCATCCGATCGCATTCGCGACATTGCGGTCTCATCTCCCGAGCCCGGCGTCGTCGAAGTCGCCGTCCTCTCGAACGAGGTCGCGATCCTTCTTGAGGCAACGACGGAAGAGCTCGACACATCCGCCGCGTTCTACGACACGGAGCGGAACGCGGGCGAAAGCGACGAAGATCTCCGCGAGCGTCTTCTCGAGATCGTCTACGACGCCGGTGGACGAGGAACCGCAACGCCGCAACTGCTTGCCGTCGTCGACGAGTACATCCAAGGCGACGCGGTCCGCGTGGTCACCGATACGGTCAACGTCGTGTCCGCAACGATCTTCGACGTCGACGTCGTCGCCGGCGTCTACCTCTATCCCGACACACCGATCCAAGTCTTTAACGGTCTCGAGGCGACCCTGCGCGAACAGTTCCTCGCAAACGTCAGCCTCGGCTGGGACCTCACCCGCACTTGGACGATCTCCCGCATCCACCCCGCGGGCGTGCAGCGCATCGAACTCAGTTCGCCGACGACCGACATCGTTGTCGGCGCGTCCGGCGCTGTCGCCTTGCGAAGCGTCACTCTCAACTTCGCCGGCTATGACCGCTGATCGCCATGGCCAGCTTCGACCTGCTACCGCCAAACGCGTCGCAGTTTGAGAGAGATCTCACAACTGCCTCAGACTTCCTCCACGCAACGGAGGACAGGGTCCCGAAGATTCGAACCGCTAAGCGGATCGACATCCCCGACGACGTTGTCCCGTGGCTGCTCTACGAGTACGGCCTAGGCGAGCTTCTGCCCTACCTTCCCGATCCGCGTGTCGCGATCGCGGAAGGCGTTCTCTGGCAGCGCTATCGCGGCACGCCCGCGGCGATCAAGACGGCGCTCGGCTGGATCGACTTTCAAGCGCTACTCGAAGAGTCCGAAGCCGGGACGATTAGGTGGGCGCAGTACCAACTCGGGCTCGATAAGGCTCCCGACTCCCTCGAGTTCGTCAATAACGTCATCGGCATCACGCGTCTAAGTTCTCCGGCGCGTTCCGATCTCTTCCGCGTCTACGGCGGCTGGTACGACTTCCGTCGTTTCAGACTCGACGAACATCTTCTGAGCGAAGGCTCTTGGCTTTGCGATCACACCGGTGTATATCTCCGGGAAGACTGGCCGCAGCTTTCCTTCGGTCGAGAGTTCTCCAGTCCGATCGCACCGCAAGAGCTCGTTAGCTTCGACTCGCGGGAGCACATCGAAGCTCAGCTCTACGTCTACGAAGACCGCTTCATCCTCAGCCAGTCGTACATCGACGAGTTCTGGCACCTCCTACAAGAAGCGACGCTCACCTGTAGCCGCCTGCACTTCTCGATCCTTCCCGCAACCGCGTGGGACATCGACGAGCAGAGCTGGGCAACGGCGCCGGAAGACTGGAACGTCACGCAGACTTGGCGGCCGTTCACGATGGTCCCCGAGCTGCAGTACGCCCGGGCCGGCGTCTACCTCTCCGACTACGCGGTCCTCGGCGATACGAACTGCTGCCTGCCGTGTCGCGACGAGCGCGAGTTCGGCGACGGTCCGTTCTTCCTCTCCGAAGCGAACTTCGAAACCGGAGAGAGCGTCCTCGCCCAGCACATCCAGCGCTGGGAGTACGAAGAGATCAACGAACGCTTCGAGCGCCAAACGGCGACCGAGCTTCAGATCTCCATCGAGACCGTTACCGAAGCGTCCGCGATCGTTCGCGAACATCGCAGGTTCATCAAGTACGAGGACCACTTCTGGCTCGACTTCGGACGCCTCGACGAGGACCGTCCGTTCCTTCTCGAGAGCGCAACCACTGTCCACTCGACGACCGTCTCGCACTACTACAACCTCCCGGTCCGCGACTGGGGTGTCGTCGAAGCCGCGACATGGACTCTCATCGAGAGCGGCGACGGCGAGTTCCTTCTCGACGAAGCCGATCAGGAGACCGGGCATTCCGTCCTCAGCCGTCACGTCGTCACCGCGGATTGGATCAACCTTTCCGAAACGACCGGCGCGACATGGCAGGACGCCGGCCAGTGGACCGGTTCCTTCGGTTCGATGGTCCCCGTCGAGACTTTCGCGAAGGCAGGCATCTACCTGTCCGACAGCGATCCGCTCGACGACACGAACAGCGCCTTCTCGGTCAGCCGGGAGGAAGAGTTCGGCGATGGTCCGTTCGCTCTATCCGAGCCGATCGCGATCAGCGGGGAGAGCGTTCTCAGCGAGCACCTGCTGCGCTGGGAGTCCTTCGAAATCACCGAGCGCTTCGAGCGCCAGACTGCAACTGTCGCGCCGTACTACGACGCGCCGGGTCCGATCGAAGACGCTGCAGTCTCGATCGCTCATGCAGTCACACACGAAGACCTCGGCGTCTTCGCGCTCGACTCCGGTGTGCTCGACGAGGAATGGCACAGCATCTTCGACAGCAGCATCGAGATCACTGTCTCGTCCTTCCTCGAAATGCCGCACGACCACCTCGGGTGGACGTACGGAACATGGAAGACCGCGAACGACTGGACCGGGATCTACTCGATTCCAGAAGAGCCTTGGTACGCAAGGAACATCGGCAGCGAGCACGCCTACTCGGGCGAGCTCATCGCCGAGCGACAGCACCAGCGGCACAAGCAGGTCACGGCTACCGCGACCTCTATCGAATGGACTGCATGGGACAGCGAAGCGTCGACCTACGACAACTTCGAAGCGAACGTCTCATGGCATCTCGATAGCGATCCCGACACATGGCTCACTGAGTCGTTGTGGTCGCAGAATGCATGGCTGGTCCCGGAGATCGTCTGGAACTCGTCGATCGCGACCGTTTCCTCGGCACACCATTCCCACACCTGACAGGACGGATAACATGACTACGACAAAGGAGGCCAAGCTCTAATGGCGACCCTCACGCAAGACGGCCGCGCAGGCTTGGCGGCTTCTGTCAAGGCACGCGACATCTACCTAGGCATCGGCTCTGGCGCCGTTTCTTGGGATGCAAATGGAGC
>JACCEB011554719.1_pt1 | contig 10829 bp, 5 predicted proteins | sample 7454761 | NCBI WGS metagenome assembly JACCEB01 (sample SAMN15323454, study PRJNA562643) | freshwater metagenome | isolation source: river surface water | place: USA:Blue River Watershed | collected 2017-08-18 | reverse complement strand
GCGTTAAGTAACGCAGGCTTCAGGGCTGAGCAGATGTATCTACCCGCACAATTCAAGTCGAAAGACGAAGAACATGCATGGGCCCTGATGCGGGCCCATCCTTTTGCACAACTCACCAGCGTGGACGATGCTGGTTTTCCATTTGTCAGCCATTTGCCGATTCACTTAGAGCAAACGGTTGATAAAACTTTGTTGTTAGGCCATGTGGCGCGTGGCAATCAGCATTGGCGATATTTGCAAGCGCGACCTGAAGCACTGGTGGTTTTTACCGGACCGCATGCCTATATGTCGCCACAGGTTTATCCGGACCTCACGCGTGTGCCCACTTGGAGTTATTTGGCGGTGCATGCGCGAGTGACCACACAGCTACTCGAAGGAGAAGCCGCCAAAGATGCTTTGCTCAAACAACTCATTGGCGACCACGAACCAGCTTATGCCGATCAATGGCGTGGTCTTGACCATGCGTATCAAGAAAAAATGTTGAACGGCATTGTGGCGTTTGAAATGCACATCACCGACTTGCAGTGCAAGATCAAACTCAATCAACATCGTCCAGAATCACACCCAGCCATGCACGATGTGTACTTGCATGGCAACGATAACGAAAAGGCTTTGGCGCAGTGGATGGTCACAGTGGGTTTGGTGCCCCACTCTGATAACCCAAAACAAAGTGAAGGCTGAGTGCAAAGCATGCACACTCCCGCTGCCACCCCCGAAGACCTGCATTTCATGCAACTCGCTTTGAAACAAGCGCATGCAGCAGCGCAAGCAGGTGAGGTGCCTGTAGGTGCTGTTGTTGTCAGGGCAGGGCAGGTGATTGCCGAGGGAAGAAATTCTCCCGTGACCAACAGCGACCCCACCGCACACGCCGAGGTCAATGCCATGCGCTCCGCTGCCAAGGCGCTGGGCAATTACCGATTAGACGATTGCACTTTATATGTCACTCTCGAGCCCTGTGCCATGTGCAGCGGTGCTTTGTTGCATGCGCGTTTCAATCGCGTGGTGTTCGGTGCCACCGAGCCCAAAACCGGTGCGGTGACGTCAGTGGTGAAGTTGTTGGACAACCCACAGCTCAACCACCAAACCCAATGGCAGGGTGGTGTGTTGGTAAACGAATGTGCAAGCGTGTTGCAAGATTTTTTTGAACAACGCCGTCAATCTCAACAGCAAAATAAAACGCCATTGCGAGAAGACGCCTTGCGACCCAATGACACCATTTGGTCCACCCATGCTTTGCCCAAAGAATGGTCAAGGTTTGAAAGCCAATGGCATTCATTGAACGGCCTCAGACTGCATTGGTTTGACAACCGCTCAGCTGACGCTTGCAACACGCCTGTGAACATTTATCTGCATGGTTTGAACAACTGGAGTGCTTCATACCTTTCGCAAATGCAAAACACAACAAACGCAGTGGCACTCGATTTACCAGGCTTTGGTTTGTCAGACAAACCCAAAAAAGAAGCTGCTCACACTTTGGCCTGGCATGTGCAAGTGCTGAGTGATTTTCTAAATCACATTTCACTTCACACCAGCGCTTCGTCGCATCACTTGATCGTCCCTCAAGACATGCAGCCTTTGATGGCACCGTTGCAACAAGCTTTGCCAATGTTGCGCATCAGTTATGCATCATCGGTTTCAACGACGAGCGGTGAGCATCAGGCTTTACTAAACGCCCCGTACCCTGACCGTGGTCATTTGGCAGGGCCGCGTGCGCTAGGTGCATTGCTGAAGCTAGAAGAGCCAACATAAGAGCTGTACTATTCACCCATGGCACACATCTACATTTACTCTCCCAGCGGCGCAGTGCGCGACAAAGCAGCCTTCAAACGCGGCGTGGCCCGATTGAAAAAACTAGGCCATGAGGTGGAGCTCGATGCCAACGCGCTCAGCCGCCAAACCCGTTTTGCAGGTGACGACGCCACGCGCTTGTCCGCCATTCAACGCGCCGCAGCCAGTGGTGCCGATGTGGCCATGATTTCACGCGGTGGTTATGGCTTGACTCGCATCTTGCCGGACCTGCCCTATAAGGCCTTGGCCAAAGCGATTGACAAAGGCACGCAGTTTGTGGGCCTGAGCGACTTCACGGCTTTTCAAAATGCGCTGTTGGCCAAAACCCGTGCTGTGACTTGGGCCGGGCCAGCCTTGGGCGAAGACTTTGGTGCCGAGCAACCTGATGACATCATGGAAGCTTGTTTTGATGACATGCTCAGCGGCCAAGGGGAGGGCGCGGGTTGGCGCTTGTCAGCCGCATGCGTCAAAGCACAAACCAAAACCGATGGTGTGTGGGCGCGCAATGCCTTGTTGTGGGGCGGTAACTTGACTGTGCTGTGCAGTTTGTTGGGCTCGCCTTTTTTTCCGCAAGTCAAGCAAGGCGTTTTGTTTTTAGAAGATGTGGGCGAGCACCCCTACCGCATTGAACGCATGTTGACCCAGTTATTGCATGCTGGCGTTTTGGCGCAGCAAAGAGCCATCGTCCTGGGGCAGTTCACGCAGTACAAGCTCACACCGCACGACCAAGGCTTTCAAATGCAATCTGTGGTGAGTTGGTTGAGGGCTCACACAAAGGTACCAGTGTTGACCGATTTGCCCTTTGGCCATGTGCCAACCAAAGTCTGCCTGCCTGTGGGTCAACGGGTCAGTTTGCTGGTGGAAAACCGAGATGCACTGTTGCTTTGGGCGCATGGAGTTCATTGAAAAGACATATTTCATGTTTTTAATCATGCAACTGAACTATAAAGTTCAACTACAGAAAGGTCTTACCGACTAATTATTGTTGAGTATTTCGTAACATGCCCAACAATAGGATCATGTCCAAACTGAGCCCTGATCAAGCGAACCTTCTTTCCATATTGGTGGCGCTGAATGCTTGGGAGCATGAAAACATCCCCCCTTTGCTCACACAGTCCGGCCGGTCTCTTTACTTCCAGTTGGCTCAGGTGTTATTGGCGCCTATTCAAGGTGAGGGGCTATTGATGAAGCAAATAGCGGGCGATGCCAGCGAGCGCTCTATGCGAGATCACATGCGCTATTTCCAAGAGGCGGGTCTGCTGACAGAGAAAAATGGAACCCTTGACGGTCGCACCAAACAAATTGTGCCTACCGACAAATTCATCGAAGAACTTCGGCAACACCTTGACCATTGCATTCGTTTGCTAGAAAGTCGATACCTATTGGTTGAAAAGTGATCTTTCGCGTTGCTGCAAAAAGTTCCGCCTCAAACTTCCGGTTTATTGAAGTTTTGATCAATATCCTTCTTTGTTAATCGTCAAAATTAACATTCTTTTTAACCATCTCTCACACTGACGGGTCTACATTCAATGCGTCATCGAATCGCTCAGGGACTGCTCCGTACAGTAAAAGAGAAAAGTCATCTGGCAATTTTGGCGGTGACCTTGCTCTGGTTGACTTTGATCTGGTCGCTCACTTATTACGAACTGTCCCGCATACGTTCCGGCTACATCCGAGAGGCCGAAGTCAGAACCTCTGTACAAGCGCGTGTGTTTTCAGAAAACACGCGATCGGTCATCAAGCGCATTAACGAGATTTTGCTCAATACGCGCCAAGATTGGACAGGCGATTGGAAAGCCTTTGCCCAAGTGATTCGCCAACGGCAAGACAGCATCAGCGACATCACGTTTCAAGTGGCCGTGATTGACAAAGAGGGTAGGCTGGCATTTTCTAACCTTGCTGCATCGACCGATCGAACCGATTTGAGTGATAGGGCGCATTTCAAAGTGCACCAACTGTCACCCAATGAAGACCGCCTGTACATCAGTAACCCCGTTAAGGGAAAGGTGTCTGGCAAGTGGTCTGTTCAGTTCACACGCAGCATTTTGAAAGATGGACATTTCTTCGGTGTGCTGGTGGTGTCAGTCAGTCCCGAAGTGTTGTCTTCTTTTTCCACAGCTTTGGGTGTTTCAGCGGGAAGCACAGTGTCGATTGTGAAAGACAGTGGCGAAATTATTTCTCGTTTTCCAAGCTCAGAGGGTGCCTACGCGGTCACGATTGATCGAACATCACCCTATCTGTTGCCAAAATCTGCTGTATCGGGCAACTTCAGTCGAGTGGCTGTGACCGATGGTGTGTCGCGAATATTTGGTTTTTACAAAGCACAAGACTATGGCTTGAACTTTGTGGTGGCTGAATCGATTGAGGAAACCCTCAAACCCTACGAAGAAAACCGCAGAGTGGTGTTGTTAGCGGCCTTCATGGTCAGCTTACTGACTGTGGTGTTGTTTATCGTCTTGCAGCGAACCTTGATTGCAGCGGACAAATTGCGCAAAGACTTGGTCACCGAAAAAATTCATGCTCAAGAAGCCAACCAAGCCAAGAGCCAATTTTTGGCCAATATGTCGCATGAAATACGTACCCCGATGAATGGTGTGTTGGGCATGTCACAACTGCTTTTGGACACGCCGCTGTCACCTGAACAAAAAGAATACACCCGCAACATTTTGCACTCTGGTGAAAATCTGTTGGCCATCATCAACGACATCCTTGATTTATCAAAAATCGAGGCAGGACACATGCAATTCGAGCAGCATGTCTTTACGATCGAAGAATTGATCCATGCTGTTTCATCGGTGTTGAGCTTTGAAGCCCAGAAAAAGGGCATTGAATTTCAAATTGAGTTTGAGATGACGCCCAATCGCGAATATTTAGGCGATAGTTTGCGCATCAAGCAGGTGCTGTTCAACCTGATTGGCAATGCCTTGAAATTCACCAGCCATGGTTCGGTATCGTTCCATGTCAAGCCTTGCTCAACCGGTGTGCGCTTTGAGGTCAGAGACACTGGCATTGGCATTCCAAACGAAGCACTGACTAGGTTATTCAGCAGTTTCGCGCAGGTCGATGCTTCGACCTCGCGTCAATACGGTGGCACAGGTTTGGGTTTGGTCATTTCCAAGCTCTTGGTGGAAGGCATGAATGGGCGAATTGGCGTTCAAAGCGAAATGACTGTGGGCAGCACATTTTGGTTTGAATTGCCGTTGGTCACCGTCAATGAAGTGCGATTTACGCAAACGCCTGGGAAAATTGCAGCTGAGAAAACGCCGCCCGAAAAGCAAGAAGTCACGCCCTCATTGCCTGCGCGATCGTTCACTTATTTATTGGTTGAAGACAACCCTGTGAATCAAACCTTGGCCAATGCTTTGCTGACCCGCATGGGCGGCACTGGCGATTTGGCCTTGAACGGACATGACGCCGTTGAGGCTGCCCAACATAAAGTCTACGACATCATCTTCATGGACATACAAATGCCTGTGATGAATGGTTTGGTTGCCACACAAAGCATCAGAAACAACCCTGGCCCCAATCGCCATACGCCAGTTATTGCGTTGACTGCCAACGCCATGCAACCGGAGCGTGAAAAGTTCTTGCAAGCCGGCATGAATGCTTTGTTGACCAAGCCATTTACCAAAGCAGGTTTGCAAGATGTTATTGAGGCTTATATCAGAGTATCAGATTCTTACATCATGTGATGGCTGAATACTGATTTTTAACAACTGTAGCTACGTCGCTCAAATTGAAATAGGTATGTCCTTTGTTGGTTGTTGTTGCAGACGTGGCGCTGCTCATCGACGCTGAGGCCTGAATCAAAAGATTCAAAGCAATGACAGAGTCTTGAAGCGATGACGAGCTGATCGATACGTACTTCGTGATGTCAGCAGCTTTTCTATTGTCGGTGTTGTAAAGCGTTGTTGCTTCATCTACAAAGTAGTTCAATTCTTGCGAGGCGTTATCTTTTCCAAGGAAGTAAACCCCATCATCGTCCATGCGAAACAAAGCGTCCTCGAATTTTTCACCAAGCGTCAGGTTCAACAAATGACCGCTGTCTCTTTGCGTTGACTCTTCATAAACAAAGGTGGTGCTATTTTCGACATCTGGCAATACGGTGATTGATGCAGTGCCTTGATTTAAATGGATGGTATGCGAGCCTGACTCCATCAGGCCGTTGTAGACGAAGTAATTGTCAGCATATTTGGCATTGATAACATCACTAACACCATTGAGTATTGAATACAGTTTTGTATTTTGACCCACGTTTACTTCTACTGAGCCAGTATTCGACGCGACTGCTACGTCTGAGTTATTCAGGTATATCTTATTTTGATAGCTGTCACCTGAAATGATGGAAACCCCTTTCGAATTGTTCACTGTGACGTCATTGTTGCCAGCGCCGAGAACCACTTGGTCAATATTTGTTGTGTTGTTGATCTTGATATTGTCGCCAAAACTCGTGCCAACCAGGTTGTGAAAGTTTGTAAATCTTGCGATATCGTTAAAATTGTCATGAAGAGTTGCGGCTGATGAGTAGGTGGAGGAGTTAGGGTCAACCACTGTTATGTCTAAAGCTAGGCAAGAACCACTAAAGTTAAGAGTATTGAGACCGACAATTTGACCCTTAGCATCTTTTGTTAACGTTGTTGCACCACCATTGTAAAAACCTTCAGCCAAATTAGATTGCGCCGAAAAACCCAACACAGCATAGGCGGTATTATTCCCTCCTTCCATTCTCAAATAGTTGCCGCGACCGCCAATGGATGCCGAGCTTTTGCCACCAAGCAACGTAACTGAGTCAATCCCTCCGGCATATTGATATGATTTTTCGGATTGTGTTGCCCAAACATTATTTTGATACTCAGTGCCTTTAACGTATGCGTTATGAATATTATCTAGGTTGATTTGTGCAGTATTAATTTTGCCAATATATTGAACAGTATCATTGATGGTTGCGCCAGTGCCAGTGTCATATATTTGATAACCTGTTGATACTAAGTTGTCGGTATTGATGATGTATGAGTTTTTTCCACTGCCACCGTAAACGATACACGCATCCAACATGACATAAAAAATCATGTCTTGTGTTGAGCCTCTGGCATCAACGGTAATCACTTGCTCAGTTGAATTAGCTGAAGCAATCGAGATAACTTCAGTTGAATTTTTGGCACGGTCATTGATAAAGACAGTAGAAGTGATCCATTGCAAATCAGTTACAGCCTTTAAGTCACCATTTTGATCGCACTGCACGTCAAGCATTGACCAGTAAAAGGACTTCGCTGGTCCATTTGCATAGTAATCTTTGGGAGCTGCGAAGTCCACGTTGATGTATCGCATATTTGTCAGGTATGGATCAGTGTCTACACGATAATTAAATGCTGTCTTCATGTTGCCCATGATCTCGTTAACGACTTTTTTACCTGCACTGTCTTCCTTGTCATTATTAATGTAGTAGCTGTAGTTTTCCTGCAAGGCTTGTAAAAACCCTCCATTGGTCATTTTTGTGTAAATTTGCTCCATTATTATCGGCGTGTAAATTGCACTGCCAAGATTAACAATAGGCGTTGCATTAAGTGCAGCTATTTGATGTAGGTGGTAACAAATAATATCGCCCTCTGCGTATCGTCCTTGGCTGTCTAATTCTCTTTGTTTATTTGCCAAGTCGATCGCAGATCCAACCGATCCCCAGTTTGGAATAAGAGCCATCACCAACATGACCCCTGCGCCCACTGGACCGGCTGCAGCGAGACAACCTACCAGCAGGGCTAATTGAAAAAAAGTGCCAACGCAATCTAAAGCCAATGCAACTTTAGCCCCATCGGTTGATTCTTTTTGTAAATTTTTAACATCATTGTATATGGTGAGTGCTGATGTTGAAGCGACAATTAGACCAAAGCCTACCATGCTTAATGCTGCGGAAGCACGCGCGGCTCCGGCTGTAGCAGCGACTGCAGCTGAATCGACTGCCAACAGACTAATCAAATCGGCTGCCAACAACGAAACGGCACCTCCAAGCCCCAAGCTTTGCATGACAATGCGTGCCGTCCTTACATCATCCTTAAGACTGTTATCGAATCGGGTGTCCCTTATATTGAACGAGTAATTCATAACATTCATGATGTTGGCAACCAGAAATATGCCGCCACTTGCTTTGAAGTTTTCCCATATTTTGTCGCCTGATAAAAGCTTCATGTTTTTGAAATCTGAGAAGCTAAAAGTATCTGAATAAAGAACTAGTTTTGGCGCAGGCTCTACCCGGACAGCATCGCCATTTATGGACCTATAAGTATTATTACCTAGCGTAACATTTTCTGATGCAACAGGTAGGATTTCAGTTTCAGACTTGGTAGCTGGTACGCCGGCTATTCTATTGACGTAGTCAGTTACGATTGTTTTTCCTCCCATTTCCTTTTGGAAAGACTGTTCCCATGCTACGTTTCTTACATTTCTGATTTCATCTTGCGAGGCAAGAGGGTTTATTTCCAGAAATAGTCGTTCGGCTTTGGACGCTTCAGCAAATGCACTGTAGAGCGTAGCCCATGGAACTTGAAGGGCACTGGCTAGCCAAGCTAGGCCTTGAACCACGTTAGATGAGACGTTAATGCCATTCCTTTGATCGTACGTGGCAGCCCTTGAAAATGCAGAGGCTACCCCAAAAAGAGACCATAAAGTACTGATCATCCTCAAGCCTTGTTGACGAGATCGTGTGGCATCTATCGTTGCCTTGAAATCTTTGAAAAATTCTGCTTTTTCAAATCTAGCAATGTCGGCTACCTTAGCTTCAACTTCAAATGTTGTCATGTTGAATTTAAACGCCGCGAACGTGCGAGAAGCTGTAGCGGTTGAATATAAGTTTCTAAAGGCGGTGGAAGAGATAAGAGGTGTTTTGTAAGCACGTGAGACTGGGTCATAGTTGCCAAGCACTGCTTTTTGATTCGCAATTTGTCTCGATGCAATCGTTGAAGCACTCTCTGACATTCTGGACAAAATGAGGTTTTGCGTCGCTTCATTTACCTCTAACAGTTGACTGACATTTATAGCGTCCATTTGAATTCGTGAAAATCTTTTAATATCCTCCGCTGTCAGTCCATTCAACATTAATCCCAAGAGTGACTGCATCTGGTCGTTGGTTAACGATTGAACTTGGCTTGTTGAAAGAGATCGGAATTGAATGATGTTCAGTGTTTGAATGATTTCAGCAGGTAATAGTGCAAGTTTTTCTGGTGAAATATTTGCTATTTGGTTGCCAGCCGTGATTACTATCGGTTTGGTTGTCAAACTCTTCTTTTGGTTTTCACTCAATGCCATATATTGACGCGTTGTCAAAGCCAAACACTGAAGTGATGTCAATGCACCTAAATTTTCATCGCTTAGTAAAGCAATTGAAGAGGGTGGAATAAGGGACAGATTTTCTAATGTGATATTTTGCAATTGCGCCTTGTTCATGGCAAAGATAGGTAGCGAGGGATATGCACCTGATCCGGGACTCTTGTTAAGGGCTTCCCATTGAAGTTTGCCCATGCCCTGGAAAGTCAATATATTAAAGAGCCTTGCTTTTTCGGGGCCTAAAGCGCTCATTTGTTCGGGTGACATTGCCCATATCTGTTTGGGGCTGAGTTTGCTGATCAGATCCGCGCTCAATTTTTTAATGGTGTTGAGTGATATCCAAGTGAATTGTTGAGGTGTCAGGACTTTTATTTCTGGATCAGTGAATGAATTGAGTACGTTGGCGTTCAATGACCCGCCCACGTTGGTTGCTAGGATGCCTTTTTGCTCGGGTCTGAAACTCATCCATTGCGTTTTGTTCACATATGTTGCTTGTGAATGTGTGATGCCTCTGAGTTGATCGGGCGTTAATTTGCAAATGACCAGTCCCATGTCTTGAATGGTTGCGTTCGAGATCCAGCTTACTTGCAGAGGTGAAAATTGACTCAATTGCTCTAAGCGCAAGACCACAAACTGCGCGCCTGTGATGGCCGCAACTTTTTCTTTGTTAAGTGCACGGATGGTTTGTGGAGAAAGGCGGGTGAAGTCGAGATTAACAAAACCGATGGATGACAATTTTTCAATAATGGTTGTTGAATAATAATCGGTTGACCAATTGTTATTGAGATAATGGACATAAATTTTGGTATGTTCATCGTCCATGGCTGTGATTTGGCCACCCGTCAACTCTAAAAAGCCCAATCGCGACTGCGCATTTAGCAACTTGAAAAGTTCTGGGCTGAAGGAATTGATATGTTCTACACGCATTAACCTCAGGGTAGAAGGTAATGTGAAATTCTTTCGAATAAAGAAGTCAGCCACCAACTGCACGCTGCCTAATTTTGTGGTCAACTTAACCAATAGAAATTTAAAAAAACCAACGCCGGACGAACGCCCAATCATGATCGATCTAATACCCTCCTCTAAATCTCGGTATCCGAGGTCGATCTCGTCGTCTTCGATCATGTCAGCTGGAGATATATATATGGTTAGTGCGCCGATCTTGGCCAGTCGATCGGGTGATTGGTCATCAGCCCATTCATTAAAGGTGGGACTGGTGAAATCGCATTTATCTAGTTGGTTGTCTTTTAATTTGTAAGCGAAAGCCGATATCCATGATTTATCTAAGTACAAAACCCAATTTTGAAGTATGTAATTGATGGCGTCTAGCGATAGGGACTGTAGTTCATCAATAGAGAGAGATTGAGCAACAAAGTAGCATGCATAACTAATACCTGAACCGAGAGCTTCTACCCACGCAGCATCGTTAGCTTTGCTGGTGTCCAGCCAGTTATTCAAAGAATTCTTGAACCAATTGACTTCAATTTGTGTAGCGGGAGTCATGTTCATTACCTCTCTTAAATAAGTTAAAAGTTCCAATAAATTGAATTTAATTTCTTTTTGTACTACTTAATAACTGGTAAAAACCCTGTTTTTATGCCATTTTTAGGGTATTTACTAGTCATAAAGTACTCATAAATATGTACATTAATTACTTAATTGATACTTATGTAACCATAATCGAATGAATTTGATAAAAACGCTGCCATCGGCTGGCACTGGTG
>JACCEB011346759.1_pt1 | contig 10831 bp, 13 predicted proteins | sample 7454761 | NCBI WGS metagenome assembly JACCEB01 (sample SAMN15323454, study PRJNA562643) | freshwater metagenome | isolation source: river surface water | place: USA:Blue River Watershed | collected 2017-08-18 | reverse complement strand
GTTTGATTAAAGTACTCTGCTGCAAGGTGAGTCGAGCTACCAACACCCGCGCTTGCAAACGGGATGATCCCCGGTTTTGCCTTAGCCGCATTGACTAAATCCTTCAATGTTTTATAAGGACTCTCTGCTGATACTATGAGGGCATAAGGGCTGGTTCCCAAAATATTGACATCAGTAAGGCTCTTTAGATCGTAGGGTAATTTTTTGTAAATGGCGGGATTGGCTGCATACGAGGCCGACTGCACTAATAGTGTGTAGCCATCTGGATCGGAGTTCACAACAACCCCGGTACCAACAAGACCGCCTGCACCAGGACGGTTTTCAATGATGACAGGCTGCTTCCAGGTCTCGGCTAAATTTTTAGCCACAATCCTCCCGGCAATATCAGCCCCTGATCCAGGGGTCAGCGGCACAATCATTTTGACCGTTTTATTAGGATAGTTGGCTGCGCTACCTTGAGCCATCGCTAAATTACTTTGCAGAAGAACTATTCCTGCGCACAAGGCAGTAACACTAAGCAGTTGAAATTGAAAACGTTTAAACATATTGTCTCCTTTTGTTTTAGATATTTTCATATTAAGTTTAACTATGCCACAGAGTCTAAGAAGCTTCTAAGTGCATGATTAAATTCTTTGGGTTGCTCGATATTTGAAAGATGAGCGGCTTGATCAATAAGTACAAGGGAAGAGTGTGCTATCAAGCGGTGTAAAACCGTTGCTTGATCGACCGTACACGCAGGATCTTGTTTGCCGACTAACACCATCGTTGGAGCTTTTATCTTCAGGAGTATTGTAGATTGGGCCATATCGCGCACCGCGCCGGCACACCCTAGATACCCATCAACCGGTGTAGCCAGAATCATCTTGCGCACAGTACTGATTTGCTCTGTCGCTCGCTCAATAAATCCGCCTAAAAACCAGCGCTTGATGGTGCCGTCCACTAGACCAGCAATACCTTGGGTCTTGGCGATGGCAAACCGTTCTTCCCACATGCTACGGGGTGGCATTTCACAAGCTGTATCGCAAAGGCTTAGGGAGAGCGCACGTTCAGGGTGGTTAGCACCAATATATTGGCAGATCATCCCCCCCATGGATAGACCAACTAAATGAGCTTGACGAATATTGAGAGCATCCATTAAAGCAAGTAGATCTTCTGCTAATAAGGAGATGCTATAGGGGCCCTCTGTAACTTGTGTTTGACCATGACCACGGGTGTCATAGCGAACGACACGATACCGATCTGTTAAAGCGCTAATCGTTTGGTCCCACATCTCTATGCTTGACATGAGGCTATTGCTCATGATCACAACAGGCCCTTCCTCAGGACCGTCAATTTGGTATGCCATCTTGATTTGATTGGCTACGATGTGTTTTCTCATGATAGAGCCTCCAGGAAAACTCTATTTTGACACTAATAGATCTTCGCTTCTCCAGGCGGGCGATTCTTGAATCGTTTATGGACCCAATAATACTCAGCAGGCCGCTGACGGATTTCATCCTCAAAATAGCGATTGAGTAAAGCGGTATCTGCCACCGCATCATTAGTTGGAAAATTACTCAGCGGCTTGCCAATATGACAGATATAGCCTGATTGATCAGACTTTAGTGTTGTTTTCATGATGCATACCTCTGCACCACTAAGTTTTGCTAGGCGCGAGATCGCGGTGATGGTATTTGTTTGTACCCCAAAGAAAGGAACGAATACGGAGTCTTTAAGACCCAAATCAATATCCGGAGCAATAAAGACAAAATTCCCATTTTTAATTTCTCGGATTGTTTCTGTGAGATGACCCTGCCGCGGGATTGATTTACCACCAAAGCGACCGCGCCATTCGATAATTTTTCGATCAAAGAAAGGGTTCTTCATTTTTTGATAGAGAGTAACACCACGTTGCCAGCCCATCTTTTCAGTAAGGGCACATAAGGCCATACCGCCTTCGATTCCAACAAAATGGGGATTTACTAAGATCCGTGGCTTTTTATCACCAAGAGAAATATCAGAATGAATATCGACCATTTCTGAAATCTGTTTAGCATCACCCAGCCATATCCGGCTACGTTCAAGAACGCTTCGTCCAAAAAGGCGCCAATGTGCAAGGGCAAGGTTATCAATTTCAGTGGAGGAAAGTTTTGGAAAACATAGGTGCAAATTAATTTTTACTACCCGATTCCGTTCAGATGGAATATGGGCGATTAGCCAGCCTAACTTATCTCCGGAAAAAACGATCCAGGAGTAGGGTAGAACGGAGAAGATGCGCAGTAGGGAGAGCGCAAGGTAGTTAAATAGTGTTTGCAAACGATCCTTTTGGCCTTCACTATATACCGATATTTCAGAGAAATAACCCCATCATTTACACTGTTTTGGTGAAACAGACTATTCAGCGGATTCTTTGGGTACTAGCGGGGGCAAGCGTTGCCTTGGTTATGGCATTGTATGTCGTACGTCCAGAGGATTCCACTCTATTGCTGGCCTCTTTGGGTGGTTCCACCTTATTTCTATTTGGGCTCACAAGTCTCCCCCCCACTCAACCACGAGCTTTGTTCGGAGGCCACCTGATTTCTGCTTTCATCGGTGTGATTTGTTATCAATTATTTGGTGATGCTACCTGGGTGATGGTGGTGTCTGTATTAATCACAATTGCAGTGTTGCTGCTAACAAAAACTGTACATCCCCCAGCGGGTGCAAATCCCCTGATTATGATTTATGGGCATGCAAGTTTTATTGATATTTGGACTCATGTATTAGCTGGTGTATTGGTGTTAGCGATCACCGCCTATATATGGTCTCGTTTGGGACCTGGTAAGGTACGCTACCCTGTGAACTGGAATCAAGAGTCTCCGCCTGGACAGAATTGGGGTCCCTGGAATTAGTCTGGGTGGTGGTTGAGTAGATGTCGAACTTGTTTGGCGAGTTCTAAAGCTGTTAGGCCAATGGGACCAACACCTGAACTGACCAGTAAATCAGCTGCTGTGGCATGCAGCTGGACGCCTAAACATGAAGCCTCCCATAAATTGAGATTGTGACGGATGCCTTGAGCAGTCAGCGCAGCAATCATGCCGGTAAGCACATCCCCCATACCCCCACTTGCCATTCCCGGGTTTCCCGCATGACACTCGAGGACCTCATTGAGTGGAGTGCCCAATAGGGTGTGGTGCCCCTTGAGAATCACAATACCTGCATATTGGCTTATGAGTTTTCGGATCGCAGTTAAGCGATTTGCTTGCACTGCATCAGCAGAGATCTGCAACAAACGTCCAGCTTCTCCGGGGTGGGGTGTTAGGACAAAGGGCGCGTCTCGAGCGCGAAGTTTTTCTTGTGCAAGAGAAGACTGCGCCAAAATAGTTAAGCCATCGGCATCAATAATGAGCGGCGCAGAATAGTTAATGGCCGCGAGTAAAAATTGATGGGCGCGTTCATCCTGTCCTAAGCCAGGCCCAATCGCAATGCAATCGGGTCGAAGAGTAGTGATCCAAGATTGCCCATCGATCACTTGGCTAATGTCTTGGATCATCAGCTCAGGTTGTTGGGCAAGAGCATGGGCTGACTGATGATCCAAAATCCCAACGATGGTCCAGCCTGCGCCACTGTATAAGGCACCGTACGCAGATAAAAGAATGGCACCAGCCATGCCTGGTGCACCACCAATAAGAAGTACTTTGCCAGCATCACCTTTATGTTCATCAGGCTTGCGCTCTAGGCGCGACAAAAGAGGTAGCGCGTTTAGCTGACTCATTTAGAGCGAAAACGTCGTGTTCATATTAGGAATGCTGATATGTTCCCATCCCAACTCAGCTTGAATCGCTTTTAAGAAGAGATTAGCTGCATTGGTTTCACCATGAGTAATGTAAACATGCTTAGGCGCTTGCTTAAAGCCTTTAAGCCAACGAATCAGACCCGCTTGATCGGCATGGGCAGATAAGCCGCCAATGGTATGAATGGATGCCTTAACTGGTACTTCTTTACCGAATAAATGTACCAGCTTGGCTTGATCAACTAGGCGCCTGCCAAGCGTTCCAATTGCCTGAAAGCCAGTAATCACAATCGCATTATGGTGATGGGGTAAGTTCCATTTGAGGTGATGAACAATACGACCCGCCTCACACATACCGCTAGCCGAGATGACGATGGCGCCACCTTTGATGCGATTGAGTGCTTTGGATTCTTCAACATCAGCAACGAAGCGCAAATCGAGTTTATTGGGATTCTTTTGATACCATTCATAGACTTTCACGGCTGCATCATCAAGCTCGGAAAGATGCTCTTGTGTCAGATGGGTAACCGATGTTGCCATTGGTGAATCAACCCAGATATTTAAATGCGGTAGTCGTTTACGCCGAATTAGATCCATCAGCAGAAAAATAATTTCTTGCGTTCTGCCCACAGCAAATGCTGGAATAATCACATTACCATTGTGTTGCAGAGTCTGATGAATAACCTCAACTAATTCATCCTCTGTAGCGCTTAATTGGCGATGAAGTCGATCACCATAGGTTGATTCAATGATCAAAGTATCTGCTTGTTCTATGAATTCAGGATTGTTGACTAAGGGTCGATCAAACATCCCTAAGTCTCCTGAAAATACGGTTCGGTGAAATTGACCTTTTTCTTGTTCAATATCTACCGCAGTAATCGCAGAGCCCAAAATATGACCAGCATCAAAGAACTCAATAAAAATCCCAGGTGCTGGACTAAAGCGCTGATGAAATGGAATTTTCTTTAGCTGAGTTAAAGAGTCAATCGCCTCGAGAGTGCTATAAAGGGGGGTAGGCAGATCGCCTTTCCAACGACCCTGTAATTGTTTGCGTTGAGCCCGCTCAAAATCAGCTTCTTGTAGATGGGCGCTATCGAGCAGCATAATTTTGAGAAGAGCTGCCGTAGTGGGTGTGCAGTAGATATTTCCTTTAAATCCTTGAGCACATAAACGCGGCAAAAGCCCACTGTGATCAATATGGGCATGCGAGAGGATCACAAAATCTAGCTTGCCAGGGTCAATTGGGAGTGGCACCAGATTTTTAGCATCTGCCTCACGCCCACCCTGAAACATTCCATAATCAAGCAAAAAGCAGTGATCAACTCCATTGGCCTTGCCTTGGATTAGGTATTTCGAGCCTGTAACTTCCTGGCTAGCACCTAAGAACTGAATATGCATAGATAAATTAGGGATTTAAGGTAGGGGAATTTGATATGAATCAAAGGAATACCGATTAGAATTGATAAACTGACTCATCGTGATTAATACGCAAAGGGGTGTAAATGAAAATACTACTACCAATTGATGGTTCAAAGTCATCTTTAAGTGCTGCTAAATATGTTGCCCAAATGGTCAGTAATATGCGTAGCAAGTGTTCGGTGACTCTTATTAGTGTTCACGACGACTTTGGCCTTAATCATGTTAAGCAATTTGTTAGCAAGAGCGTAGTTGATGATTACCTGCGCGAGATTAGCGAAAAAGAACTCAAGGCCGCGCAGAAAGTACTCGATACTGCTGGAGTGAAGCACAATATGGTCATTAAGCGCGGTCATGTTGCCCAAGAGATTTTGGCGACCGCCAACAAAGAAAAGTTTGATTTGATTGTGATGGGCGCTAAGGGGCGTGGTGGAGTTTTAGACCTTTTGATTGGGTCGGTAGCGCAGCGCGTTGTTGCCTCTGCCAAGCAAGCTGTACTTTTAGTCAAATAAATTAGTTTCAGTTCACCCATATATGAAAGGGCTGCACTTCGTGGCCCTTTATTTCACTTTTCAATAGCGATATATATAATATATAATTAAGTATATTGATAAACCGCTGGGGAAATTATTGATTAATCCAATCGTAAAAGCCTTTTTTGACCCAGGCACATGGACATTCACCTATGTGGTTTATGAGAAACCCAAGACTCCATGCGTCGTCATTGATTCTGTCTTGAACTATGATCCAAAATCAGGCAGAACATCAACAAAATCTGCGGATGAGGTCATTACCTTTATTAGGGATCAGGGCTTGCAGTTGACATGGATTTTAGAAACCCATGCTCATGCTGATCATTTAAGCGCAGCCCCTTATATCCAACAACAGTTAGGCGGCAAGATTGCCATTGGTACGCATATTCAAGATGTGCAGAAGGTCTTCAAAGATATTTTTAATCTAGAGGCGGATTTTCCAGTTGATGGCTCGCAATTTGATTATTTAATCGAAGAGGGCAAAGACCTACAGTTTGGTAATCTCTCCATTCATACTTTATTTGTACCAGGACATACTCCAGCTTGCATGGCCTATCTCATCGGCGACGCTATTTTTGTCGGTGACACATTATTTATGCCTGATGTTGGTACAGCGCGGTGCGATTTCCCTGGCGGTAACGCTAGTAGCCTCTATCGTTCGGTGCATAAGATACTGTCTTATCCAGATAGTACTCGTTTATTCATGTGCCACGACTACCCACCCAACGATCGTCCTATTGCCTATGAGAGCACAGTTGGCGAGGAAAAGAAAAAGAATATTCATATTCATGAGGGGATTAGTGAGACCCAGTTTGTAGAAATGCGCAACCAACGCGATAAGACATTAGAAATGCCTACCTTGATTTTGCCCTCTATTCAGGTCAATATTCGAGCAGGGCATCTACCTCCGCCAGAGAAGAACGGTATGACCTATCTCAAAATTCCATTTAATGTGCTCTGAGTAGGTTTTATGGCAAACACAATGAATCTAAAAAAAATGCGTAACTCAGCCGATAGGGCAGTCGACTTAATGAAGGTTTTGGGTAACCGGGATCGGATGATGCTTTTATGTGAAATTCATCAAGGAGAGAAGTGTGTGGGTGAGCTTGAGCTTTCATTGGATATTCACCAGCCGACCCTATCGCAGCAATTAACGGTTCTACGTAAGAAAAAACTAGTCAAAACACGTCGAGAAGGAAAGCAGATTTATTACTCTAGCGCTAATCCAATTGCGATGTCAGTCATGAATCTGCTTTATCAGAATTACTGTAAATGAGACTTATTAATCAAGGGAGGTTATGATGCAATGTAACGTTGGTGGTGCTGATCGGTTCCTGCGGATTGCTGCAGGAGTGTTACTAATTATTTTGGCTCTTACTGGAGTGATTGGGCCTTGGGGTTGGATTGGGATTGTGCCAATCCTTACAGCTACCTTTCGTTTTTGTCCGGCTTATCCCTTATTAGGCATTGATACTGCAAAGAAAAAATAGCGAGTTAATTAGATGGGTAGTTTTAAGGAAGACGTCAGAGATACTACGGTTGCACTTGTAGAAACTGCCCAGGATCAAGTACGGGACATCCTAGGTTTTATTAAGGAAACTTGGCCCCTTTTAATTTTTCTCCTTGCCCTATTAATTGCCTTAGTTGCTTATTGGAATCCACCGCCCCCCAAAAGAGTCATGATGGCTTCTGGGTCCGTTGGTGGATCTTATGAACAACTAGCCTCTAAGTATGCTGATTACTTTGCAAAACGCGGCATTACCTTAGAGCTGGTCGCAACGAGTGGTTCGCAGGAGAACATTCAACGCTTAATAGATCGCAAAGATCCCATCCAAGCTGCTTTTGTTCAGGGCGGATCCCTGCACAACAAAACAGTACCTGGAGTGGAGTCTTTAGGCAACGTTGACTATGAGCCAATTTGGTTTTTTTATAAGGGCGCTTTATTTACTAAAGATGGACGCTTAGATAGATCCAAGGTACCAAAGGCACGCATTGCGGTTGGCCCAGAGGGAAGCGGAACCCATGTTCAAGCCATGAATATCTTACGCATCAATCAATTACAAAATCATCCATTTTTATTCCCTTTACACAATGATGAGGCTGTTGCGGCTCTCAAAAAAGGTGAGGTCGATGTTGTGATTATGGTTGATGGTCTACGCTCTAAAAATGTGCAGGCATTATTAAATGATCCAGACGTACGGTTATTTAATTTTATACGTGCGGCAGCTTACACCAAGAACATTGACTATCTAGAGGAGCTAACGGTTCCAATGGGCGCATTTAATTTGGCACTTAATTTACCTCCTGAAGATACTAAAATAATTTCAACGGTCACGAATCTGCTAATTGATGACCGTATGCATCCGGCGATCCAGTTTTTGTTTATGAGTGCCGCACAAGAAATTAATGGTAAAGAATCATTCTTTGCAAAGCGTGGCGAATTCCCCTCGTTTAAAAACTCAGAGTTCCCTGAAAGCCCTATCGCCCAGCAGTTTCATCAACGTGGTTTGCCTATTCTTATGGACTTTCTACCGTTTTGGATTGCAGAGTTTATCCACCGGATGTTCTTTACCTTAGTGCCATTTTTTGCAATCGCGTATCCTGTTGTGCTCTCATTACCGGGCTATCGATTGCGTCGGGTTCAGTCGAAGCTCAATCGAATCTATGGTCAGCTCAAGTTTTTTGAAAACGAATTACTGCTCTCTTATGATCCTGAGAAATTACCAGAGTACATGACAAAGTTAGCTGAAATGGAGCGCAAGGCCCTTGCATTGAAAATTCCAAAACGTGCAGCGAGCGATTTTTATACTTTAAGGACCAGTATTGATTATGTCCGCAATGCTCTAAATCGTGGAGATCATTTAGCTTTAGGAAGTGATTATCCGGCGTGATTTGGGATGCCATTATTGTTGGCGCTGGTGCAGCGGGCTTGTTTTGTGCAGGTATCGCGGGTCAGCTTGGTAAAAAGGTCCTCGTGCTTGATCATGCAACTGTCTTAGGTGAAAAGATACGGATTAGTGGAGGAGGACGTTGTAATTTCACGAATATTCATAGTGCAGCGCATCACTTTCTTTCTCTCAACCCCCATTTTGTTAAGAGTCCTCTAGCACGCTATTCGTCAAAAGATTTTATTAATCTTGTAAAGCAATATCGCATCCCCTTTCACGAGAAGCATCAAGGCCAACTCTTTTGCGATGAGTCTGCTAAAGACATTATTGAGATGCTACTCTCTGAGTGCCAGCAAGGCGGAGTACAAATTCAGAACCCAGTCACTGTAGCAAAGATAAGGAGCAGTAAGGGTGGGTGGGAGTTAGAAACGAGTCTAGGAGGCTATACGACTCAAAAATTAGTCATTGCAACGGGCGGTTTGCCCGTACCCGCGATTGGTGCGAGTGACTATGCCCTCAACTTGGCAACGCAGTTGGATATTCCTGTGACTCAGGTTCGACCTGCATTAGTACCCCTGTCCTTTACTTCGGGTGAGTTTATGTTGATGAGTGATCTGTCCGGTATCAGCATCCCCGTGACTATATCGTCAGGGTATAGGGGCAAGCGATACGGTACTTATCAATTTGATGAGGATTTGTTACTAACGCACAAAGGTTTATCTGGCCCCGCAGTCCTGCAAGCTAGTAGTTATTGGACCGAGGGTGAAACATTACAGATTAATTGGCTTGGCAAACAAGATGATGCAACTCTATTTGCGGATCCCGATGCTAATGCACGATCGGTAGATTCCTTATTAAGCAGTTTATTCCCCCAGCGTTTTGCTAAGCTTATTGCCGAACAATTTGATATGAGCAAACGTCATTGGGCAGAGATCTCAAAGAAAGACCGGGAGCGTCTTAGAAGCTACCTCAAGCATACAGAGGTAAAGCCTGCTGGAACATTGGGCTGGAAGAAAGCAGAGGTCATGTTGGGCGGCGTTGATACCAAGGCCTTGGATGGCAAAACCATGATGTCTAAACAGCACGCCAATTTATTCTTTATTGGCGAATGCGTCGATGTTACGGGGCATCTTGGGGGTCATAATTTCCAATGGGCATGGTCGTCTGCTTATGTCTGCGCCCAGGCGCTCGCTCAATAGGATAATTACCTTTTAAAGAAATTTATTAAGGATGTTTGATGAACTTACTCATTGACCGCGTAGACCACCTTGTTCTGACTGTTACTGATATTGAGAAGACCACTCAGTTTTATGAAAAAGCCCTAGGCTTTGAACGCGAGTTTTTTAAAGGCCCTGAGGGCCAAGCTCGTTATGCGCTCTTGTTTGGACAGTACAAAATCAATCTACAAGATAAACAAACCGAGACACCAACGAAGGCAAGGGTGCCAACCATTGGCGCTGGCGATTTTTGTTTGATCTCAAAAGTTCCCCTAGATGATTTCATTGCCCATCTGCATACAGTGGGGGTTTCAATTGATACTGGACCTGTTCAAAGGAGGGGCGCACTTGGCCCAATTCGCTCCGTTTATTTCCGAGATCCGGACGGAAATTTGGTGGAAGTAGCCGAATATATCTAAAAATACTCCAATCTAAGCCTTGAAAAGCCCCGAATCGGGGCTTTTTTATTTTTAAGTAAGTATTTGATTTAATGAATAAATTTATCTTTCCATAGACGCTAAGGTAGAAATTAAGCTCCTATTTGTATATTTTTATTGACAAAGATATATGTAAACTTAGAATTACACTTAGTAAATATAGGTTATTACGATTTTGTGGCAGAGGGTGCCATAAAACCCGCGTGCGGGTAGAGCACGAGTAGTAGGGTGTCTTTCAAAGGGAGAAAACTATGTCAGACCCAAATAAGGTATGGCCCACAGGCTTAACTGAGGCCGAATCTGAGGAGTTACACCGTAATCTGATCCAAGGCACGCAATTTTTTGGCATGATCGCAGCTCTTGCCCATTTACTTGCGTACATTTATTCGCCTTGGCTGAAATAAGGAGATAAAAAATGATTTACGGAAAAATGTGGTGTGTAGTAAAGCCTTCGGTAGGCATCCCATTATTTTTGGGCGCTTGCGCAGTTGGCTCATTCGCTGTTCATACAATGATTCTCAACAATACAACTTGGGTTAAAGCGTTTTTGAATGGCAATGCCGATAAAGCTGTAACAGCCTCGGCATCG
>JACCEB010800672.1_pt1 | contig 10831 bp, 13 predicted proteins | sample 7454761 | NCBI WGS metagenome assembly JACCEB01 (sample SAMN15323454, study PRJNA562643) | freshwater metagenome | isolation source: river surface water | place: USA:Blue River Watershed | collected 2017-08-18 | reverse complement strand
TGCGGCGCCTCCACCAGCACCAGTATTACCACCTGCTCCGCCGCCTGCGGCGCCTCCACCAGCACCGCCACTGGCAGCGCCGTCTCCCACAAACACATTGGGACTGCCTTCGGCTCTTGCAGAGCCATCCTCGTCCTCGTCGCCTTGTCTGTTTACAGGAATTCCTGCAATGAAAACCGTAGGACTACCATTGGCAGTAACATCACTTCCGTCTTCTACGTCACTACCATCTACGCTGATAGGCAGATTATTGGCAAAAACTGTCTGTTGAATAACATCAGTGATTTCGCCGTCATCCTCATTTAGATCACCTAATCGGTGAACTGGTTTCATAGTTTAAGTCCGGGAGGTGCTACTTGAATTCCGCTGAGAGCAGAAGTATATTGATCTGCCAATGGCTTGTCTGTGGCGGCCATCATGACCACCAAGTCAGCATTGAGTTTGATATTCTTTGTTGAGTCTGGTGTGACAGTCATAAAGTAAGGCATCAGTGCAGGCGCACCCTTTGGACCCATTTGCAACACCACTGGGCGGTCAATAATGACTTTGCCTGCTTCCTCGCCCAAAAAACGTGTGATGAGTTCTTCACCGTTGCTGAGTTTGATAGAGACTACATCGCCTTCTTTGTATGGAACTGAAATTAACATCGTTATCCTTTATAGTTTGAATCCAGCAAAGGTATCCTTGCTCACGTCTTGTTTGATACCACCAATCACATAACTTTCAATTTCAGTTTCTTGTGGTGCTACCTGCAAGCCTTTACTGCTGAGCCAGTGCTGGGTCCAAGGCAACGGATTGTCATTGGCACTTTGTTCATAACGTGACTCTTGTCCAAGACCTTTTAGTCGCTTGTTGGCTGTGTGCTCAATGAACTTGTGCAACAACTTTTCATTTAGACCAACAATAGCACCATGGCTGAACAAGTAATTAGCCCACTCTTTTTCTTCGGCCACTACCAGATCATAGATCTCACCAATTGCATGAGCATTTTCGTTTACAATCTCTGCCATTTCTGGATCATCACCACGTTGCCAATTCTTGATGATGTGGCTGGTGATGCTCAAGTGTTGACTTTCGTCTCTGGCAATTAGGCTGATGATCTTTGCAGAACCTTCCATCTTCTTGAGTTCACCAAAGGCAAAACTACAGGCAAAACTCACATAGAAGCGCAGGGCCTCAAGTGCATTGACATTGACCATGGCCAGGAACAATTTCTTTTTAATATCACGAATGTTGCCTTTGCCAGTGACTTCATAAATTTGTGCGGCTTCAATGAACTCGTCATAAGCACGAGTCACTGACTTGGCACGAGCCACAATCTTTTCATCATCGAGGATTGTATCAAACACTTCGGTGGGGTTTGAGTAAACGTTTTTGATAATGTGAGTATAACTGCGACTGTGAATGGTTTCAAAGAATTGCCAAGTGTTCATGCAACCTTCTAATTCTGGTAGACTGCAATAAGGCATGAATGCCATTGCTGGCCCGCGACCTTGAACCGAATCCAACAGTATCTGATATTTGAGATTGGATGTAAAAATAAACTTTTGTTCTTCACGGAACTCCAAATAGTCACTGCGATCCTTTTGCAGGCTGACTTCTTCGGGGCGCCAAAAATATCCCAACTGTGTTTGAGTAAGTTTGTCAAACACAGGATACTTGAATACATCAAAACGTTGACTATTCAAGGCCTTACCAAAGAACATTGGTTGCTTGGTGAAGTCTACTTTTTCTTGATTGAATACTGTAGCGGTCATGGGTTTCTCTTTTAAATTGTGCAGGCTTCGCAGGCTTCGGCGTCGTCGGCTGGTTGCTGAACCACAGGCTGAATTACTTCTGCGGCAGCAACAATGTTGTCTTCGTCTTCGCCTTTGGCGTCGTAGGTATTGTGATAGTAACTGGTCTTCCAACCATACTTGTATGTGGTCAAGAGGTCCTTAAACATCACACTCATTGGCACTTCACCGTTCTCATAGTGCTTGGGATTGTAACTCCAGTTGCCTGAAATGGCCTGATCAAAATACTTCTGCATGGCCGCAACAATGCGGATATAGCCTTCGTTGACTCCTTCATCCCAAAGGAAAGTATAGGCATTCTTTAGGCTGGAATACTGTGGCACAATCTGCTTGAGCGGACCCTTCTTTGACTTCTTGGTGCTCATGTAAGCACGTGGAGGTTCAATGCCGTTGGTTTCGTTGCTGACCACAGAACTTGATTCTGAAGGCATCTGTGCGCTTAGTGTGCTGTGACGCATGCCATGTTCGGCAACGTCTCTGCGTAGGGCTTCCCAGTCATAGTGTAGATCAGTGCCAAGGAAGTCATCGACATCCTTTTTATAAGTGTCAACAGGCAGGATACCCTGGCTGTATTTGGTTCTGTCAAAATAATCACAACGACCTTTTTCTCGTGCCAACTGCACACTGGCGCGAATTAGATAGTATTGGAATGCTTCTGTAAGTCTGTTTACTGCTTGTGCGGCACCTACTTCACGATAGTGTAGGTTCTTCTTGGCCAAATAGTGTGCCAGTCCAATATAGCCAATGCCCAGGCTACGACGAGCCTTGGTAGAAATTTCCGCGGCCAACACAGGATAACGCTGATAGTCAATGATTTCATCCAATGCACGAACTGCCAAATCACAGAGTGTTTTTAAGTCATCTAGTTCACGCAGATTACCTACGTTGATGGCACTCAAAATGCAAAGTGCAATTTCGCCTTCCTTGTCATCTAGTGTTTGAATTGGATCTGTGGGTAGAGTAATTTCTTGGCAGAGATTGCTCATCTTCACTGAGTCTGTGAAACTGCTATGACTGTTGCAGTGATCAATGTTCATGATATAGATACGACCAGTCTCTGCACGTTCTTTCAATAGGTTGGTAAACAACTCCATGGCTGGGACAGATTTCTTGGAAATTGTTTTGTCGTTTTCATAGCGTGTATAAAGTTCGTCAAAGCGATCATTGTCGCCAAATGCTTCGTAGAGTCCTGGAGTGTCGTGTGGTGAGAATAAGGTGATGTTGGATCCAGCCAGGAGTCGTTCGTAGAATAGTTTACTGAGTTGAATTGAGTAATCAAGTTTACGCACACGATTGTCTTCGGTGCCTTTGTTGTTTTTCAAAACTAGAATGTCTTCAATCTCTTTGTGCCAAATTGGAAAATGCACAGTGGCACTACCGCCACGCACACCGTTCTGTGTGCAACTACGCACCACAGACTCATAGACCTTCAAGAAGGGAATAACACCTGTGTGTGCTACTTCACCTCCACGAATCTTAGATCCAATAGCACGGATACGACCAACGTTTAGACCAATGCCGGCTCGTTGAGCAATGTAGTAGCCAACGGCGGAACCGCTGTTGAAGATTGAAGGAAGTGTGTCGTCGACGTCAACCAATACGCAACTGGCAAACTGACGAATAGGTGTGCGAACACCTGACATCACAGGCGTTGGAATATTGATCTTGAAAGTTGAAATGGCATCATAGTATTTGCGAACATAACTCATGCGAGTTTCTTTGGGATAGTTGGCAAATAGAGTAGCAGAGATTAACATATACATGTATTGTGGTGTTTCATAGATACGACCACTGCTACGGTCTTGCACCAAATACTTGTCCACTACCTGACGCATGCCAGCATAGGTAAAGTCAAGGTCGCGATGATGGTTAATCCAAACATCAAGTTGACGCCACTCATCTTCGCTGTAGTAATTCAGCAGTTCTGAATCATAGACACCGCGCTCAACGTTTTTCTTTACAACATTGATCAGTGGAACATAGTCAAACTGACCAAATACATCTTTGCGTAGTCCGTAGAGCAAGAGTCTTGCGGCCGCAAACTGATAGTTAGGTTTTTCCAAACTAATCAAGTCGCTGGCGCTACGAATAAGAATTTCTTGAATTTCTGCTGTGGTGATACCATCGCGAAACTGCAAGTCTGCATTCATTTCAATTTGACTGACAGAGACGCCAGCAAGACCTTCACAGGCTTCTTCAACCATGAGATGGATCTTGTTGATATCTAGGGGCTCTCGTCTACCGTCTCTTTTTACTACACTAATCGTTGATTTCATTGTCTTTTCGTTTTCTGCTAATAAGTTGTTCACCTTGGGCCCCTTGTTAAAGATAGATTACTTAACCTGGGACCTTGGCACAATATCTTTACACTTTAACCAGTCTAGCAAGGTCGCTAGGATGCCATATACGCAATATTTGGAATCTGGCAGATCCTAGGTCAACTACTTCGCCGTCGTAGTAATTTAACAATTTTTTGTCGGGTGTCAAGACCATTAATTTTGTTTCAGGATAGTCTTCTAGTTGTCCTAGAATCAAGTCGCAGTCCTGACCCATGAGCACCATGGTATAGAAAATACCTAGCCCTTGAGCAGAGGTGCAGAACTCACCTTGCCCTACCAGTTCCCAAGGATTTGGCCAAGTTTCTTCGCGCCACGGATCAACTGCTTTGTTCACTAAAGGAACAAACTTCCACCATTGGGCAATCTTGTTCAAGGCGTCAATGTCATTGTCGTTAGATTGGTTTAACTGTTGACGCCAATCGCGCCAGGCCAGAAGCCTAGACTGCTTGTCAGTAAACCAATGCTCCATGTTATAGTGCATCAATACCTATTTATTTTGATTGGTAATACTGTTCTACACGTTGCAACCAAAGTTCAGTGTAGCGATCAAATTCACTGCCTTCAATAATGAACTCTTGGTAGATGTTGTCAGCAGAGCACATGAAGATCACGCCCTTGCGAATGTTGGTTCCCCAGACTTCGTTGTGTGCCATTGCATAGGCTGCGGTTTGAATAAAGTAATCTTCAATCCACTCGCGCTTTTTAGGCTTATTGGTCTGCTTGTGATCCATGATTGCTTCCGCGCCAGCATGAATGCCAACCAAGTCTGTGGTTCCTGCATAGAGCCCTGGAAAATAAAGTTGAACTTCAGTTCCCCAGGTTTCGTTGCAGTTTACCAATCCTTGACTGATAATCGTATGTGCCATCTGATGGCTTTGTATGCTGTAGGGATTTGAACCAGGTTCCCCAGTGTCACCGGTCAGCACATAATTTTCCAACCACTTGTGCATTCGTGTGCCACGGCCTGCGGCTTCCGTGGTAATTTCACGGGCCTTTCCTTCCCCAACACGTTTGCGCCAATTGGCCAGGGCCTGACGCTTTTCCTCACTCTTGGTTTTATCTAGGATCGTAGTAACGCTAGGGACACGCGAACCATCAGGAGTTTCGTATAAACGACTGGCTCCATCAATTCGGTTTAGTTTTTTGTAATTGAACTTTGGATTAAAGATTGGCATTGTCATTCATTATACACACGAGTATAACAAATGTCAATGTTTAATGTTACCAAGCAATGACCCAGGTGAAGGTGGTATTGGTAACGGCATTGACTTGACGGTCAATAGTGTAACCTAAATCTGTAAAGTAAGTTACAACCTTTTGCATTTGGAGATACAATTGACGATCTTCGGTGGCTCCGGTCCATGTGTTGAAATAATCACAGGCCAATGCGTAGCCGGTGTCAGATAAATTTTTGGCCATAGTGGTTGTTGATGATACTGATACTTGCACAGCACCTTCGGCTGCGGCCAATAAAATTTCTTCTTCGAGGTCGCGAATTTCACGCAACACAATAATGTCTTGTAGCGCCTTGGCACGGGCCTCGGCTGCTGTTAACATAACGCGACTCATAGTCCTAGTGCCTTCCTGGCTTTGTCAATGGCCATTGATTTTACTTTTTCTGCATTGGCTTCGCCATCTTCGGCACCTGTTGGAATAGTAGTTAGAGTAATTTCTTTGTCGCTTACGTCTGAAACCAGATCGGAATTTTTGTTTTTCAAACCAACAACAAAGTCTCTAATGCTAGATTCCTGTCCTTGTGCAGAGTAACCTAGTCTCGACAACATGCCTACTAATTCAGCCATTGGTAAATTGGCCTTGCCGTCCATATGGGCCTTGACGACCAGCATTTTAACAGCATTAGCAAAATCGTTGTCTACTTGACTAAGTTCACTGAGCGTCACTCTTGATCTCCCGTCCGGTAGGCTCTGATTCAGGGCCTGAACTGCTAGGAAACACAGGAGCGGGTTCTTCGCTGTCAGCACCTAAATCGCCAAGGTCAGCGGCTGGTGCGGCGGTAGGATTAGTCAATGACTTGATAGCACCGTCAATGCTGTCTTTGGTTTGTGTTAGGGCTTCCATTGCTGATTCAATAGCAGATTTAATTGCTGAACCAAACTGTTCGCCTTCGCCATCACCAATTTTGGCTTTGATCTGGTCTACCAGTGTGATAAGATCGCTGCCTAGCATGTCTGCTACGTCTTCGATCATATCCTGGAATTCTTTGCTCATGCTTTGAGCGGCCAATACTACTTCTGCTTGTTCTAGGTCAGCATCATCTAATTCTGCTTCATGTAGAACAACGTCAACGTTGGCTAGATCTTCATAGATCTCTTTATGCAAAATTGCACGAGTATATGCTTCTCCACCACGACTAGCCAGTGTGTCAATTTCCTTGGTAACGATGGCCAATTGCTCACGCAACTTGCGACCACCAATACTTTCGTCAACGACAATGCTTTGCTTACGCAAGGCTGCGCGGGCGGCTTCAGCGGGTGTAGTAATTGTTGAAATATCTTGGAATTTCATGTTATCTCCGATCTGGAATTATTTAGCGTCGTTTCTTATTAAGACGAGCCACTCTTCTGGATAGTGGATTGAACTTTTTGGTTCTTTTTGTCTTAATTTTGATCCTGGCGCCCATACGGGCTTTGGTTCTGCGTAAAACGATGCGTTTTTTAATGTCGACTTTTTTGCTACAACTGCTGGCGGCACTTACTACACGCCCTCTTCTGCGCCCTGTAGTGCAACGTATCTTTCTGGCAACTTTCTTACCTTTGCGAGCCCAGACAATTTTCGCTTCGACAATTAATTTCATTTAATTTGTTACTTAGGTAAATGGGTAAGAATGTAACCTAGCATACCTAACAGCGCGACAATTACAGTGGCCGTTGATGTAACCATTACATTGAATCTGCGATCTTTGGATTCACCAATAAGGTTTTTTACTTCCTTAAAATTAGTGTCAGAAGACTTTTTAAACGCATCAAAGTCCTGTTGCAGATGGTCCAAACGTAGTTCGACTGCTGAAAACTTTTCTTCTAGTCTATGGTAACGCTCGGCACAGAGTTCAACGTGTAGGTTGAGGTCTTTGTTCTCACCTTCAGCAATATTTCTGCCCATTATTATTTTTCCATGCAAAAAAAGCAGACTCTTGTCCACTTAATTTTGTAGTTGGTGCCTTAAAATGAGCCTAGGTGAGTCGTGGTATTGCGTTGGGTTATTTGGCTTTATTTAGCCAAACTATAGCGACTCATGGCGGATAAAAAAGGTGTTGGCCAGGTCACCATTGGTGATGATCTTGGGCTCTAGTTTGGCAGTTTCATTGAGCCCTGTTTTCATTGGTAGCCCATTGGCTTCACTGATCAGGGTCTTCTCGTTCATCAAACCAACTTTGTCAACAATCCACTTATAAGACCAAACTGTGTGCTTGCCTTTATAGTTTTTACCAAAGAATCCATCAGTGATATCTTGGTCAGTGACCATGTCTACTCCTGACAAAATTGGTTGACCGCGCATGCTGATCAAATCCATTAGGATATGTAAATTGTCTCGGCTTTCATTGGAATCAAGTCCAATGTCGAATAAAGTCCAGGCCGTGAAGAATTCTGGATCCCCTCCAAAATGTGCGCCAGGGATAGTCCAACTTTTCTTTTCTGACATTAGGGTATAATTTTGGTTGGTCTGGTAATTGCTTTGCCTAGTGCCCAACCTGCGGCACCTGCGGCAGCAACCTTGGCCACAGAACTTAGGAAGCCGTTGCTGGAACTGGTTCCTGCTACAGCGGCACCTGCTCCTACCAATGCTATTTCTGCGTTGGCAACATCATCAATTTCCCAGCCTTTGTTTTTGGCCAGTGTTTCCAACATGGGATACAAATCACTGCGTCTTGCTCGTGTGCGATAGTATTGTAAAAGTCTAGTGACACAGATTTGTTTCTGGAAAGTGGTTAGGTTTTCCCAGTCAGTGATCAGTCGACGCATGCTCTTGTAGTTAGAAACATCAATGCCCATCTGTGGTTCTAATCTAAACATGAGTCTGATGGCTGTGGCACGATCCAGTGTGCCATTGGCTAGGCCTTTGAGAAAATCTTTGGCCATCTTTTCTTTGATGTGCAGTCTAGTTGACAGCACAGCATTTTGTTCTGTGCCATTGAGTTTCTGGGCAGTTTTGCCAGAGGGATTGGTGGCAATGTGCAGAGCCTGATAAAGGTCTGTGCCAACCACACGTGGCTCTCTGAAGCCACCAAACATCATTGTCTTGCGAGCATAGGTCTGTGCAAATGGTGCTGTTTCAAATTCTTTGTTGAACACATACAAGGTCAACAAACTTAAAAATGCACTATCAACAGCATCACGCAAGGTCATGCTGGACAAGTAATTGTTTCTGAACATACGACTTTCGTTGCAGTTCTCTCTGATGAAACTGTAGTCTTCTTGGTTTTCCATTATATTCCCTTGCCCATGAATGCTGGTCTATTTACAAATTTAATCTTGCCGTGTGGGGTGGCTGAAACGTAACCTTCGTGCCCACCAGTGGTTCTGATACCTTCGGGATGATCAGCCACATGCTTGTCCAACTGTTCTTTGATGTCATGCTTGAGTTCTGTCATAAGGGTGACAATTTTCCAAGCAGTATCGTAGGCTTTCTTGTATTTCTGTAAATGTGCAAGAATGTTTTCTTGCTTTTTGGCTGTAAGGCCTGCTGGGCCTTTTATCCAGTCTATGAACTCACGGCCTGCACTGGAATCAATGTCCTGGCCTGCACGGGCTTTGAATGTGATAAAACTCTTGAACAGATCAGGTAAGTTTGCAATTTTCAAAGCACCAATGTTGAAAGGATCCAGCATGTCATCAATTTGCTGTGCTGGCGCACTGGCCAATAAATTACGCACACTTTGAATTTCTGCTTTGGGCTTTTTCAACTTGACTGTGTCGTCAAGTTTGGTTTCTGGTCCAAACATTACCAACTTAGAACTGCTTGACATGTTGTTGAGTGCAGGTGTTGTGGGTGTTGGTTCTGCAAAAGGATCTGCTGCCGAATCTGCCGAATCGTAAACACCGTGAACAGCAATGCCGGCTTGACTGCGTTTGATTTTGGCGCCAATGTCTTGAGCCAACTCAAACTCATAGTTGATCTTGTTGGGTTTGAAACTGACTGTGCTGTCAGTGGTTTTTAATTCTGCTGGTGTCATCCAAAGCATGTCGCCTTGAAACATTTTGCCAACACTACGTTTTGGTGTCACAGCCTTTAGCAAATCAAAGATGCCGGCAAACTTGGCAGCATATTCAGCACGGCCCTGTTGATCAGGCTTGCGATTATAGATCATTGCGCTGAGTGCATCTGCTGTGGCAGGACGTCCGTCATATTTTTTAGCACCAATGCCAGCCTTGTCAGTGACAATGAATGTGTTTTTATCTAGCCAGCCAAAGATAACTGCTGGCGAACCGTCCCACTTGACTGTGGTAGTCACTGAGTGATTGTCAATGGCATGCTCAATGGCATTGATGCCACGAACAGCACCTTGCAAGCCATTTTCGTCAAAGATGATTTCTTCAGGGTGATCAATCCTTGCTTTGGCTTCTGTCAGCACCGGCTTGGTGTTGCTGATTACTTCTGTGATCTTCATGCTGATGGGTGACTGTCAAAATAGGCCTTCATGGCGTTTTCATATTCTTTGGCACGGCGAACGGAATAGTCTTCATCGCTTTCGCCGGAGTTGCGTGGTAACTTGGCGCTGGCGGCAGCGGCCGCATTGTGAGCGTTTTGATGACGCTGTTCTTCTGCTGATCCTGGTGTTTCGCCAGGGCCTGGCTTTGGTTTATCCTTGGGGTTTGGCTTTGCTGGTTTAAATGCATCCAACAATCCCATGGCTTCTTTACCCCAGTTGTGCAAATGCCCGTATGCCACACTACTGTCTTCTTTACCAGCGGCTCGCTCACCAGCGGCCATGGCAATCCACTGACCTAGGAAGGCGTTAATACTTTTAGTATTCTTCTTAATAAAGTCCGAGACTACAGTTTTAAATTCTGGTGGTTGCTTGGCAAAGTCTAGGTGTCCTACCAGACTGGCCTGCATCTTGTTTGCATCAATAAGCGCGAAAGGTTTTCCAACCAAGGCCTGCAACTGTGGTGTAGGCATATTGACATACTTGGATTGAATGCCTTTGATAATGTCAACAACCAGACCCTGCATGTTTTCTTTGAAGTCGTTGTTGGCCTGTAGGGCAACATGTAGTTCACTGCCAGGAGTGAACAATGCTTTATTGATTTTGTTGCCATCAGTGACAAATTTCTCAACAGAAGCATCATCAACTTTGAATTCATCGGGCGCATCTAGACCTTTGCCCATGCCAACCATCTCACGGAATTCCCAGTCCAATAATGTAACTGCGACCACAGTTGATACAGCATCAACATGCCCTTCTTGGCTAAGGCCTTTGATTTGCTCAGGTGCTGTCTTGCTGGTAATATAGGTCATGATTAACTTGACTACATCGCCGGCACGCCACTGCTGTTTTGCATGAACGTTTACACCTGCAAGGATTTCTCGTTGGTTTGCTTTTAAATGATTGATCAGTTCATCTCTGCTAACTTCGCCAATTTCAGATCCAGTTTTGCTCAAGTTAGCGGCCACTGTAAAAGCAGCCATGATGATTTTGTTTAGTGGAATTTGTTCTAGGATTTCTTCACCAGGAGC
>JACCEB011953967.1_pt1 | contig 10833 bp, 9 predicted proteins | sample 7454761 | NCBI WGS metagenome assembly JACCEB01 (sample SAMN15323454, study PRJNA562643) | freshwater metagenome | isolation source: river surface water | place: USA:Blue River Watershed | collected 2017-08-18 | reverse complement strand
GCAATGCCGCGGCCGTGGTGAGCGAGGTTGAAAGCGATGCCGACCTGACGCGCATGATGCAAGCCCTGCCCGCAGTGGAAGACTTGCTCGAAGCGGCAGACGACGCGCCCATCATCCGCATGCTCAATGCGCTGCTGACGCAAGCAGCACGCGACGGTGCGAGCGACATTCACATCGAACCCTACGAGCGCCACAGCAGCGTGCGCTTTCGGGTCGACGGCACGCTGCGCGAGGTGGTGCAACCCAACCGTGCGCTGCATGCAGCCTTGATCTCTCGTTTGAAAATCATGGCGGAGTTGGACATTGCCGAAAAGCGTTTGCCGCAAGACGGCCGTATTTCGTTGCGCCTGGGCCAACGGGCGATTGACGTACGCGTGTCCACCTTGCCCAGCGCCCACGGCGAACGCGCAGTGTTGCGTTTGCTCGACAAGTCGGAAAGCAAACTCACCCTCGCCGCCGTGGGCATGGCGGGTGAGACACGGCAACGTTTCGAAGCCCTGATACAGCAACCCCACGGCATCATCTTGGTCACGGGCCCCACGGGCTCTGGCAAAACCACCACGCTGTACGCCGCGCTGCAAGGCTTGGATGCCACGCGCAGCAACATCATGACGGTGGAAGACCCGATTGAGTACGAGCTGGCCGGCGTCGGCCAAACCCAGGTCAATCCCAAAATTGACTTGGACTTTGCCAAGGCCTTGCGCGCCATCCTGCGTCAAGACCCCGACATCATCATGATCGGTGAGATTCGCGATCACGAGACCGCACAAATCGCCATCCAAGCCTCACTCACCGGCCACTTGGTGCTGGCCACGCTGCACACCAACGATGCCGCCAGCGCCATCACGCGCCTGACCGACATGGGTGTGGAGCCCTTCTTGCTCAGTTCATCGCTGCTGGGCGTGTTGGCCCAACGCCTGTTGCGCAAAACCTGCACGCACTGTTCAGGCCAAGGCTGCGATGCCTGTGGTCACAGCGGCTACCAAGGACGCACGGGTATTTTTGAATTGCTCACCACCAACGACGACATACGTGCCCTCATCCACAACCAAGCCAGCGAAGCGCAACTGCGCGAGGCAGCCTTGCGCCACGGCATGACGCTGATGCGCGACGATGGCGAGCGCTTGGTGCGTGCGGGCATTTCCAGCCGCGAAGAGCTGGTGCGCGTGACCCGCGATTGAACCTCTGCGACCCACCCTGATTCCCCATGCCCGCCTACGCGTTTGAAGCCCTCGACCCCCAAGGCCAAACCCGCCGTGGTGTGCTCGAGGCCGACACCGCACACGCGGCGCGCAGCCAATTGCGTGCGCAAGACTGGGTCCCGCTTCAAGTCAACCCCGTGCAACGGCGAAGCCAAGGCTTGCAGACCGTCATTTGGGAGCGCGCCGTGTTCTCGCACACGCAACGTGCGGTATGGACGCGTCAACTCGCGGGCCTGGTCGGTGCAGGCCTGCCTTTAGAGCGAGCCTTGAGCGCCCTTGCCGACGAAGCCGAAACACCGCGCCAACGTGACTTGGTCTCTGCGCTGCGCGCCGACGTCAGTGGCGGCACACCATTGGCCAAAGCCCTCAGCCAACACCCGCGCGAGTTCAACGCCATCTACACCGCTGTCGTGGGCGCCGGCGAACAAAGCGGTCACTTGGACCTCGTGCTCACGCGCTTGGCCGACGATTTGCAAGAACAACAAAACCTGCGCAGCAAACTCTTGGCTGCGGGCCTGTACCCCGCCATCGTGAGCTTGGTGGCCTTGGTGATCGTGCTGTTTTTGCTGGCCTATGTGGTGCCACAAGTGGCCCAGGTGTTTGGCAGCAACCAACAACAGCTGCCCGCACTCACCCGCTTCATGTTGGGCTTGAGTCATTTGGTTCAAAGCTTTTGGCTGTGGGGCTTGCTGCTCATCGCCGCTGTCAGCGCGATCGCACATGCCGCCTTGAAGCAGGCCGAGGTGCGCTTGCGCTTTGATGCAGCTTGGCTGCAGCTCCCTTTAATTGGACGCTTGGCGCGTGGGTACAACGCCGCGCGTTTTGCCAACACACTGGCCATGCTGGCCAGCGCAGGTGTGCCTATTTTGAAAGCCCTGCAAGCGGCGGCCGACACCCTCAGCAACACAGCACTGCAACGCGACGCACAAGACGCGCTGGTGCTGGTGCGCGAGGGTGCCCCGCTGGCCTCGGCCCTCGCACAACACCCGCGCTTTCCGCGGCTGTTGGTGATGTTCTCGCGCTTGGGCGAACAAACCGGCACGCTACCTGTGATGCTGCAACGGGCGGCCACACAGCTCAGCGAAGAGGTGCAGCGCCGCGCTTTGCAGCTGGCCACGGTTCTGGAGCCCTTGCTCATCGTGGCCATGGGTGCGATGGTCATGCTCATCGTGCTGGCGGTGATGCTGCCCATCATTGAACTCAACCAATGGGTCAGATAAGCCCTTACAGATCATGAGCATTTCACTCGACGGTAAATTGGTGGTGGCCATTTCCTCACGCGCGCTGTTCGACTTCGAAGAAGAAAACCAAGTGTTCGAACAAGGCGATGACCGCGCCTACATGAACCTGCAACTCGATCGCCTCGAAACCCCAGCCAAACCAGGCGTGGCTTTCTCGCTGGTGCAAAAACTCTTGGCCTTCAACACGGCCGAGGCGCAGCGGGTGGAAGTGGTCATCCTCTCGCGCAACGACCCCGTCAGCGGCATGCGCGTGTTTCGATCTGCCCAGCACTATGGACTGCCCATTCAGCGCGGCAGCTTCACACGCGGGCAGTCGCCTTGGCGCTATTTGCGTCCGCTCAATGCCAACTTGTTTTTGTCGACGCATTTGTCTGATGTGCGGTCGGCACTCGACGCAGGCGTGCCTGCCGCACAGGTCTACCCCCATTCGGCCCATGCCTCAGAGGCCAACCCGCACGAGGTGCGAATTGCGTTTGACGGCGATGCCGTGCTGTTCAGCGACGAGGCCGAGCGGGTCTTCCAAGCCCAAGGCTTGGATGCTTTTCAGCAGCACGAAAAAAGCAAAGCCGCACAGCCACTTTCTGCGGGTCCCTTCAAACCGCTGCTGGCCGCCTTGCAAGTGCTGCAACAGGCGGGTACGCCCCATATGCGCATTCGCACCGCGCTGGTCACCGCGCGCAGCGCGCCCGCCCATGAGCGTGCCATTCGCACGCTCATGAACTGGAACATTGAGGTGGACGAAGCCATGTTCTTGGGCGGACTTGAAAAAGGCGAGTTCTTGCGTGAATTTGAACCCGACTTTTTCTTTGATGACCAAACCGGTCACATCGAATCTGCCGCCCGTCACGTGCCCGCAGGCCATGTGGCCAGCGGTGTGCGCAACACCGAAGTTTGAGAACACATGAACGCATTCAAAGCAGTCGCCAACAACGTCGCGACGAACTGGCAGAAAAGCCGCTTACAGCTGAGCCGCGTGTGGGCCTTGTCGCTGCCCTACTTTCAGTCGGAAGAAAAATTCCGCGCCCGCGTGTTGCTGGCCGCTTGCGTGGGTTTGAACTTGGGCATGGTCTACATGATGGTGCTGTTCAACGACTGGAACCGCGTGTTTTACGACGCCCTACAAAACCGCGATGCCGAGGTGTTTTGGCATCAGCTCGGCGTGTTTGCCCTGCTGGCCACATGCTTCATCGTCGTGGCGGTGTACCGCTTCTACCTCACGCAACTGCTACAAGTGCGCTGGCGTGCTTGGATGACGCGCGACTATTTGCAACGCTGGCTCGGTGGCCATGTGTTCTACCAACTCGAACTGCAAAGTAAAAACGGCACCGACAACCCGGACCAACGGATTCAAGAAGACGTGCAGCAATTCACCGCAGACACCGTGAGTTTGTCGCTCGGCTTGCTCGACGCTTCCGTCACCCTGCTGAGTTTTGTGGGCATCTTGTGGTCGCTGTCGGGCGGTTTTAGCTTTGACGTGGCCGGTGAGACCTTCCACATCCCCGGCTTCATGGTGTGGATGGCCTTGAGCTACGCCTTGGCAGGCAGTTTGATCGGCCACTTCATTGGCCGCTCGATGGCGTCCCTCAACTTTGCGCAGCAACGCTTAGAAGCCGACTTTCGTCACCACCTCATGCGCGTGCGTGAATACAGCGAAGCCATTGCTCTCGACCGCGGGGGCGCGGTGGAACAGCTGTCGCTGCAAGAGCGATTCAAGCAAGTGCTCGACAACTTCATGCGTTTGCTGCGCGTGCAAAAGCGCTACACCTGGTTCAACTCGGGCTATGGTCAAGCGGCGGTGGTGTTTCCCATGTTGGTCGCGTCACCGCGCTATTTCAGCGGCGCCATTCAACTGGGCGAGTTGATGCAAATTTCGTCGGCCTTTGGCCAAGTGCAAGAGTCGCTCAGTTGGTTCATCAGCAACTACAGCCGCTTGGCCTCGTGGCAAGCCACCACCCTGCGTTTGACGAGTTTTCAAGACCAAATGTTGGCGGTTACGTCGCCCACAACAACCGCCAGCGCAGCAGGCATGACGGCCTTGCACACCACACCCCTCACCGTGTCTCTGCCCAATGGCGAAGTGCTGTTGGCCGACACCTCGCTCAACGCAGCCGCGGGCGACACCATCTTGATTCGGGGCCCCTCGGGTTGCGGCAAATCCACCTTGCTGCGTGTCTTGGCAGGCATTTGGCCGTACGTCACCTCGCCCACCCACGACCGTCGCGGCGAGCCCATCACCTACGGCCCCGTGGTCTTGCCCGAAGGCAGCGTGTTCATGCCGCAGCGCCCCTACTTCCCCGAAGGCACGCTGCGCCAAGCGCTGGCCTATCCTGACAGTGCCGAACAGCACACCGACGAAGCCCTGAAAAACGCGCTGTACGACGCACTGCTGCCGCATCTGGTGAACGAACTGGATTCCGCTGGGCATTGGACGCAACAACTCTCGGGTGGCGAGCAACAGCGCTTGGCCCTGGCCCGCGTGCTGCTCAAGCGCCCCCGCTGGGTGTTTGCCGACGAAGCCACCAGCGCGCTCGATGAAGCGGCAGAGAAGATGCTGTACGAAAAGCTGTTGACGATGGTGCGCGAAGAAGGCGGCGGCTTGGTGTCGATTGCCCACCGCCCTGGCGTGGCCACGCACCATGAAACCGTGTGGCAGTTTGTGGCAGCTCCCGAAGGTCATGCCGCAAAGTTTGTCTTGGTCGCTGAGTAAATCTCAGGCCTTCCAGCGCGCCCAACCTTTGGCCCGCAAATCACACGCGGGGCAGGTGCCGCAGCCATAGCCCCAGGCATGGCGATGGGTGCGATCCCCCATGTAACACGTGTGGGTGTGCTCCACGATCAGGTCGACCAACTGCTCGCCCCCTTGCGGCTGCGCTTTTTGACCGAGGTCATGCGCCAGCTGCCAGGTTTGGGCTTTGTCGATCCACATCAAAGGCGTTTCAATCAGCAAGCGTCGGTCCATGCCAAGCGAGAGGGCCAGTTGCATGGCCTTCATGGTGTCGTCGCGGCAATCGGGATAGCCCGAAAAATCGGTTTCGCACACGCCGGTGACGATGACATCCAAATCACGTCGGTAAGCCAAGGCCGCCGCCAGAGTCAGGAACAACAAATTGCGTCCTGGCACAAAGGTGTTGGGCAGGCCTGAGGCTTCCATCTTGAACGCCATGTCACGGGTGAGCGAGGTTTCGCTCACCTGCCCCAGCACCCCCAGGTCGAGCAAATGGTCTTCGCCCAACTTCGGCGCCCATTGTGGAAATTGGGCACGCACTTGCGCCAACACTTGCACGCGCGCCTCGAGCTCGACCAGGTGCCGCTGGCGGTAGTCAAAGGCCAAGGTTTCGACCCGTTCGTACTGCGACAAGGCATGGGCCAAACAGGTGGTGGAGTCTTGTCCGCCCGAAAACAAAACCAGTGCGTTGCGGTGAATGGGGTGACGTGCTTGCATGGACGGCTCAATGTGAAGAGGCTTGCGGCGCCGCAGGCGCATGCGAGAGTTTGTCGGTCAGCGCAATGGCCAAAGCGCTGAGCAAGAAAGTGATGTGGATGATGGTTTGCCACATCAACACCTTCTCGTCATAGTTGGCCGCATTGATGAAGGTCTTGAGCAAATGAATGGACGAAATACCGATGATGGCCATGCCCAGCTTGACCTTGAGGATCGAGGCGTTCACATGGCTGAGCCACTCGGGTTGGTCGGGGTGGTTTTCCAGATACATGCGCGACACAAAGGTTTCGTAGCCGCCGACGATGACCATGATGAGCAGATTTGAAATCATCACCACATCGATCAAGCCCAAGACCACCAACATGGTGATGGACTCGCTCAGGTGCGTCACCGTCATGCCATTTTTGTAGCCAATGCTGGTGACCAAGGCGTCGAGCGCGGCTTGGCTGCCAAAGGCGGCTTCAATCAGGTGAACCAGCTCCACCCAAAAATGAAACACATACACGCCTTGCGCCGCAATCAAACCCAAATACAAGGGCAATTGCAACCAACGGCTGGCAAAAATAAATCGGGGCAGGGTTGGAATTGGCTTCATAAGGAACAATCTGTCGTGAAGGCTTAAATTTTGCCTGAGCCCACCTAAACTCCAGCCATGTTGTTACAAATTTTCTCTTTGATTCTGCACTTCGTCGTGGGCCTGGTGGCGGGCACTTGCTTGCTGCGCATGTACATGCATTGGCAACGCATCAGCTTGTCGCGCAGCAGCGGCAACCCCTTGGCGCCGCTGGTGTTCGCGCTGACGAACTGGATTGTGCTGCCCGTGCGCCGCTTTGTGCCTGCCTTGGGACGCTTTGACACCGCCAGTGGTGTGGCCGCCTATGCGGTGCTGCTGGCCAAGCATTCGCTGCTGTGGCTGATGGCAGGGGCGACAACCCATTCACTCAGTCTGTTGAGCCACGCAGGCTTTGAGTTGCTGGGCGTGATTCTGTCGAGCCTGATGTGGCTCGTGATTGGCTACGCCCTGATGTCTTGGTTCAACACGGCCTCGGATGTGCGCTATTTCTTGGCGCAGCTGGTGGAGCCCTTGCTTATGCCGCTGCGCCGCGTGTTGCCGCACATGGGTGGGGTCGACTTGTCGCCCATCGTCTTGCTGTTGCTGATTCAAATTGCCGAAATCGTGCTGCGCAGCTTGCAGATGCAGCTTAGTTTTTAAGTTCCACCAGGGTGCCGGTGCGCGCGGCCTGTGCAATCGCTTCGGTCACGCGCAGGTTGTTCAACCCATCCCGCGCGGTGACGAGCGGCTCGGCGCGGCCTTGGATGACATCACACAGATGTTCTATCTGTCGTAGCAACGGGTCTTCGCGCACCAGATCGACCGTTCCCTGCACAAACGGCTTCCACCACGAGCGGTCTTCGGCACGCGCATAGGTTTTCAAACGCATGGTGGGCACCGACAAACTGCCATGGGTGCCTGAGATCACATAACAGTCTTCGTCGGCATAGCTGGTGTAGGCCTTGTTTTCTTGGCTGGTCTGCTCCCAGCTGCGGGCGCAGGCTGCGGTGTCAGACAACATGAAACTGCCCAAGGCGCCACTGGCAAAGCGCAGATTGATTGCGACCGTGTCTTCCACCGCAAAGCCACGCGTGGCATGCGATTGAAACGCCTGCACCGCCACGATGTCGCCGCACAACATGCGCAGGTTGTGCACCTCGTGAATCATGTTGAGCAAAATCGGGCCCGCCCCCTGTTCACGGCGCCAAGGCGCATCGTTGAAATAACTGTCGGGTTTGAAAAACGTGGCGCTGCCCATGACCGCCACCAACGCGCCCAACTGCCCCGAATCCACCACGTGCTTGGCTTGCGCCATGATGGGGCTGTGCGCACGGTGATGGCCAATCAACACCTTGGCCTGCGTGGCTTCCACCTGCGCGACCAAGGTTTGCGCTTCTTGCACCGTGGTGGCAATGGGTTTTTCTAACAGCACAGGCACGCCTGCGGCCATGCATTGCAAGGCTTGCGGCACATGCAGGGCATTGGGGGTGGCCAAGACCATGCCATCGGGTTTGTCATGCGCCAACAACGCGTCCAAGGTGGCATACAGCGGCACACCTTGTGCAGCAGCGATGGCCACCGCCGCCGGCGCGGGATCCACGATGGCGCACAAGGTGCAGCGTTGGCTTTGCGCGATCACGCCCATGTGGGCCAAGCCAATCGTGCCGGCGCCGGCCACGGCCAAACGTAAGGGCGAAGAAACTGAATGCATGGGTGTCAGCCCTGGGTTGATCTGGCTTTGGCATGACGCTGGTTGTTGCAGCGGTCATGGCTGATGGCCAAGTTGTCTTGGTGGCTGTTGCCACCCTCACTCAAGGGTTGAATGTGTTCGAGGGTGGCCTCTTCATGGGCCACATGCGCCCCGCAGACCCAACACGGCACCACGCCATGCATTTGGCGCGCGACCGTTTTGTAGATTTTGTCGCGGGTGAGCTTGAGCCGACTCAAGGTGTTACTTCACCCACGCCGTCAAAGTTTGGGCGTACGCGTCAAAGTCTTTGATGGGACGTTTCGCGACACCCGAGGCTTCCGCCGCACGCGCCACTGCAGGCGCGATGCGTTGGATCAAGCGTGTGTCAAACGGCTTAGGAATGATGTTGTCCACGCCGAACGCCAAATCCAAACCAGGGTAGGCGGCCTGCACTTCGGCCGTCACTTCAAGCTTGGCGAGGTCTGCGATTTCGCGCACACAAGCAATCTTCATGGCTTCGGTGATTTTGGTCGCGCCGCAATCCAAGGCACCCCGGAAGATGTACGGGAAGCACAACACGTTGTTGACTTGGTTGGGGTAATCCGAGCGGCCAGTCGCGATGATGCAATCGGGTCGCACAGCTTTGGCCAACTCGGGGCGAATTTCTGGTTCGGGATTGGCCAAGGCCAAGATGAGTGGCTTGTCCGCCATGGACTTGACCATGTCTTGCGTCAACACGCCAGGGGCGGAACAACCCAAGAACACATCGGCGCCCTGGACCGCATCGGCCAACGTCCGCAAATCTGTTTTTTGTGCAAAGCGCGCTTTGGATTCGTCGTAGCCCCCGGGGCGGCCTTCGTAAATCACGCCTTTGGAGTCGCACACATAAATATTGTCTTTGCGCACGCCCAAACCGACAAACACATCCAAGCACGCCAAGGCCGCAGCGCCCGCACCCGACACAGCAACTTTGATCTTGGCGATGTCTTTGTTCGCCAACTCCAAGCCGTTCAGCATGGCTGCGGCAGAAATGATGGCCGTGCCATGTTGGTCGTCGTGGAAGACCGGAATGTTCATGCGCTCGCGCAGTTTTTGCTCGATGTAGAAGCACTCGGGCGCTTTGATGTCTTCGAGGTTGATGCCGCCAAAGGTGGGCTCCATCGCCGCGATGATGTCGACCAATTTGTCGGCATCGTGTTCGTCGAGTTCAATGTCAAACACATCGATGCCAGAAAACTTTTTGAACAAACAGCCCTTGCCCTCCATCACAGGCTTGCCCGCCAAGGCGCCAATATTGCCCAAACCCAACACGGCGGTGCCATTGGTGATCACGCCCACCAAGTTGCCACGGCTGGTGTACTCGTAAGAGGTTTGCGGGTCTTTTTCAATTTCCAAGCAGGGATAGGCCACACCGGGTGAATACGCCAAGCTCAAGTCGTGTTGGTTGTCCAGCGGGTGCGTGGGCTCCACACGAATCTTGCCCTTGGTGGGTGAGCGGTGGTAATCCAGTGCGGCGGCGCGCAATTCTTGTTCTGCTGGGCTCATGGGTTTGTCCGATTTGTTGTTTTGAAATGGGGGTAGATCCTAGCGCGAACGCAGGATGGCGCTGTCCCCTAGATATCAATGCATACACTTAGGCCCTGCTTTCGATCAACCCTTACGTCGCTGTCTCATGCAAGCCCTTCTTGACGCCATCGCCCAGATGGACCGCCCCATTGACGCCCAACGCGTCTTCCATGGCCGGGGTGGCTTGTACCCAGGCTGCGAACATTGGGCTTTGGATGTTTTTCCACCCGTGTGGGTGCTGACCAGTTTTCAAGCTGTCCATGAAGACGAGTTAGCCACCATCGGGGCTGCGCTGTCCGCACGCTGGTCGGTGATAGCGCCTCACGAACCGCTCAACTGGGTATTTCAATGCCGCGCGGAAGGCCACCTCGAGACCCGCTTGATGCAGGGCCACGTGCCCGAGCCGCATGTGGTCAGCGAGAACGGCACACAGTTTCGGGTGCATGTGCTCAAGGGGCAAAACCACGGTCTGTTTTTAGACATGGCCCAGGGCCGCGACTGGGTACGTCAACACATCCGCCAAGCCGCCCACACACAGCCGCGCCTGAAAGTGCTCAACCTGTTTGCCTACACCTGCGCCTTCTCTGTCGTGGCCTTGCAAGCCGGCGCCAAGCAAGTGGTGAACGTCGACATGAGCCACGGTGCGATGGGGATTGGCCAACAAAACCACCCCCTCAACGGCATCAGCACCGGCGCGACTTTCTTGATGCACGACATCTTCAAGACCTGGGGCAAGATCACGCGCAGCGGCCCGTATGGTTTGGTCATCGTCGACCCACCCAGCTACCAAAAAGGCAGCTTCATCGCCACCAAAGACTATGCGCGTCTGATGCGTCGTTTACCGGAACTGCTCGCCCCCGGAGGCCATGCGCTGCTGTGTCTGAATGCGCCTGAGCTGGGTCTAGACTTTTTGCAAGACCAAATGAAAGAGCTAGCCCCTGAGTTGAGTTTTGTAGAGCGTGTGGCCAATCCTGCGTCGTTTGCCGACGTGTCGCCCGAGCGAGCGCTCAAAGTCTTGGCCTATCAACTGCCGCCTTTGCCGCAGATGCCAGAGGACCCCGCATGAGATCGCACATCGCCATCGTCAACGTGGACAACTGCGAGACCTGGACGCGTTACCGCAACGGTCTGTGCAACAG
>JACCEB011219961.1_pt1 | contig 10833 bp, 6 predicted proteins | sample 7454761 | NCBI WGS metagenome assembly JACCEB01 (sample SAMN15323454, study PRJNA562643) | freshwater metagenome | isolation source: river surface water | place: USA:Blue River Watershed | collected 2017-08-18 | reverse complement strand
AAAATACAAACTCAAATGAATTTATTTCAAATATTATTTACAACCAATTAAATTATATTGGTCAATTAAAATTAAAAAAATCAACATTCAATATTAAAAATGAATTAGATAAATTAAAAGGAATTACTTCGTCAGATATTGATTTGAAAAAACAAGTTATCCTTTCAAAGAATATGCCTGACCATATAAAAAAAATATGTTTAGAAAAATTAGATGAACTTAAAAATGCCAACAATGAAACTTATAAAATTAAAATGTATGTTAATATTTTAATTCAATTCCCTTGGCCATCTGAAACTGATGATAATGTTTTTAAAACTGTATCTGTTGATAAGAAAAAATCAAAAGAATTTTTAGAAAATATTGAAAAGAAATTAGATGACCAAATATTCGGACACAAATTGGCAAAAAATAAAACCCTACAAATATTGGCAAAATTAATATCAGTACAAGGTTCGCATATATCACCTATTGCTCTTTCAGGACCACCTGGTGTAGGTAAAACTAAATTTGCTCAAGTATTGGCTGAATGCTTAGATATTCCTTTTGTACAAATAACACTAGGTGGTCAAAATGATGGAGAACTTTTACACGGTCATGGATATACTTATTCAGGGGCACAACCAGGTTTAATAGTAAAAAAAATGGTAGATGCCGGTTCTGCCCGTTGTATTATGTATTTTGATGAATTAGATAAATGTGTTGCAAAAAATGGTCAAGTTAATGAATTGATGAGTATATTAATACACTTGACTGACCCTATGACAAATGGAGCTTTCCAAGATAGATTTTTCCAAGAAATAACATTCCCACTAAACAAAGTAATTTTTATGTTTAGTTTTAATGATGTATCAAAAATAGATAAAATTTTGTTAGATAGAATGGAAGTGCTTGATGTTGGTTCTTATAGTGTCAAAGAAAAAATAACTATTTCAAATGATCATTTATTAAAACAATTATGTAAAGATATTGGATTTGAAAAATCATCATTAATATTTACCCCTGAAGTTTTAACAAAAATTATTGAAGATTATACATTCGAACCAGGTGTTCGTTCTCTTAAACGTTCCCTTGAAAATATTTTACTTAAACTCAATATTGATAAGATTTATCAAAGAGGATTATTTGAAAATGACAAAACCTATGATGTTGAATCACCATTAGAAATTACTAACGATATTGCAGCAGATTATCTTGGTGAAACAAAAGTTAATTTTAAATCAATTCATCCTAAAGATATGATTGGGGTTGTTAATGGGTTATACGCTACAAGTTTGTGTAGTGGTGGTATTGTTCCAATTCAATTAACAGCAAACCACTTGGGTAAAAATTCTAAATTTATTCTAAAACTTACTGGTAATCAAAAGAAAATTATGAGAGAATCTATATTATATTCTTTTACAACTGCTATTAACTTATTAACTAATGCTGGTAAAGAATTATTCTTTATTAATTATCCTAATGGTATTCATATACATACTCCAGAGGCGGCGACACCAAAAGATGGTCCAAGTGCAGGTGTTGCATTTACATTAGCTTTCTTATCAATGATGTTAGATTTAAAAATTGATAGAACTATAGCACTTACTGGTGAAATTGATTTATATGGTAATGTAACTAAAATAGGAGGTGTTAAATACAAAACACAAGGAGCTATTAAAGCTGGTGTTAAAACTGTTTTCTTGCCTATTGAAAATAAAGAAGATCTGGAAAAAACACAAAAAGAATTACCAGAAATATTTACCCCTGATGTAAAATGTTTCTTTGTTGAACATGTATTAGAAGTAGCTGAAAAAGCTTTAATAGATTGGGATACAAAAAAACATTTAATACAAAATAAAAAATAATTTAACTAATAATTTTTTATTTTTATAAATAAAAAATAAATTTTTATTGATTTTCAGATTGTAATTTTAATAAAGATTTAATTATGTGTCTATCGAAATTTTTAACTGTGGAGTTTGTCCCAACTTCTTTTAAAAATTTATTATATGTTTGAAAATAATTATCTCCCCATCTATCATCTAATTTAAAAAATATTTTATAACAATAATAAAATATAATAAATACTTCTGATTTATAAATTAATTGTTTTCTAACCTCGTTATTTATATATTCAGAATTATAAAATTCTTCTGTTCTTAACAATTTATTTGGATTCTGATGTCCAAAATCTATTAATACAGTATAGTTATTTTTAATTTTGTATATAAAATCTTCCACATTAATATCAAAAGGTATATTATTTTTATTAATCATTACATTTCTAATTTTACCTCTGAAACATAAATCATTATGATATACACCTAATACATAATTTAAATAGTATATTGTAAGACATAATTGAATTGTATAATCTAACCAATCTTTATATAGTAATTTACTTATATATTTTTCATCAAAATCACTATTGATTAATTCATAAATATATTTTTTATTATTATCTTTATTTTTATCTTTATTACTCTCACAATCTAAAATTTTAATAGGTAATAAAATATTTTTATTCATTCCATCTGCAATAATTTTTTTTTTAAATTCTTTATAAAACTCAAATTCATATAATTTGTTATATTTTTCAATAATAACATCATTCTTTATTATATATTTTTTTCCACTAATATTTTTATATCCTACTTCAACTTTATCATTAGTTTTAAAAATATTTATTTCAGTATCGCATGTAATTTTATCTATCATTTAATTTTATATATTAAAAAAAATTATATCAATTAATTAAAAATTATTTTACAAATATGTTAGCATGTTTTTTTGAAAAATCTAGAAGTTTATCTTTTTCTTCTTTATTAAATTCTTCTTTTTTTTCAAATTCAAATGTATATTTATTTTTATCTTCATAATATATTGTTCCATAAAAACTATATACACCAAATAAATCATAATCTTTAATTAATTGATATAATTTTTTTGAGTATAAAAATTTGTAATTTGTATTATTGTAAAAATATAAAAACATTTTGTAATAGAAATATTTTAATTTTATTTTTAATTCAGTATTATTTCCTTTAATAATATTATTAACTAATTTATATTTTTTAAAAAAATTATCTTTTTTATTATACTTGATATCCAATCTTTCTAATAAATATTCAATAATATATGTAATTAACTTAAATTTACTATTATCTTCTGGTAATACATAATTTTTATATTGATATAGAACACTATCTATTGACCATGAAAAATTTATAGCATATGGAATATTATTATCAATTATATACTCATTTAAGTAAAAATTTAAAAAGTTTTCATCAACCCCATAAACAAAATTTTTATTTTTTATAATTGTCTCTTTAGAATAAAGTGTGTCTAATTTACTTTTAGTTCCATAAACTTTAATTATATCAGGTATATTTTTTTCTCCATAACTTTTAAAATAATCTATTATAATTTTAAAATCTAATTTTTTAAAACTAATGAATTTGGGTGCAATACAATATGGTGTTATATGTCCATGATATTCATCATTGTAATTAAATCTTACATTTTTACTTAAACTTGTTATTTTTAAAATATACATTTTTTCTAATAATTTTTTATTTAATTTTGTTAATACTTCTACATTTTCGTTAAAAAATTTATAGTCATCCATATCTGAAATCATCACAATATTTGCATCATTATTTGGAAAATCAAACATGGGAAAAAATCTTACCATTGTACCAAACAAGCCTATATGATAATTTGGATCTTTTTCTAAATATTTTTCACAATGATATACAACTATTTCTACTCTTTCTAATCCTTCAATCATTGACATTAATTCTTTATCTAAATAAATTGAATTATCCATAAATATTCTTATTGTAAAATTATATATCTTTTCCTCTAACACTATTTTATGTAATTCTATAAATCCATCAATATATAACTTAAAATTTTTATATCCTCCATTATACATTTTAAAAAATGATATTGACAGAATATTTTTTTTATTTTTCAAGTCTATATTAAATTTAGCATCTAATTTACATATTGGATTTTCTAAATAGCTCATTTATATAATTATAATTGCTTATATAAAATTATATATTAAAAATAAAAATTATTTATGTGAAAAAAATTATTTATGTGAAAAAAATTATTTATGTTTTTCATAAAAATCTTTTAATTTTTGTATATCATCATCAGTAAATTTGAATTCTTCTATTACGATATCTTTATATTTTGAATTATAATATTTAACCATATTAATATCATAGGTGCCGAATAAATTTGAATCAACAAATAAATTTGAATCAACAAATAAATTATAAAAATCTTTTGGATAAATAAATTTGTATAGTTTATTATTTTTAAAATACAAAAACATTTTATAAAAAACTTTATAAAGTTCGTATTTTTTATCCTCATCCTTATTTGTATATAAAATTTTATCAAGTTCACTAAATTTTTCTTTTGCACTTAGTTTACTATCTAATTTTAAATTTAATTCTTTATAAACATATTCAAATATATAATCAATTAATTTGGTTTCTTTATCTGTTAGTTCAGCATAATTTGACATAATATAATATAATGGAGCAAATATATCCCAATTAAATCTAATAGCAAATGATAATTTATTATCAATTACATAGGGAGTTAGTATCATATTCAAAAAATATTCATCAACTCCATAAATAAAATTTTTATATGAATCATTAAATTTATTTTCGGATTCTTGACCACCTGGATTTTCTCTTTTAACTTTATAATGATAGGAAAAAATTTCATTATCCTTATTATTTTTTACTTTATCAATATAATTAACAATAACCTCACTATTAATTCTTTTAAAAGATGCATAACTAACTGCAACTGCATATGGATTTAAAGTATTATTATGAATAAAATCATGTTTAAAATATAAACTTTTACTTAAATCTGCAGTTTTAAATAAATATAAATCCTCAAATTGTTTTTTATTTTTCATAATATCTAAATATTTTAACATTGATGCGATTGTCACACTATCAATGTCTGATGAAACTACAAGTCCAGCATCATTGTTAGGAAAATTAAAAAACGGAAAAAATCTAACTAATGTACCAAATAACCCAATATGATATTTATCTTGAACCACAAAATTTGGACATGAATATAAAACTGGCTGAACATTTGGTAATTTTTTTATAGTATTAAATAATTCTTTATCCAAATAAATAGAATCATCAATAAAAAGTCTTATTTTAAAATTTAATTTTCTTTTATAAATGTAATTATTAAAATCTTTTAGTCCATTCACATAAGTAGAGAAATCTTTATATCCTCTATTAACCATTTTAAAAAAACAAGTTGAAAATATATCAGTTTTCTTATTATAATCTATTTGAAAAAGTGGAGTGAATTTACAAATATTATTTTTAAGATATTCCATAATATATAATATTATACTAAATTAATAATATTTTTATAATAAAAAAATTTAATTATTCTATAATTTTTTCAATCTGATTCATATCTATTATACTTTTTTTGTCCATAAATTTATGAATTTCTTTAGTTAGATCCATGATTTCTTTTTTATCATCATGTTTTAAATCCTCAATATCTATATCAGATATAATTTCTTTTATTTTTTCAAATAAATTTTTATGTTCAATTATTCCATCTAAATTATATGGACTATTTTTTTCATGAACAATTTCATCATATGATTCTACTAATTTTTTTAATTCTTGTAATAAATTGTTTACATATAATTCTGTTATTATACTATCTTTATCTAATGCTTTTTTTGCAATTTTATGCCAAATATTTTGTTCACCCCATTGTAACATTGGTAACAAAACCCAAGGTTTGATCATAGCTAAAAAGTTTATTCCTTTAACTTTGTTTATATTGTATTTGTGTCTTTCCCAAGGAATTACTGCATTTTCATAAGATATTGTATATATAGGTATTTTTTTATAAAACATATAGAAAATTAATATAGATGTTTCATCAACTCCAGAATGTTTCAATGATATATAACCTTTATCTCCAGCACATTTTTTTAAAAAACTATAATACTCATTGTATAAATCAATATTAGGATTTAATAATACAAAACCAGCATCAATTGATTTGATAAATTTTTCAGAATAATTATAACATTTTTCAATTGAAAAATTTAAATCCTTAGTAATTCCAAAATTTTTAATTTGTTCATTATTTGTATTAACTCCTTTGATAATGAACCCTGGAGTCTTATTATCAAATACATCATAAAAATTATCAGTTAAAGGAAGTATGTCTATATCAATAAATAAAATTTTTTCGTAATCAGTTAATTTTAAAATCTGCCATTTGTTAATACTATATTTCATCCACTTGGAATATTTTTCCAATACATAATATTGTTTATTTAAATTAACTTCTAACATTTCTATGAGTATTACTTTGTCAAAATATTTTTCCAATTCTTTTTTATATTTAATTATTGAATTATCTACCATCACAATCAAACTTATGTCCAAATTATTTTTTTTTATAAACTTTTTATGTACGAATGCACTTAAACATGCTCCTACCACATATAAATCATTACCAAAAATTAACATACATATTGCATTTTTCATATTTAATTATACTATATGTATATAATAAAAATTTTTATAAAAATATTTGAATAGATTCAAAATAATCTGTTATTAAATTTACTTTTAATAATACTGTACTTAATATCAGCTAATTCTAGATTTAATCTAGTAAATTCATTATCCATTTGTTTATCAATATTATTGAATTCAATATTATGTTGAACAATTAATCTTTCATTAATAATAATTTTGCCATCAATTTCATTAACAATTCCATAAATTTTATCATGTTTTTTACCCATAGTTTTTTCGATATCGATACCAAATCTAATAAATTTTGATTTTAATTCCTCACCAATATCAATATCGTCTTGATATTTTTTTATTTCCACACTAAGTTTATCACAAATTTTATCATTAGTTAAAATCCCAATAAATGGTTCTAATTTTTTAAATGCCTTTGCGATTGTCACTTGACTAACATTAAATTTCTCAGCTATTGTTTTCTTTTGAATATTTAATCCATTTAAATGAATCATCAAATATATAGAACCAGTTGCCAAACTTAATGGTGTATGTACTGAGGCTATTTGTAATTTTTGTACATTATTTGATATCTGAATTGATTGTTCTGCATAATTTTCTTTTATTTTAAGTTCTTCACAAAATCTTGTAATAAAGTGTTCTGGTTTTGTAAATTGTACTTTAAATTCCATTTTTTTAAGTTTTGCTAATTTCTGAAAAATTTTACAACCTTTTGTAATTTCTGTATATTTTAATCCAAATAATTCAGCAATTTCTTTTGGTGATCTGGTTTTGTTTTTTTTTCTACAAGCAAATAATATACATCCAGCGATAACACTTTTTCTATTTTTGCCTCTTATAATAATAGATTTACCCTTATTTTTACCAGACACATGTTTACAATCTGATATATTTTTATACATAATTTTTGCATCATCTTCAATACATTTCATAATTTTACCCTCATGACATTTTGCCTGAATTATTTTAAATACATCATTTAAACTTCTTTCTTTATAAGGCATTGCTGCCCATCCATGAAGAGTTTTAATTCTGGATGAACATGAACCAGCGATTGTGGTTGCAGTTGAAGATTGTGGTAAAAGTTGAGAAATTGGATGCGAACATCTGTTCATATCTTTTTTATTATCATCATTATATTGTGTCCATTCTGGATTAGAATCAAGTAGTGTTGAAATAATTTGTCCACATTTTTTACACACAACAATACCATGTGAAGTATCTTCAACGACATCATCATCTTGACAATTATCACAAAACATTAATCTTTTTCTATCCTTAATATTTGATTCTATTCCTATTTCATTTCCATACATAGAATCCATGAGATTATTGTATTTTTCAAAATCATTTATATCGATATTATCAAAATCTAATGTACAATCATATTCCTCAAATTCATTATCAGAATCTTCAACTTCCAATTCATTTAATTCTTCAAATTCTTTATCATAATTAAATTCACGTACGTTAACTTCATCTATTTCATTATCTGAGTCAGAACTAGAATTTTCTGAATCCGAATCATCTAATTCTGACTCAGAGTAATTCGACATATTGTCAGAATGTACATCTTCTTCAATCATTATTTTACTATCATTTTTTTCTTTTGAAATATCATTTTTTGATAATGAATTTATTACATCACTATAATATTCGTCATTATTTAGTATTTTTGAATCTGATTTATTATGATTCTTTGTTGTCATTATGCTATTATATATAATTAACATAATTTTAAATTAAATCAATTTTTTAAACAATTTAAAAATATATTAATATACAAAAATTTAATCTGTATTAAAATCCTTATCTATATCCATATTTATATTATTAAAAATTGATTTAATATATGTATATATATAAGTATAAGATTATACACATCATTATAAATTTAATGGAAAATAAAAAATTTAAACCTATTATCAATAAAAATTGGTATGAAATTTTTGATTTAATTGATAGGGAGGTATTTGAAATTACTGAGGATTCATATAATGAAGAAATTAATAAAAAAACAAATATTTTTCCAATATACAAAAAAGTATTTTCTTTTACAAATTATTGTTTACCTTCTGAAATAAAAGTATGTATAATTGGTCAAGATTCATATCATAGTGTATATACCAATTCAAAAGGTGAAACTAAACCACAAGCACAAGGACTAGCATTTTCTGTTCCAAAAGATTCACCAATACCTCCTTCGCTAGTTAACATTTATAAAAATTTATTAAACTTTGGTCATATTTCTAAAATGCCTACACATGGATGTTTAGACTTTTGGGCATATCAGGGAGTACTTTTATTAAATACAAGTTTGTCAGTCGAACAATCTAAAGCTAATTCACATCAATCAATATGGTTTATGTTTACTGATGAACTAATAAAAATTATTTCGCAAAAATGTAAAAACGTTGTGTTTGTGTTATGGGGAGCAAATGCTTATGAGAAAAAAAAACTTATTGAAAATCAAGATTCTCATAGATTTGTTGTTTCATCACATCCTTCTCCATTTTCTGCTCACAATAAATTTAAACAATATGATTCTTTTATGAATACTGATCATTTTGGTCTTATTAATAAATATATTAAAGAACTTGACAAATCTAATAATAATAAAGATACTGAAAAAGATAATAGTATTTGTTGGATGATTTACTAAAATATTTTTTTATTATTTGATAATATAAAAAAAATTATATTATTAAAAAAATTATATTATTAAAAATTAAATATTAGTTACTCTAAATATTTCATTTAATACTTTAGGATCACATACCGAAGGTAAAGTTGATGAAGTTGTTGATGTAGAATCATCACACTGTTTCTTACTTGGTTTCTTACTTGGTTTCTTACTTGGTTTCTTACTGGGAACTTTACTTGGTTTCTTGCTAGATTTTTTCTCGCAATTATTTTTTTTATTATTTTTAATCCAATTTTCATATTGCTTTTTATTAATAAAAATTGATGAACTTAAAGAAGATTCAGTTGTACATGAAGTTGTTGAACTACTTGAACTACTTGAACTACTTGATTTACATGCTAATTTTGATTTTTTAGATTTTATATTTGATAATGGATTATATTTTCTATAAACAATACGACTAGGTGATGAACTAGTACTATTTGATGTGCAAGAGGTAGAAGATGTAGAAGAAGATGTAGAAGAAGATGTAGATTCTGAACTAGAACTGGAACTCGAAGTAGAAGGTTTGCAATATTTATTATTCTTTCTAATCAAAGACTTTAATGAACAAACAGATTTTGGATTTAATTTTTGAGGTAAATTATTCTTTTTGGTGGATTTGGATTTGGTATTTACATTTGTAGATTTGGATGTAGATGTGATTTCTGAACTAAATCTTGATTTGAATTTTTCAATTTCTTTGGTTAGATTAAAATTTTTAGCATAATTACTAATACTTTTTATAATAGTTTGGTATGATGATTTAGTATTGGCATCTACACATTTATTTTTATGTTTATGTTTGGAATTTGATTTGGATTTTGATTTAGGTTTGCATTTACGACTTGAACTAGACGAACTAGAAGAACTAGAACATGAAGAATGTTCACATAATTCCAAAATAATTTTCCATAGCCAACAAATTAATTTGTTCAAATGTTTAAAAATTATTATTATTAGCTCTTTAATGTAGCCTGCTAATATAATAATAACTTTGAAAAATTCTGTAACAACTTTAATTAAAAATTCAAAAATCAAGACTATAATAGACGGGTTACAGGTAGAACTACTTGAACTACTGGATTTTTTAGTTGTGGTTGTGGTACAAGTACAATTTGATGTTGAACAAGAACAACTGGAACAAGTACATGGAGATTCTGAATCAGAACTAGATGTTGATGTATAAGAACTTGTACAGGAAATTGATGAATCTTTTGCACATTTTTTATTTTTATTACAACATTCCTCAGAATCAGAAGAGCTTGAAGAATCAGAAGAATCAGAAGAATTAGTTGTTGAATTTACACTAATACATTTTTTAAAATTTGAATCTATAGATTTAATACATTCATTAATAAAAGAAATTGAAGTTGATGAAGTTTTTTTTTCACCAATTTTTGCATTAGGTGTATTTTTATTTTTTTTAATAAATTTTTCAAATTCTTTTGAAGTGTCAGATGAACTTTTTGATAAATTGTTAAGTTTTTTATCAACATTAAATTTATTTTGTGAACTTGATAACAATGAATTATTTTCGATATCCTTTGATTTTTTAATATTGGATTGTTCATTATTTTT
>JACCEB010050698.1_pt1 | contig 10834 bp, 12 predicted proteins | sample 7454761 | NCBI WGS metagenome assembly JACCEB01 (sample SAMN15323454, study PRJNA562643) | freshwater metagenome | isolation source: river surface water | place: USA:Blue River Watershed | collected 2017-08-18 | reverse complement strand
TCAGAGATTCTGGCTTCACTGGCTGACGCACTAGACACCCCTGTTTCAGTGATTTTGCGCGAGGTCAGCGATCGTCTGGCCATCCTTGAAGGCGTAACCGTGCCTGACCTGGTTCCTGACACCTTCGCCGAGAGCATCGAAGAGCACAAGTTCGCCAGTGTCGAGCTTGATGAGTTCGACGCCTTTCTTTTGGGCACCTCGAGCGGCAACACCGCTAGCCAATCGGCCAAATAACAGGCTCCAGCCAGCGTGAGGCTTAGCCAGTTTCAAGAGCTCATGAACGAAGAGTTCGGCGAAGCCTATGCCGCCGTTTTGCTAAAAGACCTGGTTCTTCAGCCCCTTGCTGACCGCACCGGCCAGAAGTGCCTAGATGACGGTGAAGATCCAAGAGACGTCTGGCAGGCCATCTGTGCCGCTTCGGGTGTTCCGAAAGAGCGTTGGCATGGCAAACCGGCTAAGAACAAAAAGACGAAATAGCGACACGCCAAACGAAATATTGTTCGAAAATCTGTTCGAATAGTGCTAATCTGCTAACAAGCGGTTGCTGATGGGTTTTTCTCAACAGAAACTGCGAAGACCGAGTAAATGTCCGATGTCACATCTAGTGTCAGTTGAAACAGAAGCAGTCAGAAAGAAGCTCAAATGCCATCACCATCAGATCGCGAAAAGGCCCTCGATACAGCGCTAGCCCAGATCGACCGCCAGTTCGCCAAAGGCTCCATCATGCGACTCGGTTCAGACGAGCGCGCTCCGGTTGAAGTTATCTCAACCGGTTCAATTGCACTTGACGTTGCTCTCGGAATAGGCGGTCTTCCAAAGGGCCGAATTGTTGAGATTTACGGCCCAGAGTCTTCGGGTAAGACCACGGTTGCACTTCACGCAATTGCCAACGCACAAAAGAACGGCGGAACCGCCGCATTTATCGACGCCGAGCACGCGCTCGACCCGGTTTATGCGCAGGCGTTGGGCGTTAACATCGACGATCTTCTAGTTAGCCAGCCAGACACGGGTGAGCAAGCTCTCGAAATCGCAGACATGTTGATTCGCTCGGGTTCGATCGACGTAATTGTTATCGACTCGGTTGCTGCACTTGTGCCACGAGCAGAAATCGAAGGCGAAATGGGTGACGCTCACGTTGGTCTTCAGGCGCGACTCATGTCGCAGGCACTGCGCAAGCTAACCGGTGCCCTCAGCACAACCGGCACCACAATGATCTTCATCAACCAGCTGCGCGAAAAGATTGGTGTCTTCTTCGGAAGCCCTGAGACAACCGCAGGCGGTAAGGCGCTGAAGTTCTATGCCTCGGTTCGTTTAGACATTCGTCGCATCGAAACACTGAAAGACGGCACAGAGGCAGTAGGAAACCGCACCCGCGTAAAGGTCGTCAAGAACAAGATGGCATCGCCGTTCAAGCAAGCCGAATTTGACATCATCTACGGAGTCGGAATCTCGCGCGAGGGCTCGTTGCTCGACTTTGGCGTTGATCAAGACATCGTAAAGAAGTCTGGCGCTTGGTATACCTACGAGGGCGAGCAGCTCGGCCAGGGCAAAGAGAATTCTCGCAACTACCTGCTAACCAACCCAGATGTTGCAAATGAAATCGAAAAGAAGATCAAGCAGAAGCTTGGCATCGGTGTTCCTAAGGCCGTAGCCGACCTCCCGGTCGAAGAGGCCGCGGTTGTTGCTGAGGCCACAGAGAAGCCTGCAAAGGCAGCCAGCGCAAGCTAACTCTGATGAACTCAAGTCGTCGGGGTGCTCCCGCCGGTTTCAAGAAGAGACAAACATCGAACTCTGAAACTGGCGAGGCACCCCGCAAGCTTTCTCCTGAGCGTCAAGAGCAACGTGCAAGAAACGTTCTGCTCTACCAACTTGCTCGAGGGGCTAAATCGGCGCACACTCTCAGGCAAATTCTTGAGAAGCGAGAGATTGACCCCGAGATTGCAGAGTCTGTAATCTCACGATTCATCGAGGTTGGCCTGATTGACGATGTGCTTTACGCCGAGACTGTCGTGAACTCCCGGCAGAAATTTAAGGGGCTTGCCAAGTCGGCGATCAAACGCGAACTCAGCCAAAAGGGTGTCGAAGCCGCAATCGTCGAACAGGTTACCGATGCAATTACCGTCGAAGATGAATTCGAAATGGCTCTTGAGCTAGCCAACAAGCGAATCGTGCGAATGGCCAACCTTGAGCACTCTGTTCGTCAACGAAGATTGAATAGTTACCTCGCGCGCAAGGGTTATTCGTCATCGATAGTCATCGCGGCCGTCAAACAAGCCGAGCAGGCCGTAAACAACGCCTCCTAGATTCACGGCGTCAAATCTTTTCAGGTCACAAGTTGACTTGCGGGGGTAAAATCTGATTGATGACTCAAACACTTACCCGAACCTACGAGGTACGAACATTTGGCTGCCAAATGAACGTGCACGATTCTGAGCGCCTTTCTGGCCTGCTCGAGTCGGCGGGTTACGTTGCGGGCGCTACCGGTGAGTCAGATGTGGTTGTTTTCAACACCTGCGCAGTTCGCGAGAATGCCGATAACAAGCTCTACGGCAATCTCGGCATTCTCTTTGAGAAAAAGCAGGAAAATCCCGATTTGCAGATTGCTGTTGGTGGCTGCCTCGCTCAGAAAGATCGAGACACCATCGTGGCCAAAGCGCCGTGGGTCGATGTGGTCTTCGGCACGCACAACATTTCTTCACTGCCGGCGCTGCTCGAGCGAGCCCGACACAATAACGAGGCCCAAATCGAAATCGTCGAAGCGCTCGAGACCTTTCCGAGCAGTCTTCCCGCTAAGCGCGATTCAACCTTTTCGGCCTGGGTGAGTATTTCTGTTGGTTGCAACAACACCTGCACATTTTGCATTGTGCCCGCGCTGCGCGGAAAAGAGCGCGATCGCAGCCCCGAAGACATCCTTGCTGAGATTCGTGCCTTGGTCGCCGAGGGAGTGGTCGAAGTCACTCTGCTTGGTCAGAACGTCAACACCTACGGGGTTGAGTTTGGCGACAAAGGTGCATTTGCGAAACTGCTTCGAGCTTGCGGCGACATAGAGGGTCTCGAGAGGGTTCGCTTCACCTCACCCCATCCCGCGGCATTCACCGACGACGTCATTGAGGCAATGGCCGAGACCCCAAACGTCATGCCCCAGCTGCACATGCCACTTCAATCAGGCAGCGACAAAGTTCTAAAAGACATGCGTCGCAGCTATAGAAGCGACAAATATCTGGGCATTCTCGATCGGGTTCGAATCGCCATGCCACACGCTTCTATTAGCACCGACATAATTGTGGGCTTTCCTGGCGAGACCGAAGAAGATTTTCAAGAGACAATTCGAGTAGTTGAGGCGGCTCGGTTTGCCGTCGCGTACACCTTCCAGTATTCAAAGCGACCTGGAACACCCGCCGCCGAACTGCCAGATCAGGTGCCAAAAGCGGTCGTTCAAGAGCGTTACGAGCGCTTGCTCGAGGTGGTAAACCGAATTGCTCTCGAAGAGAACCAAGCTCAAATTGGCCGAACAGTTGAGGTGCTGGTTGCCAACGACGGTCGCAAAGATGACCGCACCAACCGTATCTCGGGCAGGGCTCGAGACTTCAGGCTGGTTCACTTCGAAGTGCCAAAGGGCCACGAGTTGCCTAGGCCTGGTGACCTGGTGACCTGCACGATTACCGAGGCTGCGCCTTACCACTTGATTGCCGACCTACGCGAAGGTTCAGAGTTCACCGTGCGCAAGACCATTGCCGGTGACGCCTGGGATAGAGCCGAGGCGGCATCATGTTCCGTGCCTGAAGCCGGCACGAAAGATTCTGGCGCTAAGGTTGCGCTGACACTCTCGGCGAAACCTAAGCACGACAAGGTCTGATGATGTCGGCAATCAATTTGGTTGCGGTCGTCGGGCCAACCGGTTCGGGAAAATCTGAACTTGGCTTGCAACTCGCAGAGCTGATCATTGCGCGCGGTGGCCGAGCAGAGATCATAAACAGCGATTCGATGCAGTTCTACCGCGGCATGAACATCGGCACAGCCAAACTCTCAGAACAGGAGCGCCGCGGCATAAATCACCACATGATCGACGTGTTAGACATTCGTGACGAATCGACCGCAGCCGAATATCAGCAGCAGGTAAGACCGATTATCGAGAGGTTGCAGTCGCAGTCAATCACCCCGATCCTTGTCGGCGGTTCAATGCTTTACATCGCCGCCGCTCTAAACACCTTTGAGTTTCCAGAACGTGACGCCGAGTTGCGTCAGCAGCTTGAAGTCGAATTAGAAACACACGGCTCACATGCCATGCATCGACGCATAGCTGCGCTTGACCCAATTGCCGCTTCGAGAATCGACCCCGAGAATTCGCGCCGAGTTGTTCGCGCACTCGAGATACTTCTGCTCACCGGAGAGCCGTTCAGCGCAGCTTTGCCAGATGAAACCGAATCTTGGCAACCGGTGCTTGAAATCGGCCTCAACTCAGAGCGAGCGCATCTCGTCGATCGATTGGCGAAGCGAGTCGAAGATATGTGGAGTCGGGGTCTCGTCGCCGAAGCCGAGTCGCTAATTGCGGCGGGCATCCGTGAAGGCAAAACCTCGTCTCGAGCCATTGGTTACGCGCAAGCGTTGGCTCAACTCGACGGGTTGATTTCTGAGCAAGAGGCAATTGCTCAAACAACCCAGCTGACCCAGCGCTACGCGCGCCGCCAGATGTCTTGGTTCAGGCGAGACGAGAGAATCAATTGGTTCGACTACCAGCAGCCAGATTTGATGGCGGCGGTTAGCCAATTGATAATCGAACGCGCCCCGCATCTGTTCGGCGAATAGGCTTGTGCCATGGGCAGGCTAATCGACTTCACCAAAGGGCATGGAACGGGCAACGACTTCGTGCTGGTGCTCGACCCAGAAGGCACGCTGCAACTTAGCCCCAAAGAGATTGCCCGAATCTGCGACCGCCACTTTGGCGTAGGTGCTGATGGCTTCATCCGTGTGGTTCAAACCAAGAACAGCCCCGAGGTCGCCCACCTGCTGAATGAAGCGCCCGAAGCGGTTTGGTTCATGGATTACCACAACGCCGACGGGTCTTCGGCCGAGATGTGTGGCAACGGCGCGCGTGTCTTTGCACGCTACCTCACCGAGAAGAACCTGGTGAGCCTCGAAGACTCGCAGACACTCTCGATCGCAACCCGCGCTGGCGTAAAAGATTTGCAGCGCAACCTGGCTGGTTTTGCGGTTGACATGGGCAGATGGAAACTCGGCGCAGACGACACGTTGGTTCGCGCTGGTCACCTTGATGTTCCAAGACCCGGCCAGTTAATTGGCGTGGGCAACCCGCACGTCGTTGTGGCACTTGCCGACATAGACGAATTGAAAGCGCTAAACCTGCACGATGCACCGACGCTTGATCCGCAGCCAGAGGCCGGTGCGAATGTCGAATTTGTTGTGCCAGAAGAACCGATGGTAAAAAACGGAGTTGGCTACATTTCAATGCGTGTCTTTGAGCGCGGGGTAGGCGAGACGCTCTCTTGTGGAACCGGTATTTGTGCTGCGGCTCTGGCGACTCGACACTGGGCTGGGGCTGGCGCACCAAACACCTGGCAGGTCACGGTGCCAGGTGGAACTCTAGGCGTGCGAATGTTTGCAACAGAAGATGGCGAACACGTTGGGCTAAGCGGTGCCGCCGTGCTGAGCTTCGAAGGTCAAATTGACCTCGACACGCTTTGATTCGCCGGCAGCTAGCTCTAGACTCGCGCGCTGCGAATAATTCGAAAGCCCTTGGCGGTGTCGATGCGCTCGCTGGCGAGATGCTCAAAAGTCTCCTGCATCCACTTCAGAAGGGTGTCGGCCCCGAGATCTTTCGAGACAACCAGGTAGGCCTCGCACTCGGCATCTAATCGTGGCAACCATTCCTTGAGCAGCGCGTGCAGGGCATCCTTGCCGATTCTGATTGGCGGGTTCGACCAGATTCCGCTGAAGAGCAAGTCTTGCGGCACTTCGCCTGGCAACACCGCACGGATGTTGTCTAGCCCGAGCTTCTTGGCGTTCATGCGAGTCAGTTCGAGTGACCTTTCGTTCACGTCAATTGCCCAGACTGTTGCCTCGGGGCAGGTCTTGGCCAGGGTCAGCGCAATTGGCCCCCAGCCGCAGCCGAGGTCGAGCAGGTTGCCGCCGTTAGGTGCTTCGCCAGAGTGGTCAAGCAAAATTGCTGTACCGGTATCCATGTGATCTGGGCTGAAAACAGAACCGGCGGTGAAGAGTTCAACCCGCTCACCGTCGATTGTGGTGATGATTGTTTTGGTTTTGAATTCACCGGCTGGCTGTTCAGAAAAATAGTGTTCGCCCGACATGAACCAAACACTATCCCAAACTATGGTTGAACCAATGACTGAAAACACCAATTCAAAATCGACCGACCGTGGTGCCGAGGTTATCGAAAGAATTCTGCGGCGCGGTGAACGAGCCGCCGCGCTAGGTGCCGACGATAGTCACGGTCACCAGAGTTTCGATGGCGATCAGCTCGACCTCGAAGAGCGAGCCGCTCTTCGTCGTGTCGCAGGTCTTTCGACAGAACGTCAAGACATTAGCGATGTCGAATACCGACAATTGCGTCTCGAGAAAGTCATTGTGATTGGACTATGGGGTCAGCAGACTCTTCAAGAGGCCGAGAATTCACTTCGCGAGCTTGCAGCCCTGGCCGAGACGGCCGGCGCTGAAGTTCTCGACGGACTACTGCAGCGAAGAACGCATCCGGATATGGCAACTTATCTCGGCAAAGGTAAAGCGCAGGAGTTGAAACTTCTTGTGCAACAGGTTGGTGCAGACACTGTTATTGCAGACACCGAGCTAGCGCCGAGCCAGAGGCGTGAACTCGAGAATGTGATCGATGCGAAAGTAATCGATCGCACCGCAGTAATTCTCGACATCTTTGCCCAGCACGCCAAGAGTCGAGAGGGCAAGGCGCAAGTCGAACTCGCACAGCTTGAATATCTTTTGCCGAGACTTAGAGGTTGGGGTGAGTCAATGTCTCGCCAGGCCGGTGGTCAAGCTGCCGGCGGTGTGGGAATGGGTTCTAGGGGACCGGGTGAGACCAAGATCGAACTCGATCGCCGGCGAATCAACACCCGCATGGCTAAGTTGCGCAAGCAGATTGCGGCGATGAAACCGGCTCGCGATACCAAGCGAGCGAGTCGAACAAAGAATGCCGTGCCGAGCGTGGCCATTGCCGGTTACACCAACGCTGGCAAGTCTTCGCTTTTGAACCGCCTCACCCAGGCTGGGGTGCTGGTTGAGAATGCTCTTTTTGCAACGCTAGACCCCACTGTGCGCAAGACCCAGACGCCCGACGGTCGCCCATTTACCTTCGCAGACACGGTGGGTTTCGTCAGAAACCTTCCACATCAACTGGTCGAGGCATTTCGTTCGACGCTAGAAGAGATTGCTGCAAGTGACCTCGTGGTGCACATAGTCGATGCGTCGCATCCAGACCCGGCCGGGCAGATAGCAACTGTGCGCGATGTTATCGGCGAGGTCGGTGCACGCGACATCCGTGAATTGATTGTTTTCAACAAGATCGACTTGGTTGATGACACTCAGCGCATGGCGCTGCGAGGTCTCGAACCCGACTCGATTGCGGTTTCGACTAGAACAGGCGAGGGAATCGAAGAACTCGAGCTAGCAATCGCAAAGTTGTTGCCAGAACCAAACGTTTCGGTCTCGCTTTCGATTCCTTACAACCGCGGAGATCTAGTTTCGAGAATGCATCTCAATTCGAGAATCACAAAGCTGACTTATGACGAAGATGGCACACACGTTGATGCCATGGTCTCGCCAGAGTTTGCCGCAGAGTTGCAGCCGTTTTCTAGATAACCGGTATCGGTCTTAGACCTTGCGAAGAACGGTAACCACTTTGCCGAGAATCTCGCAGTTGTCTGCAGGAATCGGTTCGTAGTTTGAATTTCTTGGAAGCAACCAGGTGTGACCGTCACGCTGCTTGAAAATCTTGCAGGTGGCTTCGCCATCGATCATGGCTGCAACCATGTCTCCGTTTTCTGCGGTCTTTTGCTGACGGCAAACAATTAGGTCACCTTCGACAATCGAGGCGTCAATCATCGAGTCACCCTTGATTTCAAGCATGAATAGGTCACCCTTGCCGGTTAGAGCGCGCGGCACCGGAACGTATTCGCTGATGTTCTGCTCTGCCGTGATTGGCACACCGGCGGCAATTGAACCAACCAGCGGAACGTGAGCGGCGTCGCCGAACTGCACCGGGTTGTCGCTGTCTGCTCGCTCTAGGCCCTCAGGCTCGATTAGAACCTGGATGCCTCGGGCAAGCCCGTCTTTCAGATCGATAAAGCCGGCCTTCTCGAGCTGGCTGAGTTGGTGGCTGACGCTCGATACGGCCTTCAGTTCGACATTCTCGGCAATTTCGCGCATCGACGGGGCATAGCCGCGTTCGTCTTTGAACCTGATGATGTAGTCAAGGATGCGGGCCTGCACGGCGCTTAGGTGCTCGGCTCTGCGGTTGTTTTCTGACATTTGATGCCCCTTTCACTGCATGGCTTCGGCCCCAGACTGACGTGTCAGAGGGTGCCGATTTACTGCTCTTATCGAAACTTTATTCGAATTTTGTTGAATATCCAAACAAATTTTCGAAAGTGTCGCAAAAAGACTTGACAAGATGTCGGTGCTCTATCGTATTCTTGTTCTAATTCGAACAGATGTTCGAAAAGAAAGGCATGATCATGGTTCTAGTAGACCCCCGCCGTTTCGCCCAGCGCATCGGCATCCTGGCCGTAGCTGGTTTTGCCATCTTTGGCTTCATCTTTGGCCAGGTCGCCAGCGCTAACGACGCCGCGGCCGAGCAGGTTTATTACTCGGTCTCCTCGGGCGACACCCTCTGGAAGATCGCCTCAGAGCAGGCGCCGAACCAAGACCCTCGCGATTTCATCGCCCAACTCGTCGAACTCAACAAACTCACCTCTGACAGTGTCACTCCTGGTCAGCGGTTGCTGCTGCCAAACAGTTAGTCCTCTGTTTGGTTCCGGTCGCGCGGAGAGTCGTCGTGGCGGGTTGGGTAACCTTTACCTGTGCCAGACCTCGATGATTCTCCGATTCGCGATGAGTCGAACGACGATACTCCAATTGTCGCCATCCTCGATTACATAAGTGCGCAATCGAACGAGTTAGCCGAAGCTATTTCTGCAACCGGCGCAGATGTTTATGTGACGTCAAACTGGGCAATGTGTATTTCGGCAGACGGGCTCATTGTTCCAAATCACGATTCGGTTTTCGATGTCGCCCGTGAGCTCAACTTGGTTCGCGGGGCAGAACTTATTGACGCACGACTAATTGCAAACAAGTCGGTTCTGGCCCTCGGCAACGCTTTCAATCTACTTTTTGAACTTGAAGATAAGGCCCAAGTCAACAACGAGAAGTTTCAGCAGTGGCCAGGCGTTTCAAAGGCTCGGGTTGATCAAGCAACTGTTGGTTGGCAACAAGTCAAAGCCGCCGAAAATTCCAAACTCTTTGCAAACATTCACGATCAAGAATTCTTTTTCGATAACGAGCTGTCTGTTTCGCAGTGGGTTCTAGATGCTCATGGTCCATTGACTGCACCTAAGGTCAGTTGGGTGAAGCAGGGCGAAGGTTATGTGGCTGCTGTCGAGAATGGCCCGCTGATTGCCACGCAATTTCTTCCTGAGAAGTCAAAAAGCGCCGGTCACCGGTTGCTCACGAATTGGGTGAAATCACTTTGATAGAGCAAGCAAGTTCTAAGCACTCGCTCGAGTTGCTGCCAGCAATCGACGTCGCAAATGGCAAGTCTGTGCGACTCACGGCTGGCGACTCGAATTCCGCAACCGAATACGGATCGCCAATTGATGTAGCCAGAGCTTTCATTGACTCTGGTGCTCAGTGGATTCACCTGGTTGATCTAGATGCGGCTTTTTCTCGAGGCAGCAATCACGAAACGATTGCAGAGGTCGTGCGCCAGTGCCCAGGTGTGAAGATCGAGCTCAGCGGCGGAATTCGCGACGCTACATCGCTAGAGACCGCGCTGGCACTGGGCACCGAGCGAGTGGTGCTTTCGACTCATGCGCTCGCCGACCTAGATTTCGTTGCATCGGCAATTGAGCGGCACGGTGAACTGATAGCCGTTGGCTTAGACGTGCGGGGCAGTCGCCTAGAGGCGCGAGGTCAGGCCGAGCAGGTTGGCGAGCTCGCAGATGTGCTCGTCTCGCTCGAAGACATGGGCTGCTCGCGTTACATAGTTACAGACGTAACCCGAGACGGAACGCTCGGTGGTCCAAACCTCGATTTGCTGCAGTTAGTTCTGACGCGAACCGGCAAACCCGTTGTCGCGTCAGGCGGAGTCTCGTCACTCGATGACATCCGTGCTCTGAAAACGCTTGTTGAGCGAGGGCTCGAGGGCTCAATTCTCGGCAAGGCTTTATACGCCAACAACTTCACCCTTGAACAAGCCCTTGAGATTGCAGAAGAAAATGACATCTGATCACGAACACATGAATAAGAACAAGTTCTCAGACTCTGCCGGAACCCCATGGGCGGGCAGGTCGTTCGATGCCAACAACTTTGCCCAGGATGACGGCTCGGCTCCGAAAGCGCTAATGGATGCGCTTCTAGCATTTCGCGAAGGCAAGGTAAATTCCGAAGCCGTTGTTGATGCGATTCGCGAGTCGCGACTTCTGATTCCGCTGCTAGCCGAACTAACCGAAAGCGCAGATGGTGCGCACGGTCAAAAAATCGACAAGAGTGCAGACCTGAGCATTGTCACGGTCGCGACTCCAGATGAGCAAAACGGATTGCCCGTTTTCACTTCGGTCGCCGCCATGCAACG
>JACCEB010423762.1_pt1 | contig 10838 bp, 13 predicted proteins | sample 7454761 | NCBI WGS metagenome assembly JACCEB01 (sample SAMN15323454, study PRJNA562643) | freshwater metagenome | isolation source: river surface water | place: USA:Blue River Watershed | collected 2017-08-18 | reverse complement strand
TGCTTGAAGAAAAGATGAATCAACAACAGCAAAGTGAAGCAAATAATCAAAAGAGCGCTAATTCTTCAGAAAGTGCTAACTTTTCAGAAAGCGCTAACTTTCCAGAATACACTGTCGGGGAAAAAAGACCGCTTTCTCCTTCTTCTGATTTACCGCCACCAGCTCCTCCACAAGTTGATAATAATAAAAAAAGACCGCTTTCTCCTTCAGCTTCTCCTTCTATAGATGGCGTCACACAACCAGAAAAAATATCTAAAATTGGGAACGAAAGTAATTCACCAAATCGCTAATATTAGGATTTTATTCGCACTCAGTGTTTCTATTGTTCCTGCAATGCATTGATAACAGCTCCGTCATGTTGTGCGAAACTGCAACTTCCACGAAGTGGCGCATAAAAACTTATGGATCCTGCAACTGCGCGCAGGATGACGGAAGCTGGGAAGGTGGGATGATGGAAATGTGGTGTGGTGTATTTTAGATAATTTTGGTCTAATTTTTGAATTGTTCGTGAATTATTCTTTCTTCAAGTGAGTGATTTGGATCGAATAAAATGGTGAATATTTTGCTACTATCTTCGGAAATCGTAACTTCGGCAACATTTTTTACTTCAATGAAGTCAGCGGTTGCGCTTACGGGGCGTGAATTTGGATCGATTATTTTTAGAGTTATTGTGCTATTTGATGGAAGTAAGGCTCCGCTCCAATTGCGAGGGCGAAATGGGCTTATTGGAGTGAGGGCAAATATTTGGGAGCCAAATGGGATTATTGGGCCGCCAGCCGATAAATTATATGCAGTGCTGCCAGCCGAGGTTGAGACTAAAATTCCGTCGGCCGCAAGATTTTCAATTCTTTCTTGATCGTTAACAAAAATTTTAATTTTTGCTGCTTGGCTTGATTGTCTTAAAAGAGAAATTTCGTTAATTGCAATATGGTTGTGAATTTTATTATCTATATCGAAGGCTTGCATTTTTAACGGGTGAAGCCTTGATTCTTCAGCGTTTCCTAATTTTTCAAGAAATGAATTCTGACAAAAAGAGTTCATCAAAAATCCAACCGTTCCACAATTTATGCCATAAATTGGTAGGTTTTTATTTTCAAAGTCGTGCAGTAAGTGAAGCATTAAGCCGTCGCCACCAATCGCAATTACTAAATCAACCCCAAATATGTTGTCGTGATTCTCACTTAAATCTTTGAATTTGAAGTTTTTGTTCAGGAAATTTTTTATTTCTTGGGCGCGAGGATTATTTTTAGCGGCTATAATCGCAATATTTTGATATTTCATGAGGGATTTTTTGTGATTTCATAAAGCGCAATTGCTGCAGCAACTGAAGCATTTAAGCTTTCAACTTTTGAATTTATCTCAATTCTCGCCAGTAGATCGCAATTTTTTTTCACCAAGTCGCGCAGGCCATTTCCTTCTGAGCCAATAATTAAGGCGATATTTTTATATTCATCAGCAATTTTGCTTAAATTTACATTACCCTCGCCAGCAAGACCGACGCACCAATAGCCAATTTTTTTTAACTTTTCGATTAAATTGTTGAAATTTGTTACGCAAAAAAGTTTTGTAAATTCAATGTTTCCAGCCGCCGATTTAACCATTGCGGCACTTTCTTTCGCTGAATTATGTTCACAAAAAATAATATGATTTACACCAAAAGCGGCCGCACTGCGAATTATTGCGCCAACATTGTGTGGATCTGAAATCTGATCAAGTAAAACTAGGGTTGGAAGTTTTGAATTTTCTTCAAGTTGGTGTAAATTTTCCAAAAGATCAAACTGGGTTTTTAGCTGTAATTTTGAGCACTTAACTGCAATTCCTTGGTGAACTTGGTCATAAGTGTTTTTCTCAATATCTTCTTTATTAGTAATTTTGGTTATTTTGGAAAAATGTTGCAGAGAATTTTTCTGCAAAAATTGATTTAATTCTTCGGATGAGTTTTTTGTGGTTAAAATTTCGTAGATTTTACGATTTTTATTTAAAAGCGCGGCAAATGAGGCGTGTTTGCCGCAAATCCAAATTAACGATGAATCGCGATTTGATTCATCGTTAATTCTTTTTGGTTTTTTAGCTTGATGATTTTTGTTATTGTTTGTCAGCTTCTTTTGATTCTGATTTTTCATTTTTTATTTCCGATTTTTTAATTTCTTCAGAATCTTTTTTTTCCTCTTTATCGCCGCTTTTATTATTTGCTTTTTCAAGATTTTGATCTGCAGATTTTTCAGAAGAGTTGGTGGATTTCAGCTCTTCTGCCTTAATTTCCGGCTCTTGAGCTTGATTTTCTTTCGCTGAAATTAAAATGTTGATCTTAATATCTTTTGTAATTCTGGAATTAACGCCATTTATGACTTCTTGATAAAGCTGTTCTTTGATATTTTCTTTAACATCTTCAAATGGAAGGGCTTTGGCTTCGCGGATGTCGGTGTATTTTATTAAGTGCCAGCCAAATTTAGTTTCGATTGGTTTTGAAATTTCACCTTTTTTTAGCTTTGTAACTTCTGTGGAAATTTCTTTGACGATATTATCTTCTAAAATATAGCCCAAATCTCCGCCTTTTTGACCACTTTCTTGATCTATTGAGTATTTTTTTGCCAAATCAGAGAATTTTAATGATTTTTTTGACTTTAATTCTTGGATTAATTTTTCAGCTGATTCCTTGTCTTTAACAACGATGTGGGAAATTGCATATTCTTTTTTTCCGGCAATTTCATTGTTCAATTCTGCGTATTTTTCACTGATTTTTTGATCAGTAACTGATGTTTTGATTATTGAGTCAATATAGCTTTGGCGAAGTATTTTAGCTCTAGTTTCTGCTATTTTATTTTTTGTTTGTTCGAGTTTAGCGGCATCAGATTTTTCAGCTTCTTGGGTTAGTTTTTTTTCGATGTAAATTTCTTTTACTATAATTTCGACAACATCTTTTGGTAAAGATTCAACTTCGATTGGTTTATATTCGGATTGATTCATGAAGTTCTGCCCTTCGAAAATTCCGCGTAATTTTTGATCAACTTCTGATTTTGTTATTTTTTCACCATTAATTACGGCTACTGTTTGCGATTTTTCTTTTTTTATGTTTGATATGATTGCAAAGCCAACAAAGCTGAGTGCAGCAACTGTTGTGACGGTAATGAATATTTTGGTAATTTTTTTTCTTTTTAATGAATGTCTTCTCATAATTTTAGGTTTGATGTTGTAAATTGAGGAAAGAGGTTGAGTTGGTTGAAGATTTTTTCTAGTTCTTGCGGGTTTGCATTTTGATTGTAGTTAATTTTTAGCGTTTTTGATAAAATTCCTCCTGTGATAAGAAGGCAGTCAATGCCAAATTTGCTTGCGCCAGCAATGTCAGTTTCTAAGCCATCGCCAATGGCTATTATTTTTGATTTATTTGAAGTTTTAAAGGAGGCGCAAGTTGCTTCGTAAACTGATTCATATGGTTTGCCATAATAAATTACGGTGCCGCCGATTTTCTTATATTCTTTTGCAATCAATCCGGCGCAATTCATTTCCTGACCGCTTTGCTTAACAACAATCATATCTGGATTGACGCAGATCATGGGTAAATTGAATTTTTTTGCCTCAAGAATTTGCGGCATTTTTTCATCTATCGTTGATTCGTCTAGATCAAATCCAGTGGTAATTACAAAATTAGCATTTTCAGCAGTTTTTGATCTTTCGTAATTCAGTCCTTCAAGTAGATCGATATCTTTTTTTGGTCCGATATAAAAATAACCTTTACCAAAAGATTGAAAACCAAGCTCCTGATTTTGCTTTAGACTTAGGAATGTGGCCTCACCAGAGGACATTACAAAGTCGTACAAATTTTTTGTGACGCCAAATTTATTTAGAGCTTCTTCTACTTTTTTGGCTCTTCTTGGCGCATTTGAAAGGAAGCAAATTTTTTTTTCTAAACTTCTTAAATATGATATAGCTTCAATTGCTCCGTCATATGTTTTGCTGCCATCATGAATAACTCCCCAAACATCAAAAATGAAATAGTCGTATTGAGTGGCAATTTCTTTTATGCTATTAATAAATTGAACCGACTTCATTTTACATTAAGGGTTTTGTGGCAATTATCACTTTATCTAATAGGCCTCTTTTATATTTCATTTTGACTATATCGCCTAGGCGAATTGCGCCCTCATTTTCTTTATTATCGATGATTATCCAAGAGGATTTTGGATCTATTTGGTCAGAAATTACACCTGTCGCTATTATTCTTTTTTCTATTTCTGATTCTTCAGTTATTGAGTTTTGAGTTTCGTATTGACCAATTATTTCGAATTTATCGCCATGGCGCACTCCATCTTCTGAGCCTAGCGAAATTTTAAAAATTATTTTTTTATCAAGAGAGCGCTTTTCAAGGATGTAACCTTTTTTTGCTAAAGCATTTTTTAGATCAATTTCTGCTGTTTTTATTGCATCTTCGGCCGCTCCCCGCACCAATCCATCGTCGCGACTTATCCCATCGGTTTGACTTCCGCCAATTTGAATTCCTCCCAAGCTAACCCCGCCATCTTGGCGCACATTTTCAGTTCTTGATTTAAAGCCTTTAAATTGTACTGAATCAACAACGGTAAGTGATGGCATTTCATAAATTTTGATATTTCCAGCAACTTCTGAGGAATATTTATATTGAGGTGGAATTGAGATAACCTGACCATTTTTTGGATTTATATAAGTGCTGCCGCTTGAATATTTATTCGTGAATGAGGCGTTTGATATTGCGCCAGAAATTGCATAATCAGCAACTTTTGGACCCTTGTAAGATCCGGTTTTGTTTGATTCTGCGAGAGCAATTTCTTTTTGTAGCTTTGTATTGGCTTTGCGATCGACCAACTCAGCTAAGCGGTTTGAAGATAGAACATTTTCAACATTATTCGCTATCGTATCTCCCAAAGAGGCTTGAGTAGCGACCTCATTACTATTTTCATCGAAGGCAAAAACCACGATTTTTGGTGGCTTGTTTTCCAAAGCTTCTTTACTTGGCATGAATTCGCTTTTGTTCAAAAACTGTTTTTGATAAGCGGAAAGATTTTTGATTCTTGGCGCTCCGCAAGATGTTGTAACAAGGATTATGGTTGCAAAAAGCGATAAATTTTTTGTTTTTTTCATGATTTAGTTGATTATTCCTAGTGTTTTAAATGCCCCATCTTTTGAGATTTTTTCTTCAAGAGATTTTAGTGCTGATTTATAAGACTCGCTTTCGCTAATTACTGAATTTCCAACAACCTCAATTGAATTGCTGGCAATTATTTTTCCATTAATTGAGTTGCTGAAATCGATCTCAATTTTTGTAGAATAGTCGTAAATTTTCTGATTTCTGCTTTCGGATGAGATTTTTACTAAAATTTGATTTTGATCTTGAGAATTAAGGTTTGGAGATACTTTTATTTTTTCCTTATTTAGTTGGTTTCTGATGATTTTGGTGATTTCTTTTGGGGAGTTTGGTTCAAAAAAGAACTCGATATTGTCACCGGTTTTTTCGAGTTCGTTATTAAACTTCTCAAAATTCAATAATTTTTCTTTGAGGTTAATATTTTCTTGAGCCCCTTCAATAATTCGGCCCTTTAATTCAACTTCTTTTGTTAGGTTTATTATTTTTAATAAGGCCTCTCGGCGAGCGATTGGATTTTTGTTGGCGGAATTTTTATCCAAATTGACTATTTTTTTTTCACTAAGTTCGAGTTGTTCTTTTTGTTGATTTATGAAGGGCTCACGTTGAATTTTGACCTCAACAAAAAACTCATCTTCAGATTTTTCGCTTTTATTTATTTCGAAATTAGTGAAGGAAATTTTTTCAATATTTTGTTTAACTTTTTGTCTCATTTCTTCATTCGCGCCTTGATTATTTTCTTCTCGAATCATGCTTGATTCGGACGAGACTGAAATCATCAATCTAGCGGCAGCATCGGCAAGTGCGTATTTAGTAGCTTCTTCTAGTGTTTTTCCAGAAGCGATGCCATATAAATTTTCATCATTATTTTGCTTTGGACTTACAAACCAAGAAGGGGTTTTTCCTGAGGCTTTAGCAAAATTGCCGCCAAAAAAACTAATTATTATGGCGGCAATCAATAAGGAATTGGAGAAGATTTTATTCATTTAATTCCTTAAAAATTTCTTTACTATTTTTGTCGCTTGAATTGATGCGAGATGATGCATCAAGAGACTTTGAGGTTTTCTTTGCTTCATTTTCTAGTGTGCTAGAGCATGAGGCAAAGATTACTAAAAAGGAAAGCGAGATTATTTTTTTTATCATTTATTCGGCTTTCTTTTTTTCGTTAGATTCTTTACCAGCTTCAGTTGCTGAAGAGTTTGTTTTTGTGCCTCTTTCTTTTTCAAGTTCGTCAAAAATCTCTTTGCTTGCATTTTGAGCTTTATTGATGTTCTCGCGGCTTAAATTGGCCTTTGCAGCGCGTTCTTCGAAAGATTTTAAGCTATTCATGAGAAATTTGCTGTAATCTTCGTTTTTTAAAACCATGTGAATATAAAGAGATCCATCTTCGGCTTGGAACATGTTTACTCTTTTAACGCCAGAGAGGGGTAAATTTTTTACCACATCTTTTGTTGCTTGAGCAAAAAATTCTTCAACATCGTCTTCGTTATTTACATTTCCAGAGCGCATTGAGTTTTTAGTTACGCGACTAATTTCTGACTGAATTGTTGAGGCAATGTTTGCTTTTGCATCTAGCTCAGCTTTTGGAATTTGAAATTTGATTCCGCCTTTCGAAGGGCCAGCAATACCAACTCCGCCAACGCCATCTGAAACTGATGGATCTAGAACCCAAGCTGGAAGTTGAGAAAGTTTATTTCCTGAAGAGGAGTTAGTTTCGATGGATTTTTTTGCGCAAGAAAAAGTTAGCGCAACTGCGGTAATGCAGACCGCTGCAAATATTTTATTTTTCATTTTTTAGGAAGTGAATTAATGAGGTGGGAATAGCTTGGAAAAGATATTTTTGATAAAAAAAAACTCAAGCTAACTAATTAAAATTTTTCTTTGCGATAAATTAGCAGAGTTCCTATCGAAATATAAATAAGCGAAATTAGCCAAGTTGAAGAAAAAATTGGTACCAAGCCAGAATTGCCAAGGTTTTCAACGATGCTGTTTGTAATATAAAAAATTAAACCAACGGCAATTCCAGAGATCGCTAACATTATGTTTTTTTGATTGCGAAAGTGCGAAAGTCCAAAATAGCAGGCTATCAGACTCATTGCTAAAAAAATTAATGGCCTACAAAGAAGGAAGTTGAATTGCGATTTAAATTTTGTTTGGCTTAGGCCGGAAATTTTTAAGTCTTGTATTAGTTGAGGAAGCTCAAAAATTGAGAAAATTTTTGGATTTTCGAAGTTGTTTAAAATTTTTTGTTTAATGAATTCTTCATCAAGATTTGTTGGAATTCTCATTTCTTCAGCTTTTTGATTCAAATGTTCTGAATCATTTATTATTAGGTTTTCAAGTCTCCAATATTTTTCTTTTAACGAGGCTTTTTTGGCATCAATTTTTTTATAAAAAACTCCATTTTTATCAAAAAACCAAGCTGTAAATTTTTCCATTTCCATATTGTCGCGAAAAACTTTTGAGGCGCGCAAAATAATTTCCTCATCTTCTTTTTCTGAATTTTGTTGCTTCATCCATATTCCGCTATTTGGAGAGAAGGTATCGCGCAGCTCTTGTGAGAAATATTTATTTTCTAAGGAATTTGCTTTTTTTAACATTTGGATTGAGGTCATATTCAGAATAGTTGACCAAAAAATTCCAACAAAAAAGGCTGTAAAAGCAATTGGTTGAATGGTTTGCCACAATGAGAATCCGCTAATTCTAATGATGGTAACTTCACTGCGTAAAGATAATGTGTAAAAACTCGCTAAGGCCGACATTAAAATTAGAGATGGCGATATGTCGTTAATAAAATCAGGAGTTTTGAAGATTGCTATAGTTAAAAGTGTTAAAATTGAGGCTTTGCCAGTTTGATTTTGATCGCTTGCTTCAAGAAAATTAATAAAAAAAATGAGCGCAAAAAATCCAAAATAAATTTGAAGAAGTTTGGTTAGGAAGTTTTTGGCAATATAAGTTTTGATTGATTTGATTCTCATCGCTAATTTTTTTTGAGCATTTTGAGGTGAATCATGAAAAATAATATTATTACCAAATATAGCGCTAAATATAGATCGGAAGATCTTTTCATAAGGGAATTAATGCTGAAAATTATTCCCACATAAATTGCGGAAACAAAAATTGCTAAAATGATGTTTTTTGAATTGCCGCGACGATTAAAATTTCCACGCAAAATAAAAGCTAAGGCGATGATCGCTAAGTTAATTGGTAGCAAAGGGTAGGCTAGTCTTTTGTGAATTTCGGCCTCAAGTTCGTTTTTGTCTATTTTGGCGTTTTCTGCATCAATTGCTATAAGTTGAAAAAAATTAAGTTCTTTAGGTTTAATTTTATTGCTTTTTTTCTCGTTAGAATTGTCGGAAAGGTTAAAAGTGTAATTGTCGAAATTGAGTATTTCTGACTTTATTTCTTTGTGATGAAATTTTTGGATTGTGCCTTTTTCAAGGTATAAAAGTGCTGAATTTTCTTCTGATGAAATATATCCTTTTGCGGCCGTGATACTTAGGGAATATTGTTCTGGACGCTTGTCGTAAATTAAAATTCCATATAAATTATCATCTTGGTCACGATCTTTGATATAAACTGTTAAATCGCTAAGATTTTCAAATGTTTTTGGGGTGAACGAAATTGTGGCGTAATTAGCGCGTATTATATTTTTCATTTTATTCATTTTACTCGTGGCGTAAGGCATCGCATAAAATGAAATTATATAGCAAAATAAAGTGGAAATAGCTGCTATTTTAAAGGTTGGGCGCGATATTTGTAGTTTTTGCAAACCAGAGTTCTTTAAAATCGTTAATTCATTATTTGTAATTAACTGATTAAATGTGATTAAGATTGCAGAAAGTAAGGAAATTGGGATTATGAACAGCGATATCCAGGGTAAAATTAACAAAAAAAGATTCAAAAAATCGCTTAATTTTACTCCGTTTTCAGTAACAAATTTAATGAATCCAATAGCGCGACTAAACCAAATTAGCCCAATTAATATTGTTAATGAGATAATAAAGTTTGTGGTAATTTTTTTGGAAATATAACGAGAGCAAAGTCGCAAGAGATTTTGGGTTTGAGTTTTTCGAGGTTGGCCTGAATAAGGCCGATAAGTTTAGGCTTAAATTGCTTCTTTTCAGAATAAATTCGTTAAAAACAAAATTAAATTCAATTTATGTCTAAGATAAAAATATTTTTAAATGGCGAGGAAAGGTTTTTTGAAAAAATGTCAATTAGAGATTTGATTTTGGAGCTTGGGATTGATGTTGGTAAAATTGCTATCGAAAAAGATTTGGAAGTTGTGAGTTTCGATAAGTTTGATCAAGTTATGATTGATGAAGGCTCAAGAATTGAAATTGTTCATTTTATTGGAGGGGGATAGATCTGTCGACAGCTATTTCGGTTTGATTTTTTGGGATCAGTGTTTTGTGGATAGTTTTTTCGCGCAAAGTAAAAGTATTATTCGGTTTTTGAGATTGTTCTGTTGGATGTGTGATTTTTGATTCAGTATTTGGCGTTCCAGAATTATTTAGAGTTTCAAGGGCGTTCGGTGTTTTGGGAGTATTTGGCGTTCCAGAATTATTTAGAGTTTCAAGGGCGTTCGGTGTTTTGGGAGTATTTGGCGTTTCGGAATTATTTAGAGTTTCAAGGGCGTTCGGTGTTTTGGGAGCATTTGGCGTTCCGGAATTATTTAGAGTTTCACTAGTTTGTGGTGCTTCGGGAGGATCGTTCCTCTTTACATTTGCTATTTGTTCGTTTCCCGCTCTGGCGATTTCTTCAATTTCTGCAGTTAAATTGTTTGAAAGTAATGGGTTGTTTGTAGTGACATTTCCGCGACCTGTGCTTGCTAGGTGTTGTTCGGTGAAGTTTTCATAAGCTCTGATTATTTTTGTAGCTGGAAAGAGCATTAAGGCGACAGATTTATCGAAATTTTTAGATGATTCGTCAAAAACGCTTTGCCACCATTGATCTCGATTTATTTTTGTTTCAGGAAGGCCAAAAGTTGATGTTATAATTTTCGTGATTTTTGAATCCGCAGTTTTGCCGACCCAAGAAAAAAGTTTTGCAAATCCAAAAATAAAAATTCCGTACAAACCAAAGGCTGGACCAAAAACCATTTTATTGGCGGTCTGAAAAGTTTTAAAAGCTGGGCTCTCAACAATGTTTTCGGTGAAATTTGATAGAAAATTTGCAGTCGAAGAGAAGAAGTTTCCAAGCATTTAGTCTCTAAAATTAATGAATTGTAGAGGTATTTCAAAGTCAGTTTGACGCAGAAGGGCAATTGCTTCTTGTAAGTCGTCACGCTTTTTTCCGTCTATTCGAACCTCATCTCCTTTGATTGAAGCTTGAACTTTCATTTTTTTGTCTTTGATGTTTTTAACGATTTTTTTTGCCACTTCCTGTTCTATTCCGTTGCGTAATTTTATTTCTTGGCGCAATGAATTTCCGCCAGCTTTTTCAATTTTTTGAAAATCTAAAGCTTTTGGATCAATTTGGCGTTTTACACAAAAAACTTTTAATGAATCGCCAATTGCGCTGATTTTGTAATCATCTTCCGCTGCAATTAAAATTAAATTTTCTTTCGTTTTTAGTTCGATTGAAAAGTTGGCACCTTTGAAGTCGTAACGATTTGTTAACTCGCGCAAAACTGAATTTACGGCATTATCAACTTCCTGAATATTGATTTTTGAAACTACATCGAAGCTTGGCATATTAATTTAGTGCTTGGTTTAAG
>JACCEB011187440.1_pt1 | contig 10840 bp, 9 predicted proteins | sample 7454761 | NCBI WGS metagenome assembly JACCEB01 (sample SAMN15323454, study PRJNA562643) | freshwater metagenome | isolation source: river surface water | place: USA:Blue River Watershed | collected 2017-08-18 | reverse complement strand
TTTCAGATGTGCGCGCAATTCGTGAACGCTACAAGAATGTTGGCATCATGGATCGCGGCCTTCGCTACAACACCGATTTGCTTGAAGCAATTGAGCTAGGTTTCTTGCTAGATCTTGCAGAAGTGCTAGTAGTCAGCGCTCTTGAACGTCGCGAGACTCGTGGTGGTCACGCTCGTGAAGATTACCCAACTCGAGATGACAAAAACTTCATGCAACACACAATGGCCTACAAATCAGAAGATGGTGTGAGACTGGATTACAAACCAGTAGTCATCACCCGTTACCAACCGATGGAGCGTAAGTACTAATGTCAAAGACAATAGATGCACTTAAGACTTCGGATGTCACATTCCGAATCCGCCGCTTCAATCCAGAAGTTGATCAAGAACCACGCTGGGAAGACTATGTAATTGCGTGCTACCCAACCGATCGCATTCTTGATGCGCTTCATCAAATCAAGGGTGATGTTGACGGTTCATTAACTTTCCGTCGTTCATGCGGTCACGGAATCTGTGGTTCAGACGCAATGCGCATCAATGGTCTAAACCGCCTTGCATGCAAAACGCTTGTAAAAGATTTAGATATCTCAAAGCCTGTGACCGTTGAAGCTATCAAGGGTTTGCCGCTTGAAAAAGATTTAGTTGTAGACATGGAACCATTCTTCAAGGCTTACCGCGAAGTCATGCCGTTCTTGATTACTGAAGGACACGAACCGGCTAAAGAACGCCTGCAATCTATTGAAGATCGTGCGAAGTTCGATGACACCACAAAGTGCATTTTGTGCGCTGCTTGCACCACTTCTTGCCCAGTCTTTTGGACCGATGGCAACTACTTTGGTCCAGCAGCAATCGTCAACGCACATCGCTTCATCTTTGACTCCCGCGATTCTGGTGCTGCAAAGCGTCTAGAGATTTTGAATGACAAAGAAGGTGTCTGGCGCTGCCGCACAACCTTTAACTGTTCAGAAGCTTGCCCGCGTGGAATTCAGGTTACTCAAGCGATTCACGATGTGAAGCGCGCAATGCTTTTCCAAAAGTAATTAGTAAAAACTAATTTAGCGAACAAAGCCGATTGCGTCGTAAACCTTGCTCAAGGTTTCGTCTGCTACTGCACTAGCTTTTTGGGAACCGGCTTGTAGAAGTCGAGCTAACTCCGCTTTATCTGCCAACAAACTATTTGTCTTTTGTTGGAATGGTTCAGCGAAAGCAAGGACCGCTTCAGCTACTTCCTTTTTCAGGGTTCCGTACATCTGGCCTTGCATTTCTTGCACATGCTCGTCGATAGTTTTACCACTAAAAGCAGAAAGAATCGTTAGTAGATTTGAAACCCCAGGTTTGTTTTCTGGATCAAATCGGATTTCAGTTTCTGAGTCGGTCACTGCGGACTTGATCTTCTTTTCAATCGTCTTGAGTGGTTCAAGTAAGAAAACACAGCCAGATGGAAGTGACTTACTCATCTTCGCGGTTGGTTCTTGAAGATCGGTGATTTTTGCGGTGTCTTTGACGATGTGTGGTTTTGGCACAACAAAAGTTTGCTTGTAGCGGGAGTTGAATCGCTGCGCCAAGTCACGAGTTAGTTCAAGGTGTTGGCGCTGATCTTCACCGACTGGCACTGCATCTGCTTGATAAATCAAAATATCTGCAGCCTGCAAGATTGGGTAGGTGAACAATCCGACGTTGGTCGAATCACTTCCGGCTTTTTGCGACTTATCTTTGAACTGAGTCATGCGACCAGCCTCGCCAAAACCAGTTAGGCAAGATAAAACCCACATCAATTCTGCATGCTGACTAACTTGAGATTGCACAAACAGTGTGGATTTGTCAGTGTCTAGACCAAGTGCGATTAGCTGTGCGAATGAAGTCAAAGTACGGTGATGCATTTCTTCTGGCGATGGTGATACCGTCAATGCATGCATGTCTGCAATCATGTAGAAGCAGTCATTTGAATCTTGCATTTCAAGCCAGTAGCGCAAAGCTCCGAGGTAGTTTCCAATTTGGTAAGAGTCTGCGGTTGGCTGAATCCCAGAAAGTACGCGCGGTTTTGTCATTGGGCTATTCTCTCAAACCAGATTTAATCAACTGGATCTACGGGTTGGATTTCCTCAACCTTTATACGGGTGGCTCTGCGATTCTCCACTTCCGTCACGATCAAGCGGTGGTCTTCAAAATCAACGCTCATGCCTACTTCTGGAAGCTGACCAAGTTCAGCCACCACATATCCAGCCACGGTTTCGTATGGACCTTCTGGCAGTTCAATTTCAGTGAGCTCAAGGAAGTCCTCTAGATTCATTCCACCATCGACCGAAACTTCGCCTCGAACCATGGCTGTTTCTTGTTCGTCGTATTCGTCCTTGATGTCACCGATTAGTTCTTCAACCAAATCTTCTAAAGTCACAATTCCAGCGGTTCCGCCGTACTCATCTTCAACAAGTGCAAAGTGCACGTTTTTGCGACGCATATCTGACAGCGTAGGAATCACACCTTTGGTGCCTGGATAGCGTTGAAGGGTTCTAGCCAGTTCGCTCAAACGGATTGAACGTTCTGACATTGCAGGATCGAGAATGTCGCGAATGTGAACAAACCCAATCACATCATCTGGGCTCTCCCCCATCACCGGATAACGTGAATGTGGAAGGTCTGAAATCATTTTCGCGGCTTTGAAAACTGGCATTTCGCCATCTAAGAATTCAACTTCTGTGCGAGGTTGCATAACTTCACGAAGTTCGCGATCTTGAGCTTCAAAAACTTCATCAATAAGTTCGCGTTCTTCATCAGTCAATTCTTCGTGTGCGGCCACAATGTCACGAAGTTCTTCGCCACTCATCATTTCACGACTAGCTTGAGGGTCGACACCAAATATTCGAAGAACAGCATTTGTTGAGATTGTTAAAAGCCAAATAAATGGCTTTGTTGCTTTCGCAATAACTTCGATTGGAATCGCAAACAACAAGGCCAAAGTTTCGGCTTGTTGAATCGCCAATCTCTTTGGGACAAGTTCACCAAGCACCAAAGAAACGTAAGCCACTAAAAGAGTGATGAGAATAAAAGAAATCGTGGATGAAAAGTCTGGGTCTAGGCCAAACCCCTCAAGTACCGGCTTGAGAACTGGAACCAACTCTGCAGCTCCAAGTCCAGCTGAAATGAATGAAGTGAATGTAATTCCAACCTGCACAGCTGCTAAGAAGCGGGCTGGTTCAAGCATTAACTTCGCCAAGGCTTTGCCACGCTTACCGCGACTTGCTAACTGCTGAACCTGGGTATCGCGTAAGGAAACCAGAGCAATTTCGGCTGCAACAAAAAGCGCAGCAATCAAAATGAAGAGGAGTACGAGCGCAATCCGCGCCCATATGTCACTGGTCATTGGCGCACTCTACTTGTGAAACACTGCAGTGACGGGTGCGTGATCGCTCCAACGCTCTGCATAACTTGGTGCTCGACCCACAGTGATGGACTTTAAGTGCTTGGCCAGTTCTGGAGTAGCTAATTGGTAATCGATGCGCCAACCTGCATCATTGTCGAATGCCTGCCCGCGAAATGACCACCATGTGTAAGGGCCAGGAACTTCGCCTGCATGAACACGGCCCAAATCCACCCAGCCATATTTCTTAAACCAGTCATCAAAATATTTGCGTTCTGATTCGAGAAAGCCGGATTTACCAACATTTCCCTTCCAGTTTTTGATGTCGAGTTCAGTGTGGCCACCATTTAAGTCACCAACTAAAAGGGTGTGATTCTTTTTATCAGCTTCAGCAGAAACTTTTTTCATGTACTTAGTCATGGCAGCCAAGAATGCTTCTTTTTCGGCCTGCTTCTCTGGCTTTTCATGGTCACCAGTGTGAACATAAATACTCGCAACCGTCACATCGCCAAACTCCGTTGCAAAAGTTGCATCAACCCAGCGACCTTGATCTGCAAATTGTTTTGGACCTAATCCGATGTTGGTTTTCTTGAATGGAAGTTTGGAAAGGATCGCAACACCTGCGTGACCTTTTTTCTCAGAACTAGCCGAATGCAGAACATTGAAGTCCTGCATTGCAGCTAATTCCAAAGTCGCCGAAAGCTCTTCAGAGTTTGCGCGCACTTCTTGCAGACAAATAACGTCTGCTTGCTGTGCAGCATGTGCATCAAGCAGCCACTGCAAGCCGCCGTTTTTGTGGGCGGCCCGAACGCCATTGACGTTTACAGTGACAACCGAAAACACTATTTCTTCATTGCCTTCTGAAGATTTTCATCAATGGTTGCCAAGAATTCTTGGGTGGTTTGCCATGGATGTTCTTTATCAATCAAACGAGCCAAGTCTTTTGTCATCTTGCCTGATTCAACAGTCTCGATACAAACGCGTTCAAGAGTTTGAGCGAACTCAGTAACTTCTGGAGTTCCGTCCATCTTGCCGCGGTGTGAAAGACCTTGGGTCCAAGCAAAGATTGATGCGATTGGGTTTGTTGAGGTTGGTTCACCCTTTTGGTGACGACGGTAGTGACGAGTAACGGTTCCGTGAGCTGCTTCTGCTTCAACAGTGCGTCCATCTGGAGTCATCAATACTGATGTCATCAAACCAAGCGAGCCAAAACCTTGTGCAACTGTGTCTGACTGAACATCGCCGTCGTAGTTCTTGCAAGCCCAGACGTATCCGCCATCCCACTTCAAGGCTGATGCAACCATGTCGTCGATCAAACGGTGGTCGTAAGTAAGACCTGCTTTATCAAAGTCAGCCTTGAATTCATTTTCATAAACCTCTTGGAAGATGTCTTTGAAGCGGCCGTCGTATGCCTTCAAGATTGTGTTCTTAGTTGACATGTAAACCGGGAAGTTGCGTGCCAGACCATAGCGAAGTGATGCACGCGCAAAGTCACGAATGCTTTCATCAAGGTTGTACATACCCATTGCAACACCAGCGCCAGGAAAATCAAACACGTTGAATTCCATTGGCTCGCTGCCATCTTTTGGAGTGAAGGTCATGGTCAAAGTTCCAGGACCTGGAACCTTGAAGTCAGTTGCTTTGTATTGATCACCAAATGCGTGACGACCAACCACGATTGGCTTGGTCCAGGTTGGCACTAGCCGTGGAATATTTGAGATGATGATTGGTTCGCGGAAAATCACACCGCCAAGAATGTTGCGGACGGTTCCGTTTGGAGACTTCCACATTTTCTTCAAACCAAATTCTTCAACACGAGCTTCGTCTGGTGTGATGGTTGCGCACTTAACGCCAACACCGTGCTTCAGGATTGCGTTTGCAGAGTCAATAGTTACTTGGTCATCAGTCGCATCGCGGTTTTCGATTCCAAGGTCGTAGTACTCAAGATTGATGTCGAGGTAAGGCAAAATCAACTGTTCTTTAATGAATTGCCAGATGATGCGAGTCATTTCATCGCCATCTAGTTCAACGACAGGATTTACTACTTTGATTTTAGACATTTGTTTCTCTCTACTTTTCTCTTACAAACTCTGAACATCTGCTTGCTTGCTACGAACTGCTTCTGATGCTTCGATCAATGAAGCTTTTTCAGATTCAGTCAACGCAGTTTCAACAACTTTGCGAATTCCGTTCTTGCCGATTTCGGCTTCAACACCTAGGTAAACGCCACTGATGCCAAACTCGCCATCAACCCATGCACAAACTGGCATCACAACACCGCTGTCTTCAATCACAGCTTTTGCCATGCGTGCAGCTGCTGCAGATGGTGCGTAGTAGGCAGAACCAGTTTTCAATAGTGCAACAACTTCAGCACCGCCATTGCGAGTGCGAACTACCAATTCTTCAATCTTGTCGGCTGACAACAAGTCTGAAAGTGGTTTGCCATCAACAGTGCAACGAGATGGAACTGGAACCATGGTGTCGCCGTGCGAACCAAGTGTCAAAGTTTTTACAGATGAAACCGGAACCTTTAATTCTTCAGCTACGAAGTGAGTGAAGCGGGCAGTGTCCAACATACCTGCTTGACCAATCACGCGGTTCTTTGGAAATTCAGTTGCGATTTGTGTAAGCGCAGTCATTTCATCAAGTGGATTTGAAACCACAATCACAACTGCATTTGGTGCATGCTTCTTAATGTTTTCAGCAACACCGCGAACAATCTTTGCATTCGTTTCAATCAAGTCCATGCGGCTCATGCCAGGCTTGCGTGGAATACCAGCTGTAATCACCACAACATCAGATCCAGCAATCGCTTCATAACCTTCACCATTCGGACCAGTTGTTTGGCCGATGACTTTGGTTTCAAACCCTTCGATTGAGCGAGACTGATTCATATCGAGTGCAAGACCTTCAGGCTTGCCTTCAAGAATGTCGGTTAAAACAACAGTTTCGAAAACGTCGTATTCAGCTAAACGCTGAGCAGTGGTTGAGCCGTAAAAACCGGCTCCGATGACTGTGACTTTTCCGTGGCGAGCCATGGATCCTCCAAGTAAAAACGTTGCGAAAAGCCGCAAAAGATGGCTCAAGCCTACTCTTGCGTAAGCACGCGAAATCGCGGAGGTAAGGGCTAGCGGGCAATAACTGAGAGGAAAATCAGGGTGGCAAACAGCGACCCAATTGTGACTAGGTCAATCCACCTAGAACGCACGGAAAAGAACTCCAAGCGCCCTTTTGGGCCGACCAAGCGCCAAACAAAGACTGCACCCACCGAAGCTGCTAGCAGGAAGCCGCCTAGGCGGTACTGCCCAAGCGCAGCTGAAAGGAAACTGGCAGCCAAAAGCCCAAATACGAGCGTCTGGATGGTCTTGAGGTTCACCGCTTCACACTACCTCAGCCGGAGCAATCGGATGAGCCTTGCGGTTAGCTAGCAATACCGCCACCAAAGTGATTGCTAGGCCAACCACCAAATTGAGTGAAACTTTTGTGCCATCTGTTGGGGCAAATAAGTCGATCAATAAAGAGCCGAGCAACTGCCCTGCCACGCTACCCATTACAAATCGAAGTGCACCAAGTTTTTTGATTGCCCAAGTTGCGGATGCAATAAACGCAACTCCAATAGATCCGCCAAGGTAAATCCACCATGGACTTTGTGGCAGTGTTTGCAAAGAAGTGTGACCTGAAAAAATCTGCACAGCAAAAATCACAATCAACAAACCAGTACCGGTAATGAAATTCATCACTGCCGCAGAAACTGGATTTCCAGCAGCTACACCGACATGCCCGTTTATTGCGTGTTGAAATGAGACTGCAGCGCCAATTAAAAATGATGCAATTAGCGGAGCTGCCACAAATTGTGCATCACCAAAACGATCCAGAACCGAAATCACTACACCAATCACCGCAAACAATGCAGCGAAAACCCGCCTTGAGGTCACCGGCGCAACACCGCTTGGACTCACTCCCCATTTATCAACCAGAAGTGATGACGTGGTTTGGCCACCCACAATTAAAACGGTGAAAATCGCAACACCCACTAGTGGAACCGAAATACTCTGGATAGTTACGAAAACTGCACCGACCATTCCGCCAAGCACCTGCCATAACTTAAGTTCTTCATTTCGTACAGCGGAAAAGATTTTGAAAAATCCAGCTCGAATATTTTTGCTAATCAAGGTCAAAACCAAAAGCAACAAAAGACCAGTGCTGAACGAAACAATTGCTGCCTGCACACCACTTCCAAGTAAATGTGCCAATTCACCATTTGCGCGAGATTGAGCGACCGTAAATGCACCTACTACTACCGCGATGCTTTGCGCAAAATAGTGATGCGACGTGATTCTTTTCATTTGTGGCTAGTGGAAGAAGTGTCTTGTGCCAGTGAAATACATTGTGATGCCAGCAGCTTTTGCCGCTTCAATAACCTCTTCGTCACGAACACTTCCACCTGGCTGAACAACTGCTTTAACTCCAGCCTTGATCAAAACTTCTAGACCATCCGCAAATGGGAAAAACGCATCAGAAGCTGCAACTGATCCTGCGACTCGCTCCCCTGCTCTTGATACGGCCAAGCCGGCAGAATCAACTCGATTGACTTGACCCATTCCGATTCCAACCGCGGCTTCATTCTTTGCCAACAAAATCGCATTGCTTTTTACGCTGCGGCAAGCAATCCAAGCAAACTGCAAATCTTTTTTCGTTTGCGCATCAGCTTCTACGCCAGTGACGAGTTGCCAGTTTTCAAACTTATCTCCGTCAGCCTGCAACTTATCTTGCACCTGCAAAAGCACTCCACCATCGATGTTGCGCATTTCGATTCCTTCACCACTGTTTGGTGCTGGAACTACCAAGATTCGGATACTTGGTTTTGCAGAGAGAATCTCAACAGCATCAGCATCGAATTCAGGTGCCACAATCACTTCGGTGAAAATCTCAGCCACTTGGTGAGCCATTTCTGCCGTCACTTTGCGGTTTGCTGCAATTACTCCACCAAAAGCACTAACTGGATCGGTTTCGTGTGCTTTGCGATGTGCATCAGCCACATCTTTTCCTACCGCAATTCCGCATGGGTTTGAATGTTTAATAATCGCAACCGCTGGTTCAGAAAAATCAAATGCTGCGCGACGGGCAGCATCTGCATCAACGTAATTGTTGTATGACATTTGTTTGCCATGCAGTTGTTTTGCTCCAGCGATTGCCGAATCTCCAAAACCAGCTGCATAAACGGCCGCTCTTTGATGTGGGTTTTCGCCGTACCGCAAAACATCTTCGCGGTTGTAGGTCACACCAATCCAGTTTGGAAAACCTGTGCCTTCATCGGTTGACGTCACGACATTGCCAATCCAAGACGCGACGTTTACGTCATAAGTTGCAGTGTGCTGAAATGCCTCAGCGGCCAAGCGCTTGCGTTGATCTAAGGTGAATCCACCTGCACCCAAAGCTGCAATCACTTCGGCATAGCGATTTGGTGACACCACAATCGCCATGTTCGCATGATTTTTCGCACTCGCGCGCACCATAGCCGGACCACCAATATCAATCTGTTCTACGCATTCATCTGCAGATGCACCGCTCAAAACGGTTTGTGTGAACGGATACAAATTAATTACCGCTAGTTGAAATGGTTCAATCTCTAAATCTTTTAATTGTTGAACGTGCGATTCCAAACGCAAATCAGCTAGCAAACCGCCATGCACTTTTGGATGCAAGGTTTTTACGCGTCCATCCAAACATTCTGGAAAACCGGTTAAATCCTGCACTTGAGTAACTGGCAATCCTGCGCCAGCAATCGTGGTTCCCGTGGAGCCAGTTGAAACAATCTCAACACCTGCATCGACCAAAGCTTTTGCGAGTTCAAGTAAACCAGTTTTATCTGAAACTGAAATCAATGCTCGCTTAATAACGCGTCTATCTTCGGCCATCTTCTCCACCTCTACTCAGAACATCTTCTTTTCGCCAGCAAAGTCTTTGACGACCTCAACTAGCAATTCTCGTTCGACAACTTTGATTCGCTCGTGCAAACTAGCTTCATCGTCGCCATTCAAAACGTCAACACTCTTTTGCATAATGACTGGACCTGTATCAACACCAGCATCAACGAAATGAACGGTTGATCCAGTTTCTTTTACGCCAGCTGCCAACGCATCTCTAACCGCATGCGCCCCTGGGAATGCCGGTAACAAGGCAGGATGTGTGTTGATCAAACGACCTGCAAAGCGAGAGACTCCTGCCTGCCCAATAATTCGCATGAAACCAGCAGACACAACTAAATCTGGTTGATAGAAATCAATGCAGTCTGCGAGTGCTAAATCCCAAGCATCTCGAGTCTCAAAATCCACTAAATCAATCACCGCAACCTGCACACCAGCGGTTGCTGCATGCCCGATTGCACCGGCTTCGGCGTTGTCTGTAACAAGCGCTACGACTTCAAAAGATTCATCTTGGGCGTCGATTAGTGCCTTTAATAAAGAGCCAGTTCCGCTCGCTAGGACTACAACCCGAATCGCCACTAGGTGAGTTTAATTCTTGGGATTTGCGCGCTTATTTGAGCGAGGAGATTGCACGTAATTGGGCAAAATGAATCCAAGAAGCACACCAACGGCTCCCCAAACGAAAGCCCAAAGCGAGATCTGCCAGAGGTTGATGCCGACCTCGAGGAAACGGCCGGCTCCAAATTCGCCAGACGCTTGTGCGCTCAAGATGAATGCGAAAAACGCTGCGGCAAGTCCTGAATAAATAGCAATCGAGATAGCTACTGAAGTTGGAACTGGCTTGTAGCCAAATTGTTTGCGACCAAAAGTTGCTGCGACCAAAAAAGCACTCAGTACTGGGACGACAATTAATAATCTTGCAATCCATGGCAATGAATGTGGAATCACCACAAACATTGGCAAAGCCGGTAATGCGCCAACAGCTTGGGTAATGAGAGTTATTGCACTTCCGCCACCAACAACGACGCCTGGTCCCATCAAAAGCGATAAGTACCAGATAGTGATGTTTGGTATGAACAGCACGAATGAAAGCACCATAACGATGGTTGACATTGTGTCAGTCGCAACTAGCGAAATGATGTCATACATGTCGTTGAGTGTGAAAACAAAAATAGTGGCTGCAAACGCAAACGCAATCATGATTTGAATTAGCAATGAGCGGATTGCAAAAGCAAAACCAAATTGGAATGCACTTGGAGTTGAACGCCAGAGATTGACGAGTAGTGAATGTGGTGACTGCGGTTTAACAACGAAGTTGGTCCGCTCCCCCGCATTTGTGTAATAGCGTTTTTCAGCTGGGCCAATTTCGCCGGGAGATCGCAAGATTCCCCAAAGAGTTCCAGCGAGTGCCCACAGCCCTGAATGGATTAGTACACGGCTGGCATTGATGTCAGCGACTGTGGCGGCAAAAGTAGAGACAATTAGCGCAAGCACTGCATAACTGACCATCATCGATCCGATGAGAATCAGAACACCAGCCAAATTAGTAATCAATG
>JACCEB010406543.1_pt1 | contig 10841 bp, 12 predicted proteins | sample 7454761 | NCBI WGS metagenome assembly JACCEB01 (sample SAMN15323454, study PRJNA562643) | freshwater metagenome | isolation source: river surface water | place: USA:Blue River Watershed | collected 2017-08-18 | reverse complement strand
GGGCGCCTTGGTTGGGGGGGGGTGTTGGGACGAGGTTGGCGTGGGGGCGCAACGTGACGTTGGAGACGGAGTCTTTTTCGGGGTTGCGGGCGGTGGTGACGGGGGCCGGGTATCGTATTTCAGTGGGGCAGGGACGGGTGCATCTGGGGGCGACGTACGAGTTTGAGGGGGCGGCGGCGATGGATCACATTGCTGCGGTGGATAGCATTTGGCAGAAATCGGTTGGGTTCTTGGGGGGGGCGCTTCCGACGGGGCTGTGGGAGGTGCGACGGGCGTTGCGGGTGTTGACTGCGGATCGTTTGCCGATGATTGGTGGGGTGGGGGGGGTGATGGCATCTTTGTCGCATGTGGCTTGGGTTCACGCGGGGTGGTTTGGTCGGGTGTCGGGGCGGAGCTGATTCCGTCTCTAGTGATGGCGGAACCGCCAATGGTCCCGCGTTCATGGATTGAGTCGCTTGATCCCGGTCGGTTTTCGGTGGACCAAGGAAGGGGGCAAGGGGGGTGATTCGGTTGATTTTATTTTGCCTGAGGTCGATTGTGGCCGTGATTTTGGTCGTGGTCGCCTTGGTGGTGATTTTGGAAGGCGGGCGAGTGCGGACTGGCCCCGGGGCGGGAAATGAGATTTCTGGAAAAGTTTCCGTTGCTCGGGACATCGGATTGGAGAGCGATTGGGGGCAGAGAGAGGCGCTCTCGAAGCGAAAGCTGGTTACGCGTGTTCCGGAGCTTGGGGTGCCGGGGCATGTTTTGCGGGAGGAGTTCGATCGACGGGCTCGACTTTTCCGGAGTGTGAATCCTCGCTTGTTTGATTCACCAGAGTGGCCGGAACAACTTTGGCTGCTGATGGCTCGTGATCTATCTGTGGAGGAGACTCCTTTGGACTACCCGTGGAAACGTGATGGCATGGGGTCTGCTCGACCATGAGGCATGAACGTGGGTATCTATAAGGGTGCTGCTGCAATGAACTCTTTGGAGCGTTGGCAGGCGGCTATCTCGCAGAATCTTGCGAGTGCCAACATTACGGGGTACCGGAAAAATGAGATGTCGTTCAGTGGAGTGATGGGAGAGCTGACGAAGGTGAGTGATCCTTCGGTTTCGGGTGCAGGCAAAAAATCTCCTTTAGAGGTGAGAGGGGTGATGCCGAGTGTGGAGAACCGGATGAATTTTCAGCCCGGGCAGTATCTTGCCACGGGAAACGAGTTCCACTTCGCCATTGAGGGGCCGGGTTTTTTCAGGGTCCGCAGGCAGGACGGGACCTTTGGTTTCACTCGGAACGGTAGTTTTCGGATGAATGAGGATCGTGTGCTCGTCACGGAACAAGGTTTCGAGGTGCAGGGAGACAACGGACCGGTGCAGTTCCTTCAGCAGGGCGGGACCTTGTCGATTAATGCGGACGGCATGATTGTTCAGGGGCAGCAGCAGATTTCTCGGTTGGGTGTGGTAGACTTTGCTGATCCGAGTGTGCTTCGGAGGGGGGGGGATGGTTTGTTAGTTTCGGATGGTCCTCAGGGTGCTGCCATTGAGCGTCCCCGAGTGATGCACCGAGCATTGGAAGGCAGTAACGTGCAGCCGGTGAAGGAGATGATCAACTTGGTCACGGTTGGACGCGCGTACGAGATGGCTCAGAAGGTGATCCAGGCTCACGATGAAGTGGCGAACAAGGCTGTACAGGTGCTCGGAGCGCCGCCGGCCTAATGTAAACAGGAGATTCTCTTATTTTTTATGATTCAATCGCTATATGCCGGTGCGACCGGGATGGAGTCGCAGCAGTTGAACTTGAATGTCATTTCCAACAACTTGGCGAACGCGAACACGACCGCGTTCAAGCGCAGCAAGGCTGAATTTCAGGATTTGTTGTATCAGCGGCCGCGCCAAGCGGGTGCGGATGCGGGGGCGGGTAACGTGTTGCCGACGGGTGTTGAGTTGGGGAACGGGAGCCGCATGGTTGCGACTGCTAAGATTTTCACTCAGGGACAGCTGAAGCAAACAGGGGAAAAGTTTGATATTGCGATTCAGGGGGACGGCTTTTTGCAGATTCAGAAGGTGGATGGAACGTTCGCCTATACGCGCGACGGGAATCTCAAGATAGACCAGCAGGGGCGGTTCACGACGAGTGATGGGTTGGTTGTCCAGAGTGGATTTCAGCCAATCCCGCCAGGAACGACGGAGGTGTCGATTGCCCCCACGGGAGAGGTGACGGCGCGCGGCCCGAATGGGGTGGTTCAGTTTCAGGCTCAGCTGGCTCGGTTCCCGAACCCGAGCGGATTGCGAGCGGTGGGCGGAAACTTGTACGAGGATACCATCGCGAGTGGTCCTTTCGAGTTGGGTCGACCTGGCCTCCAAGGCTTTGGAACCATGATCCAAGGGTACTTGGAGACTTCGAATGTCAACATCGTCGAGGAGATGGTTAATATGATTCAGGCTCAGCGCGCTTATGAGCTGAACTCGAAGTCAATCACGACCTCTGACGAGATGCTTGGTCAGGTTGCGCAACTCAAGCGCTAGCGCGGCGAGTGAGAGGTAACTGAGCCGTTAGATTTGTCAGACTGAAGTCCGGTCGCTCTTGCAGTGTGGTCCTTGGACTGGGTTCTGGCCGCTGGGCGGTTGACAGAGACAGTGTGACGAGGCGGGCTTGATCCCTCGGAGTTCGTGTAAGCACCAAGATTTCGGGATGGGTTCAACTAGGTTCAGATTTTTCATTTTGATCGTCACTCTCGGACTGGGAGCGTCTGGGTTTGGCGAGGACGGCTTTTCAAAGTTGCTGGAACCGGTGAAGCCTTCTGGAGGAGGGGGGGGCTCGGAAAAGAGGGAATCAGACGCCAACTCCAATCGGGTGGCTCCGAAGAGCGCGGGTGGAGCGGAAGAGGTGGCGAGGAGGGCTCGGGAGCTTTTGGGGTTGGTGAAACCTGAGGGAAAACCTGAAGTGAAACCTGGGGGCAAAGCGCCGCAAGTTGGAGAGCAGGCGGGATCTTCTGGTGCTCCTGCAACCGCCGTTGCGAGGGCGGATGGTCCGATGGTTTTGACGGGTGATTTGCTGGAACTGGCAATTGCAAAAGATCTTGGGGTCAGGATGGGTGTGCGTGAGGGAGAGGTTCGGGTTAAGGTGATTAAAGAGTGGATGCCTTTGAACATTCCCTCGGGCGCGCACTTTGTGGAGGCGTTCAACCTTCAAGGGGGTGGATTGACTTCGATGATGGCGTTTTACATTCGAGTTATTAGCGGGGGGTTGGTGATGGGCGAGTGGCCGATTCAGGCTCGGGTTGAACTGTTTCAGGACGTTTGGGTAGCGCAGCAGAGAATGGAGCGAGGGCAGGTGGTGGAGGATGACGCTGTGGAGTCAAAGCGGATTGACGTATTGAAGGAGCGTGCGGTTCCTTTGCCTGCTAGTTTTAAACTAACAGGATATGAGTTAGCGATGTCGATTCCGGCTGGGAAGGTTCTCACTCGCAGGGATATCATCGAAAAAGAGTTGGTGAAGAAAGGGCAGATGGTTGATGTGTTAGTCTCGCAGGGTTCGCTCAGCCTTCGGATGAAAGCGATGGCACTGGAGGGAGGGGCCGTTGGAATCACGGTGAAGTTGAGGAATCTGGATAGTCGGAAAGATTTTTTTGGCGAGGTCATTGGAGAGGGGCAGGTGTCGGTGAAGTTGTTCTGACTTTCCCATTCGTTGGGCATCGAAATGGCTTTTCATCGCTTATGAGAAAGAAGCAAACATCACGACTTGAGGCGATGGGCCCGTGTTTTGCGCGGATTCTTTGGGTCTTTTTGCTGGTGGTGGGCGCTGGAACGGAAGTTTGTGTCGTGGCCGGTTCTCTATGGAGAGAGCCTATTACCGACGAGAAGGGGATGTTTGCCGATCGTCGCGCACGGCGGCTTGGGGATATCGTGACGATTGTGGTCGACGAGACAACCGTTCAGGAAAATCTTTTGAATCTGCAGACGGAGCGCAAAACAGTGGAAAATGGTTTTCTCTCCAACTTGGTGCGTGGCTTGGTGACGGGAGTGGCGAGAGACGCGACCGGCACGGATACGAAGCAGGGAAAGAGCCTCGCGCAGCGTTTTGGTTTGGGGAGTAGCGCTCAGACCAATGCGATGTTGTCAGGTGGGTTTGCGCCGAATCAGGACACGAGCAACAGAAATAATCAAATTCTGCAACAGAACCGGCAGGTTTTGCAGTCGCGGATGGCGGTTCAGGTCATCGACGTATTGCCGAACGGGAACTTGGTGATTGAGGGATTGAAGCAGATTTCCTTCGCTCAAGAGAAGCAGTTTGCCTCGGTACGCGGCATTATTCGGCCGTTCGATATTACCTTCCAGAACACGATCAAGACCGATCAGGTTGCAGACGTGCGTGTTGATGTGCTGGCTGAGGGGCAGTTGTCGGATGCTCAGAAGCGCGGTTGGTTAAGTCGATTGGATGATAAAATTCGTCCGTACTGACCGTTAGATTTTTTGGTTCGTGTCCGAGTGGTTGGTGAATAACGAAACAGCGTATGAAACGAGTTTTTGCCCTTTTAGGCGCCTTGGTTTTTGGGATGTTGCTGATGCCGCGCGTGGAGGCGGCGCGGGTGAAGGACATCACTTTGGTGAATGGGGGGCGAGATAACCAGTTGGTCGGGTATGGCTTGGTGGTCGGCCTTGCGAATCGAGGTGATTCCAAGTTGGCGTTTACGGTTCAAACGATTGCCAACGCGCTGCAGAAGTTTGGCGTAGTGATTCCGCCGCAGGTCATCAAGTCGGACAACGTCGCGGCGGTGATGGTTACCGCCGATATTCCTGCCTTCTCTCGCGTTGGGACGCGTCTGGATGTCACCGTGGCGTCGATTGGGGATGCAAAGACCATCTCGGGTGGCGTTCTTTTGCAGACGCCGCTGGTCGGGGCGGACGACACGGTATATGCGGTCGCGCAGGGGGCTGTTGCGATTGGGGGATTCATTGGCGGCGAGGGTGGTCCTGGGGGGGCGACGGTTCAGAAAAACCATCCGACAACGGGCATGATTACTGGCGGAGCTTTGGTTGAGCGCGAGATTCCGTCCACCTTTGTTCGGGATCGCTCGGTTGAGTTGATTTTGTTGAATCCCGACTTCGCTTCGGCGGCGCGGATGGCCCAGGCGATTAATCAGGTTTTTCCGCAGAGTGCTTTGGCGCGTGATTCGGCGACGGTGAATGTTTGTGTGCCGGAGGATTACGTGGGGTACGAGGTGAACTTCATTGCCTCGTTGGGGGCGATTGAGGTGGAGCCGGATGTTCCGGCTCGGGTGGTGATTAACGAACGGACGGGGACCATTATTGCGACGTCGAATGTTCGGGTGTCGACTCTGGCGATTAGCCACGGTTCTTTGACGATTACCGTCGCGAGTACGCAGGCGGTGAGTCAGCCGGGATTGGGAGCAAGGGTTGGTCAAACGGCCGTGACTCGCTCGACCAACGCAACGGCCAACGAGGCGAAGGCGAGTTTCGGGGTTATTGCTGGGCCGGAAGATTCAGCGGTGAAGCCGACGATTCAGGATGTTGCAAACGCCCTGAACGCCTTGGGGTTGACGACTCGCGACATGATGGCGATTTTTCAGACAATGAAGCGTGCTGGGGCTTTACAGGCAGAGTTGATTCTTAATTAATTTGTAATTGGAAGGACACGTTGCGTATGGAAATCCAACCGGTTGGACACCTTGATTCGGGGATGGGCATTGAAGCTCAGGTTGCCATGGGTGGATTGAAAAGTGTGGATGGCAAGGTTTCGTCGGGCGAGGCGGCGCGTCAGTTCGAAGCGATTATGTTGCGACAGTTGCTCGATGAGTCGCTTGGAAAGGTCTTCAGCAAAGGGGCCGGCGGGCATGTTTACGGGTACATGATCACCGATGCGTTAGCGGACGGGATTTCGAAGGGGGGCGGTCTTGGGTTGGCTCGGGTGATTGAGAGCCAGTTGACGGAGCGTCGTTCGATTGGGCCACGCGTTGATCCGAGGTCTGGCGTGAAACTGTCTGCGGTCGAGGTTGAGGCGGCGGTGGGCGCATTCAAGCGTTCCAAAACTGCCAGTGAGATTGAATCGATGGTGGGTGGGGCCGAGGGCGCGAACGAGTGAGTGGGGACGACTGCCGGTCAGATTTTGTTGGAACAGGATCATGGCCACTCCTCGTTCTAATGTAGGTTCGCGCTCTGCATCGGGTCGAGGGGCGGTCTCCCCTCTGATGCTCATGCTCCGAGAGTTACTGGGGGCGATGAATGCTGAGTTGGTTGAGATGAGGGCGTTGGTTGCCGCGTTTGCTGACCAACAAGACGCGATTGTTCACCGGAAGCCCGCTCGGGTTGTTTCATCGGTTCAGGAGGTCGAGAAGCGAGTCATTGGCCTTCGTCAGGCGAGGCTGAGGAGGGACGGTGTGCTGGAGCAAGTGGCCCGCGGTATGAAGGCTCCCGCCGGCACTCCGATTTCCGTGCTGGTTCGAGCTTTTCCTGTGGGGGTGCGTCCCGAAGTGGGGCGTCTGATTGACGAAAACGTTAGGCTTGGACGAGAGGTCCGGCGCAAGGCGAGTCAGAACCAAGTCCTGCTGGCGCGGTCGATTGAGGTGATTCAGGAGATTTTGCGGGCGGTGGAGCCCACCTCGGTGAGCCGGATGTACGGTGAAAACGGTCGGATGAATCACGGTCAACCGATTCGGGGAACGCACTTGGACGGTAAGTTGTGAGATGGCCTTGGTGATCTTTTTCACTGAACTGGCCTTTTGATTGCTTATCAATCGGTAGGGCTTGTCAGATAAATGACTCGCCATCCATGGAAGGATAAATATGCCAGGACTTTTCGGAAATCTCTCGCTCGCCTCGAAGGCCTTGATGGCGCACCAAGCCGCCATTCAAGTGACGAGTCGGAACATTGCGAATGTGAACAATCCTGAGCATGCGCGTCAGCGTGTGATCATGGGGGACCGCGCCTTTGTTCCTACGGCGCAGGGGCCTGAGGGAACGGGAGTTGAGGTTTTGACGGTGGAGCAGATGAGGGATGCCTTCCTCGACAAGCAGGTGGTTCGTCAGATTGCCGATGAGGCATCGTTGCAGGCTCAGTCGGATGCACTCACGAATGCTGAGTTGGCGATGGGAGACCGGATTGATCGGTCGACGGATCCTGCATCGGTTCAGGATGTGACCAAGTCGACGAGCGGCATTGGTGCGGCGTTGGACGAGTTTTTTAATGCCTTTGATGCACTGGCGGTTTCGCCGAGGGACATCCCTGCGCGAAATGTTGCGCTTCAGAAGGCGCAGATACTTGCTGACCGCATTAACAACGCGGATTCACGGCTGGCGACCGTTCAGTCAGATTTGGCGACGCAAATTGAAGCGGATCTCAACAAGGCGAATGTTCTTCTGAGCGACATTGCCCGACTGAACTCGGAGATAGCGGATGCGAACATTCGCGAATCGGGATCGGCCTCGGATCTTATCGATCGGCGGCAGGGAAAGTTGGAAGCGCTCTCTGGCCTTTTGAAGATTGAGACTGCATTGATTCCGAATGGGTATGGCCAGATTGAGGTTCGGATTGGTGGGGTAAACTTCGTTGATTACGGGCAGAAACTTGGCGACTTGAAATACGACTCGGTTGCCTCTGTCGTTACGAGCACTCAGGATTTATCTCAGGAGATTGATTCTGCGGGAGGTAGCGTTCAGGGAAGATTGCTTGCCATGAAAGGTGCAATTGAGGAGGCACGGGAACGGGTTCGGACAATCGCTGCCAGCTTGGCGGCTGAGGTGAATGGGAAGTATGATTCTGCGAGCGTCCCTGCGCAGGAGTTTTTCTCGACGAATGGTCTGGCTGCGGGCCAGTTGATTGCGCTGAACTCTGGTATTGATTCGAGTACACTGAAGACGTCGTCCCAGTCCCTCGCCGGAGGTAACGACTATTTGACGGGGATTGCGGGTCTGCGGACATCGACGGTTGGTGGACTAGGAAACCTGACTTTGGGCGATTACATGCGGAACACGGTTGGACAGATTGGACAGGTGCTTCAGGGTGTGAACACGCGACTCGAAGAGTCGACGGTGATTAAGACGGCGTTAACGACGCAGCGCGATGCGGTGAGTAGCGTGTCGCTGGACGAGGAGACGGCAGATTTGATGAAGTTCCAGCGGGCGTATCAGGCAAATGCGCGTGTGATTTCCGTGGTGGACGAGTTGCTCGACACTTTAATTAACCGAATGGTTCGCTGAGTGAGTTTTAACTGATTGCGCGCATGAGAGTTCCGAATGTTACGATTTCTACGGGTGTCATTCAGCGTCTGAATCGGCTGAAGCTCAGGCAAAACGTTTTGAATGATCAGATTGCCACGGGACAGAAGATTTCGAGTGCGAGTGATGATCCTCAGGCGGCTGTGCGCGTGATGCGGTTGCGATCTGAGAAGATGGCGTTGCAGCAGTACTCGCAAAACGTGGATAAGCTCACGGGGCTTGCTCAAGCCAGCTTTGCTTCACTGAGTCGGCTGAAGGCCCTCTCCGATCGTTCGGGTGAACTGGCTGCGTCGGCGAGTGGGATAGCCTCAGAGGCCGAGCGGAAAGCTTACGCGACGGAGCTGAACGAGATGATTAAGTCGGCGATTGAGCAAGTGAATACGAAGTTCAACGGCGACTACATTTTCAGTGGCCAGAAGACCGATGCATCAAGTTTCACGGCAGCGGGGACGGCAGCAAAGCCGAGTGCGGTGACTTTTGACAACACGGGTGGCGACACGACGAAGGTGCGGGTTTCCGACACCTTGGAAATCGCAGCGGGAACCTCACAGGCGGAGAACAGCCAACTGGCTACATTCATCAATAACCTGATTGCGCTTCGGGATGCGATGGAGAGTAACAGTTCCTCGGGCGTTGCTTCGGCGAGAACCGCCCTCATCAACTCTGAGGACGACATTGTGAATGCGATTTCGCAGAACGGTGCGGTTCAAACGCGGCTCGAGGCGCTGAAACAGCAGAATGACTCCCGATTCGGAGATGTGGAACAGTTGGTCTCGCGGGAAGTGGACGCGGACCTTGCTCAATCGATGGTGAAGCTTTCGCAGACTCAGACCGCCTACCAAGCGGCGGTTCAGTCTGGTGCCCAAATCATGAAGCTCTCGCTTCTTGACTACGTTTAGTTCGGTGTTTGACGAAGGGTCGAGCGCGGGGTTTCGCTCGATTCGCGATCGCCCCCACAGGGCTGGATGACCGCTGGTTGATTTCGCCTCGCGGATTGAGGTTTGGGTGGGCAAAGTCCGAGTTTCAGCCCCACCACAGGGTCGTCGGAGGGGGCGACGGCCCCAGGCGCCTCTTCTCGGCATCCGTATTCAGAGAAAACTGCGCTCTCTCCGGAGGGAGGTGTTTGATAACCGAACCTATCGACCGTTCGTGATGAGGGTGGAGAACTCTTGGAACAGGTAAGATGCGTCGTTCGGGCCGGGGGCGGCTTCCGGGTGGTATTGGACGCTGAACACAGGTTCCGAACGGTGCCTCAGGCCTTCTACGGTGCCATCGTTCAGGTTGATGTGTGAAACCTCCATCTCGGACGGGAGTGAATCGGGATCAACGGCGAACCCGTGGTTCTGGGAGGTGATTGAAACTTTTCCTGTCGTCAAATCCTTGACCGGTTGGTTCCCGCCGCGGTGCCCAAACTTCAGTTTGAAGGTCTTTCCGCCGGACGCATATCCGAGCATCTGATGACCAAGGCAAATCCCGAAGATCGGCTTCTTGCCAATCAACTCGCGGATAATGCGGTGCACGTACGTCAACGCCGCGGGGTCGCCAGGGCCGTTGGACAAAAAGACGCCATCCGGATTCAGGGCCAGAACGTCTTCCGCCGAGGTGTCCGCCGGAACCACGCGAACCGCGAATCCCTCCTGCCGGAGACGCCGCAAAATATTGCGCTTCATGCCGAAATCGTAGGCGACGATGCGGTGCTTCACGGGTTGCAGCTTGAAGAAGCTCTCATTCAGCGTCTCATCCGTCTCCACGCCAGGAAGTTGCCGGGAGGTCGTCCAGAGCCTCGAGTCACTTCCCTTGGGGTCCCAATCGTAGGCCGCCTTCGGAGTCACTTCGCGAACGAAATCTTGCCCTGCCACTCCGGTTCCCTCACTCGCTGCGTGGACCGCCTCGGCTTCCGTCCCGAACTCGGTCGAAACAACGCCGCGCATGGCGCCTTTATCCCGAAGGTGCTTCGTCAATGCCCGCGTATCGATTCCCTGAATGCCCGGAATGTTCCAGCGCTTCAGATAGGCATCGAGGGTTTCCTTGCAGCGCCAGTTGCTCGCCACAGGGCTGACCTGCTCCACCACGAAACCGCGCACGTGCGGGGTCTCGCTTTCGTCGTCCAGGAAGTTGATCCCGTAGTTCCCGATTTCGGGGTACGTCATGGTCACAATCTGTCCGCGATAAGAGGGATCCGTCAGAACCTCCTGATAGCCGGTCATGGAGGTGTTGAAGCAAACTTCACCGAGGGCGGAGCCAGTGGCTCCGAATGATTGACCGTGAAAGGTTCGTCCGTCTTCGAGGGCAAGAATCGCGCGCATCAAACGCGATAGAATCGGGCAACCGCCGGATTGCTCCAGTCAAAACGCAATCCAGCGGTCAAAAAGCTCCGTTCTTCCTCCGCTCCCCATAGGGCAACGCGAGTGGCCTGCATGGGTTCGGTTGATGTCGCGCCATCCGCGGCAGCAAGTCTGCTCATACCACGAAACGAAATGCTGCGTTTAACGCGCCGCGGTTCGCCCTCCTCCAAAAATACGTCCATGCCTTTCCGAACCCTCCTTCTGCCGCTGTTCCTTTTTGCCGCCCTTTTGTCATCCAACGGGGCTGTCGATTCTGTGTCTGAATCGTTGGTTCCACGGACGTGG
>JACCEB011299262.1_pt1 | contig 10842 bp, 4 predicted proteins | sample 7454761 | NCBI WGS metagenome assembly JACCEB01 (sample SAMN15323454, study PRJNA562643) | freshwater metagenome | isolation source: river surface water | place: USA:Blue River Watershed | collected 2017-08-18 | reverse complement strand
ATCGCAAACATCCCCCGAACCCTCACACTCCTTCCTCCTCGCTCCCGAGAACGGGTGGAGCCAGATCGACTCCCTTCCCCTCTCCGATCGCGGCTTCCGCTATCGGATGCGCCTTTTTGAAAGCTTTGCGCACATCGACGGACATGCCGAATTCCTCGAAGCTCACCTCGCTCGTCTCGAAACTTCAGCGCGTCTGCTCCACTACCAACCACAGCCCGGCTGGCAATCCGACATCCATGAACTTTTACGCAAGATCCCAAACAGTCCCTCCCTGTTCGGACGCATCTACGTCACCGCTGGCGATGGGGCACCCCACGATCCTCCATCCGCCGCACGGGTCATCGTAACTCTCGAACCCCGCTCGCGCTGCCTCCCCGGATCATACGCGCTCGTGCCCGTGGATTGTCCGGTCCACGGCGATGATCAACCCGACTCCGGTTTCCTCAAATCCGGCCACTACCGCATCCGCTGCGAATGTCTTCAAAACGCGCGCCGCCGCGGAGCGGACGAGGCACTCCTCCTCCATCCCCGCCAAGGTGCACTCACCGCCTCAATGGCCAACTTCTTCTGGAAGCACGATGGACACTGGCACACGGCGCCCGCCGGACAGTCCGTCCGAAACGGGGTCTGGCGAGAGTGGTGGATCCGTCAAACGGGGGCCGCCGAAAGCCATCTCACCCCGAGCGACATTCATCGCCTCGAGGCAGCAGCGCTGACATCCTCCTGGCTTGGAGTCATGCCCGTACACCGCATCGGTGAAATCAACCTCCCCGAACGCGCGCCAAGAATCACCGCCGAACCTCGGCCCTGCACCCCCTGAAGGAGCGCTCACTTCGCGAACATCGCATGAGACCGCTCACCCCCGCTAAGAATGTAGGCGACGAGATCCAAAATCTCCTCCTTGGTCAGCATGGACAGTAACATCGGAGGCATCGGTGAAACCTTGCTCAACTCGATGCTTTTCACCTCCTTGCGATCGATCGAGACCCGTTGGTTCGGATCACTCAAATCCGTATTGAGGGTGACCGTATCGCCCCCCAGATTCACCACCACACCCGAAACCGTCTCCCCACTATTCCGCGTAACGATGATCGGCGCAAACTGCTCGTTGATCTCCTTGCTCGGATGGATGATCTGATCCAACAAGTCGTGCGCGCTGTAACGACCCCCCGCCCCCGTTAAATCAGGTCCAGTCATCCCACCGGCGTTCCCAAAACGGTGACATGAATAACATGCCGCCGCCCCAAACATCCGCCGCCCCCGTTCAAAATCGCGACCCTTCAATCCCGAACCCGAAGCAGCAGCACTCAGTTCCTCGAGCGTCCACACCGTCGGCGTTCGACCCGCAAAAACTGCCCCCACATTTTCCATCACCGTTTTCGTCTCTGGCTTCCTCGCAATCAACTCCGCCAAAGATTGGCGTTCCTCGGACGAAAACGTCTCCAGCGAATCGTTCCTAATGAACTCGATGAACTTCGAGAAACTCGCTCCTCCCCGATAGTTTGCAGCCCTTAAAAACCACTCGAGCTGACGTTTCCGCAAATCTTGAGTCCATCCCGTCCGAAGCACCCGCAAACTCCTCGCATACTCCATTTGCGGTTCCTGACTCTCAGCCGCATCAATCAACGCCATCCCTTTCGCAGCGGCAGTCGGTGCCTGCAAGTGACACAGCGTCTCACATAAAAGCCAGTTCAGCTCGAATGTGGTTGCCGGAAACAGCGCGTCATACTGCGAGATCATCCGCATCATGTCGTTGCCCGCGGGATCACCGAACCGGTGCAACACAATCTGCGCAATCCGCACATGCATCCTGCGGCACTCTGCATCCAGTTTCGCCACATCCATCGCTAACAACGCCCCCACCAACCGATCCCTCAAGCCCACGTCCACAACATGACCCTCCGCGCGATGTGTCGGACAAACCCCGCCTGCGCGCGCCATCGCCAAAAGTGCCTCAAGCCTCGTCAACGGCTGTACCTCTGCGAAGGCACGCTGCTCCCAACCCCTCACCGGTTGGTGCTCCAGCGCCGTTCTCGCGGCCCACCTCACCCACCGATCCTTACTCCCCAAATGCGGCCAAACCTCTTCGACAGCCGCCGCATCCACCCGCCCATGGAAACTTTCCATCCGCCGGCGTAAGGCCACCGCCCCATCAACCGGCGTCGCTTTGTCTGCATCCGCGTCAGAAAGAGCCGTGCTCTCCGCGCCAGTGTACGTCACACGGTACAGCCCCGACTGCACACGCCGCCCTCCAATCGCAAAATACATCGCGCCATCCACTCCGATGATCGCATCTGTCACCGGCAACGGCCCACCCGTCACAAACTCCTCCTTCGAAGCAGTGTACGTACTCCCCTCTGGCTTCAAGTGCACCGCGTAAATCTTCCCCCAACTCCAGTCCAAAACAAACAGTGCTTCTTGATACTTTCGCGGAAACTTCGCTCCGTAACCGAACGTCGTTCCCGTCGGCGAACCCGGCCCTATATTCAACGTCGACGGTAAGTTGTCCGCATAAAATTCGGCGTACTTTCCCGCCCCATTCCTCCAACCGTACTCGCCACCACTCACCACGTGGTTGATCCGCGTGGGCCGATACCACGGAGTGTTGAAGTCGTACTCCATGTCGGCGTCATACGTGAACAGATCGCCACGGCGATTCACCGACGCATCATAGATATTACGAAACCCGCTGGCGAAGATCTCCATGTCCTTCCCGTCAGGCGTCACGCGATAGATGATCCCGCCCGGCGCCATCACGTGCCGGTTGTGCCCGCGGCCATCTGGCATGCGCGGAAGAAGGTGATCGTCTCCCCAAATCTTCGGGACCGGTGACGAAGCGAGCGTCCCCTTCACAGGTCCCTCCGCCAGCACCGCGTTGTTCCCTGTGACCAAATAAAATCCTTTCCCGTCAGGGGTCGGAACCACCGCATGCACGCCGTGATCGCTCTTCGAATCAAACGCACGAAGCAACTCCACCTTGTCCAACTGATCGTCCCCGTCGGTGTCGCTAATCCGGTAAAAGCCGCTCTGGATCTTGCTCTCGTAATCGTTCACACCGGCATACAACGCGCCAAAAGCCCAAACCATCCCGTTGATTGCTCGAACATTGACTGGGACTTTCTCGATCATTCGCCTCTCTAGCGGTTCCCCGAACGCCGGTGGCGTAAACCGGTACAAATCCCCGTATTGATCACTCACATAAATCCGGCCCTTCGGATCCTTGCACAAGGCAACCCACGAGCCCTGCTCCACTCCCGGCACCGAGTAAAGCAACTCGACCTTGAAACCCGGCAAGGCACGGATGCGGTCCACCGGCGTCGCCTTATTCTCTCCAATCGCCGGCCCAACCGTCGCCGGACGTTTCTCCTTTTTCGCCTGAGTCCGCGCCTCCGCCGCGCCCAAGCGGAGGGAGGTGATGACAAACAGACCGACAGCGATGTGCACGATGCTTCTCATGGAGTCACAGATTACCGCAAAAGCACTCCCTCGTGCGATCCCCGCCCAAACGAAGTAACAGGCTACCGAATGTACATGAACTCGTTCGTCAGCAGCACGACCTGTGCATACCGCTCAAACGGCGTCAGCGGACGGCTCTGCGCAACGGGCCCCCCCAGCTTGCGTTTCGCGGCACCCGCCTCCACAGCATCCACCAATGCGTTCGTCTCCACCAACGCCTCCGGAGCCGCATTCAGAAAAGCCCGGGCCGCCTCCATCTCAGAAGCACTCGGCTCCCGCTGCAACACATGCCGGAACACAAAACGCACTTTGTCCTCATCCCCCGCAGCCTTGGGGAAATCTTTCCTGCTCACCAATGCCCGAACCTGTTCCGCCATGAACGGACTGTTCATCATGAACAGCGCCTGCTGCGGTACCGTCGTCAAAACACGTTCTCCCGTGCTGATTTCCGGATTCGCAAAATCGAAGGTATTAAACATCTCGGGTAACCGAGAACGGTCAATCAGCGCATAGACCGTCCGGCGATCCCTGCTCGCCGTCAGCGCCTTCGGATCAAGCGCCTGCCGCTTTTTCAATGTCACCCCCGACGCGGAAGTCGCAACCTCGTCCACCAGACTGAACGGACGCCCCCCCCGCTGCTCCAAATCCAAGCGCGCTCCGACGGTCAACAAGGCATCGCGCATCTGCTCGAAATCAAGACGCTGCACATTTGCACGCCACAAGTACTGATTGGTCGGATCGGCCGCCATCCCAGCTTCGTTCGGCTTGCTGTCCTGACGGTAGGTTGAGGACATCACGATTAGTTTGTGCAACTGCTTGGCCGACCATCCGTGGTCCATGAACCACCCTGCAAGCCAGTCCAATAATTCCGGGTGACTCGGGTCCTCGGACCGCGTTCCAAAATCACTCACCGTGCGGACAATTCCCTGCCCAAAATGCCACTGCCACACGCGGTTAACAAAAACGCGTGCAGTCAGGGGATTATCCCGTGACGCAATGGCCTGCGCCATTTCCAAGCGACCGCTTCCGTCCTTAAATGGCTTACTGTCCTCTCCCCCAAACAGCGAAAGCCAACGACGAGGCACCACCGGCCCTTTGTTGGTCGCTTCGCCCCGAATCAAGACGGGAGAGTTGCGAGGATTCGCACGATCCGTCATGGACATCGCACGGACGGGTGCACCTTCGTGGGTCAAATCCAACGATGCCATCCGCGCACGGATCGCCGCCTGCCCATTGTTGAACGCAGCTCCGAGAGTCCGCGCCGTGATCGCCTCGCTGGGCAACATCGAGCCGCCCGGCGCGATCACCGCCTTCCGGAGCTCTTCCATCACCGCATCCTCAAGCGACTTCTCCGATTTCGCGAGCGCCCCGCCACCGTTCCGACTCCGCGTCTCAAACTCCGCGAAGGCCATCGCCTTATGCAACCGCTCAAAAACTCCAGTGTAAACTTTCGCGACCTCCTCAAGCGAACTCGGGGCAGCTTCAGCAAGTGCCGTCAAAATCGCAGCACTCACGCCCCCACCCTCACCTAACTTGCCCAATACCTCGCGACTCTTGTCCGCAAAGCCTTCGGCAGGCAAGGAGGCCAACGCAAACCAGGGCGCAAACACCGCATCCGCTTTCTTCTTGTTCGCCGTCTCAATCTCGCGCAACCGCTCTGAAGAGGACTGCGCAATCTCCGCTTTCAATCCGCGATCCCGAGCCGCTAAGCGGAAGTTGCCTCCCTTCTTGGAAGTGTCCGTCGTCTTTGCCGTCTGATGCGCCAGCAAAAGATAGTCACCCGTCCGCTCCATCATCCCTGCCGCCAAACGAACGGCTTCCCCCGTCGTGTAGTCGTCGAACTCTTTCTGGATCTTCGCCATCTCCACCTTGTAATCCGCGTACTTGGGATGCTTCTCGGGATCCTCCAACAACGGCCCCGGCGTCTGCTCCTCACTGCTCGAAAACACTCCGTGCAAGGCGTAATAATCCCGCGTCGGAATCGGATCAAACTTGTGGTCATGGCATCGCGCACACGCGCCGGTCAACCCCATCAGCCCCTTCGTCACCACATCAATCCGATCATCCAACACATCGTTCTCATTCCCCATGAACCGCTTACCCAGGGTGAGAAAACCCATTGCCGCAAGTAACCTCGGGTTCTCCTTGGACTCAGGCAAACGGTCCGCGGCGATCTGCTCCACAATGAACCGGTCGTAAGGCGTGTCCCGATTGAACGCATCAATCACGTAATCGCGGTACGTCCAAGCATTCGAAAAAACAGGCGTCGACTTGCGCTGATTCGCGCGGTCCCCACTCGTGTCCGCATAACGCGCAATGTCCAACCAGTGCCTCGCCCAGCGCTCTCCATAAGCCGGTGAAGCCAGCAACTGATCCACCAACTTCTCGAACGCATCCGCCGAATCATCCGACACGAACGCTTTCACCGCGTCCGCTGAAGGAGGTAAGCCGGTCAGATCAAAACTCAACCGCCGGATCAACGTCGCACGGTCAGCTCCGGAACTCGGGGTCAACTGCTGCTGCTTCAGTTTCGCCAGCACAAAATGGTCGATCTCATTCACCAACGGAAAATCTTTCCGCGCAGGGACCTTCGGAACCTCCACCTTATCAGGTACTTTGAAGGCCCAATGAGATGCCGCTTTCTGGGCGTCCCAAACCGTTTTAGCGGCCGCCTTCTCCGTGCGCGGATCAGGCGCACCCATGCGGATCCAGTTCTCAAAATCCGACAACACCGCATCGGACAACTTGTCCTTCTTCGGCGGCATATGAAGATCCGCATCCTTCGTCTCATGCCGCATCGTCTGCAGCAGTAGACTCTTTTCCGGATTCCCAGCAACAATCGCCGGACCGCTATCCCCTCCCTTCAAGACACCGTCGCGCGTGTCCAACATCAACCCGCCACGGAGCTTCTCGCTCCGTGCGCTGTGGCACTCGTAGCAACTCTCCACCAGAACCGGCCGGATGTGTTTTTCGAAAAAATCCGTCTTTGCCAAATCCTTGCTGTCCGGCGCCGCAAAACCAGTGCCTACAAGAATGGCAAGAGCGGCAACACCGCCCACCAAGCGAAGCGTGAAAAGGGAGCACACTTTCATAACAATCAGGCGAGCAATCCTTTGACCACCTCACCGTACACATCGGTCAAACGGAAATCTCGACCATTGTACCGGTAGGTCAGCTTCTCGTGATCAAACCCAAGAAGATGCAACATCGTCGCGTGGAGGTCGTGCACATGGACCTTGTCTTCCGCCACCTCGAAACCGAACTCATCCGAACGTCCGTAGACCTGCCCACCCTTCACCCCGCCCCCCGCCATCCAACTGCAAAACGCTCGGTGATGGTGGTCTCGACCTGGCTCGCCCCGCGCCCCACGATCGTGTCGCGGCGTCCGTCCGAACTCACCACCCCACACCACCAAGGTGTCCTTCAACATCCCGCGTTGTTTCAGATCTTTCAACAGCGCACCAATCGGTTGGTCGATCAGTTCAGCATTCTTTTGGAGATTCCCCTTCACGTCGGTGTGATGGTCCCATGAACCCGCCCAGACCTGAACAAATCGCACTCCATTCTCAACCAAACGCCTCGCGATCAACATCCGGCGTCCAATCTCAGAATCCCCGTAGAGGTCGCGCACGGACTGCGGTTCCTGATTCACATCAAACACATCGGTCGCCTCCGACTGCATCTTGAACGCAAGTTCGAACGACTGGATGCGGGCCTCCAACGCCGATTCGCGGTTCAACGCCTCAGCATGCCGCTCGTTGAATGTCTTCAATAAATCCAACTGGCGTCGCTGCTCCGCGGGAGATGCCAACTTGCTCTGGATGTTCGCGATGATGCGCTCCGGAGGCAGGCTCACATTGCTCACAAGCGTCCCTTGGTAAGCCCCTGGAAGGAACGCCGACCGCCAGTTGGTCGCCCCACCCAGACCTCCACCAAGCGCCACAAATCCGGGCAGGTTCTGGTTCTCGGATCCCAGCCCATAGAGCGCCCAAGACCCGACCGACGGTTTCACGAGCCGACCGGAACCCGTGTTCATCATCACCGTCGCAAACTCGTGCGCAGGAATGTCGGTCTTCATCGACCGAATCACCGCGATGTCATCAATGCTTTCCCCGATTTTTGGGAAGAGTTCGCTCACCTCAACCCCGCTCTGGCCTCGCTTTGTGAACTTGAACTGAGGCGGCAAAGGCAACCCCCCTATTTCCGAAACGTCCTTTCCAATATGCTTGGATAAATCCGGCTTAGGGTCCCACGTGTCGATGTGGGAAGGACCGCCCGGCGCAAAGATGTGAATCACGCGTTTCGCCGTTCCAGGGAAATGGGAGGGCTTCGGAGTCAACGGTGACAGGGAAGCCGCTTCCGCCGTTCCCGATGCTCCCAGTAAACCCGCAAGGCTCATCGCTCCAAAACCCATGCCGAACCGGTTCAAAAACTCGCGCCGCGTCGCACAGAGATCCAAGGCCGAGGGAAGATGTTGAAGTGGGTCCATAGCGTTTTTTGGTTTGTCTCTGTTAAACACGAACAATGCCGCAAAGTTGCGGAAAACAGCCGCTCACACCCAATCCAGTCCCCCCTCTCCGTTGGCATTCTTTCACAGCCGAACCACCTTTTGTCCGATGCCCATCACGGTCTGACGGCCGCACCCTTTGCGCCGATAACCCCGCAAGGAACTTTTCCTCCGTCCGCAAGGTTCCTCATCCGCGATGAAGGAGGGAACGCCCCCACACGGATCGATGCAAACCCCGGCCCTCCACCAGCCACACGACAAACTGTTCCGAGGTGTTTTCTCTCAACCAGACAACGCAGCGGCATTCCTCAGAAGCCATCTCCCTTCCGAGATTGTCCGGCTTCTGGCGTGGCAGACCCTGACTATTGAATCCACAGGCTTCACGGATGCGAACTATTTGACCCTCGAGTCAGATCTCTCTTACGCCATCAGATTCCACAACTCAGACGAGGAACTGCTGATCCTCGTTGAGCACCAAAGCTCGCAGCAACCCATGTTTTTGCTCCGCGCTCTGGGCTATGTGACCCGCACATGGGAACGTCTGATCCGTGCGGCAGGCGGTGATCGGTTGCCTCCCCTCCTGTGCGTCGTCGTGGCTCAATCCCCGCATGCGTGGGCAGGGCCTGTCAATCTGGCGCACCTTGTCCGACTTTCACCCGAAGCGACGGGTGCTCTGCAATCTTATCAGCCATCACTGGGGCTACACGTCGTCGACCTGTTTTCCATACCGTATGATCAGATTTTCGGCACGCCGGACGGAGTTCTGGCACTCCGAGCGCTGAAGGCGCAGCCCACCGGCGAGTTGCTGTCCGAGGCCGTTTGGGACACATCCGTCATCAAGCAGGTTTCTCCACATACCGCAGAGATGTTCTTGCGGTATGTACTGAATGCCGAAGATAACAAAGAGGCGGTACTCGCCCGTGCGGAAAAGGTTCAGTCCAAATCATTTCTCACCAACGCCATGACCATCGCTCAACAGCTCATCGAAGAAGGCCGCATCGAGGGGCGCCAAGAAGGCAGTACTCAGGGCAGCCAACGCTCCGTTTTGCTGTGCCTCGAAATCCGCTTTGGCCAACTTCCCGACAGCCTCCGAAAACAGATCAGTGCGGTCCAATCGATCCCCAAGCTCGAATCCATCTTGGCCAGCACCGTCAACGGCGCATCCCTCGAACAGATCACACAAGCTCTCGAGTAACACTCTCTTTGAGAGATTTTTAAGACACCAAACCGCTTCTGCTCCGCCGCAACCGGTCAGTCCGCAAGAAATTCGGGACGGAGAATCTGTATCCGATTCCCTCCGAGCACGACGGCCACGCCCTTTCCATCCGGATGAAACGCGATGCGTGCCGGCACGGCACGGAACCCCTGAATCTCGCCAAATAATCTTCGCTCCTTCAGGTCCCAGACCTTGACCGAGAAATCCTCCGCGCACGTCGCAATCAGCGGTCGTGTCGGATGCGCAGCAACATCAAGCACATCCTCATCATGTGCTCGAAATGTGTGCAAAACCTCCAAGCTCTCGCGAGCCCGTATCCGCACGCGCTTGTCCGTTCCCCCCTCCACGATCACCCCCTCGCCCGAACACATGGCTAAACACGCGGCCTCCGGCGCAGACAAAATCCGCACAGCCTCCGCTTCTCCCACACGCCAGACCGCAATCGCACGACGAACACCGCCTGTTGATCCACCCACCGAACCATCGCGGACCATCACGACTTCAGCCACATCCTTCTCAGTGACCCACACCGAACTCGGCCGTCCTCCAAAAATCCCCTCAAACCCATCGCGACGAACAGGTTCACCCGCCACCCCCTTCTCAAGATCGACAAACCTTCGCCCCGTCCACAACAACCCTCCCCCACCATTCACCGCCATCTGCAACGGAACCCCCGGCAGCCGAAATCCATTCCGACGCGTCAACCGTCCGCCTCGCTGATCGAACACCGTCAACTCCTCGCCAGAAGTGACGACCACTCTTCCAGATAAGGACGCCGCCATCGCCGAGGCGCCCGCCATCGGAACTGCATCTGACGGCGACGACTGCGCCGCCCCATGCGTCTCGAGCACCTCCAGACGCCGGTCCCGCAAATCCTCGGAAAGTCGCGCCATCCGCCCCGTCGCATCCACGAACTCGGCAGGACGCATCGCTGAACCACCCGCATGCCCAGAAACCACCCGCTCCGGCACTGGCTCCGCGTGATGCCAGACTTGCACCACATCCGAACAAACCACACACACCGCTTCCGAAAGCGGATGAGCCTCGACCCGCGGCCTCACCGCTGGCCCGCCCGGAACAGGCACAGGCACCATCCGAGTCAGCGCCCCAGCAGTCCCGCTGAACCACCTCAACGAGAGATAGTTGTCCGATTGGCGTGAAAGGGTCACAAGCCCGTTATTGCCCCCCTGGCACCCCATCGACAAGCAACGCGGCACCCTCGACTCCCCAGCAATATCCCCCGAAGCAACATCCGCCCGCCGAACCACACCCGTTGCGCGGTTCCATGCAAAAAAGGCTTTCCCGTCCGCGCCAAAACAAAAAAACCGGCCGGGTACCTCCGGAAAAATCAACCGTCCCAGTGCCCCCGTCTTCTCGCCAGTCTCCACATCCCGCTCCTCCGCATCCTCCCGCTCAAACACCATGCGCAACCGCCCCCCGTCACCCGTCAACTCGCAAACCACCGGCCCACGATCATCCACCCGCCAGAGTCGCTTTCCCTGCTCAAGACTCCACGCCTCAACCCATCCTCCGCGCGTCAAACCGCCGTGGTTTGCCTCCACCACCAAAACCCGATCCGAAGCGCCAAACGTCCCGCGCACAAACCAACCCGGCCCAGTTCCTTCCAACTCGATCCGAGCACTTCGTCCCTCTGCCGCCGCTT
>JACCEB010272424.1_pt1 | contig 10843 bp, 9 predicted proteins | sample 7454761 | NCBI WGS metagenome assembly JACCEB01 (sample SAMN15323454, study PRJNA562643) | freshwater metagenome | isolation source: river surface water | place: USA:Blue River Watershed | collected 2017-08-18 | reverse complement strand
TCGGCACAGCAGGGGACGGTAGGGGGCGCGCTCTAGAATCGCATCCATATCAGCGCCCCGAGTCAGCAACAGGCGACTCGAGCGGAAGGAGACGGAAATGCGCATCCTCATTGCCGAAGACGACCAGGTCTTGGCCGACGGCTTGCTGCGAAGCCTGCGGGCCTCGGGCGCAGCGGTGGACCATGTGGCCAGCGGGACCGAAGCCGATGCTGCGCTGATGACGAACAATGAGTTCGACCTTCTGATCCTCGACCTCGGCCTGCCGCGCATGCACGGCCTCGAGGTGCTCCGCCGGCTACGCGCCCGGGGCTCCGCCCTCCCTGTCCTCATCCTCACCGCAGCCGACAGCGTGGACGAGCGCGTGAAGGGCCTGGACTTGGGCGCCGACGACTACATGGCCAAGCCCTTTTCCCTGCAGGAATTGGAGGCGCGGGTGCGCGCCCTGACCCGGCGCGGCATGGGGGGTGCCACCAGCACGATCAAGCACGGCCCGCTGGTCTACGACCAGGCTGGTCGGGTGGCCACCATCGACGGCCGCATGGTCGAACTCTCGGCCCGTGAGCTGGGCCTGCTGGAGGTGCTGCTGCAGCGCGCCGGCAGGCTGGTGAGCAAAGACCAGCTCGTTGAGCGCCTGTGCGAATGGGGCGAGGAGGTCTCCAACAACGCGATCGAGGTCTACATCCACCGCCTGCGCAAAAAGATCGAAAAAGGGCCGATCCGCATCGCCACGGTGCGCGGCCTGGGCTATTGCCTCGAGAAGATCCCGGGCTGAGGCCCATCAGGCCCCGCTGAGACAGCACCTTTCCCATGCGCATCTTCCAGGGCGAGCAGCGCTCGCTGTTCGGCGAAATTCTGGACTGGATGCTCACGCCACTGCTGCTGCTGTGGCCGGTGAGCCTGGCCCTGACCTGGCTGGTGGCGCAGAGCATCGCCGGCAAGCCCTTCGACCGGGCGCTCGAGTACAACGTACAGGCTTTGTCCCAGCTGGTGACGGTGCAGCAGGGGCGGCCCAGCTTCAACCTGCCCGGGCCGGCGCGCGAGATCCTGCGCGCAGACGATGCCGACCAGGTCTACTACCAGGTGATGGTCGCCAGCGGCGAGCTACTGAGCGGCGACCGCGACATGCCAGCGCCGCCCATGAAGCAAATACCGAAGCCTGCCGAGGTCCACCTGCGCGATGACGAGATGCGGGGCCTGGAAGTTCGGGTGGCCTACACCTGGGTGCGGCTTGAGACCGGCCTGCCGCAATCTGCCCTGGTACGGGTGCAGGTGGCCGAAACACGGGAGAAGCGCTCGGTGCTGGCCACCGAGATCATCAAGGGGGTGATGCTGCCGCAATTCGTCATCCTGCCGCTGGCGGTGTTGCTGGTCTGGCTGGCGCTGGTACGCGGAATCCAGCCGCTGTCGCGGCTGGAAGAGCGCATTCGGGCGCGCCGGCCCGACGACCTCTCGCCGCTGGACGATCGCGCCGTGCCGATGGAGGTGGCGCCCCTGGTGTCCTCGGTCAACGACCTGCTGACCCGCCTCAAGGACTCCATCGCCGCCCAGAAACGCTTCTTGGCAGATGCAGCCCACCAGCTCAAGACCCCGCTGGCTGGCCTGCGCATGCAGGCCGATCTGGCCCAGCGGGAGGGCAATGACGCCGAAGAACTCAAGCAGTCCCTCAAGCAGATCGGCCGCGCCAGTATCCGCGCCACCCACACGGTGAACCAGTTGTTGTCGCTGGCCAGAGCTGAGGGCAGCGGCCGGCCGGTGTTGCTGCAGGACTGCAATCTGGCCGAGATCACGATGGAGGTGGTGCGCGACGCGCTGCCACGGGCCATGGACAAGGGGTTGGACCTGGGCTACGACGGCGCCACGCCCCAGACCGCGGGTGTCGTGCTGCAGGGGAACCGCACCCTGATCAAGGAGGCGGTAAGCAACCTGGTCGACAACGCACTGAACTACACGCCCTCCAGCGCGCAGCAGCCGGGCATCGTCACCGCGCGGGTGCTGGCCGACCCCTTCGGCCAGGTGCTGGTGCTGCAGGTCGAGGACACCGGCCCTGGCATCCCGCCTGGCGAACGGGAATTGGTCTTCCAGCCCTTTTACCGGGCCCTGGGCACCAACGTCGATGGCTCGGGCCTGGGCTTGTCCATCGTGCGCGAAATCGCCCGCCAGCACCATGCAGAAATCCAGGTGGAAACGGCCCATTCAGCGGGGCCGCAGCAGGGGACACGCATCAGCCTGCGCTTCCAGCTGAAGGACAGGCCGGGGGCCTGAAACGCGGCCGAACTCGGGCATACGCCGGGGCGACGCGGCACCTGTCCGAGCAAATGCGTATTCGAAAGCCGGCGGGTGCAGCGCGCACCCAAAAACGAAAACTCAGCGGCAGGGTCGCAGCGCTTGGCCACTGAGCAGCGGCTGCAACTCGGCCAGGCGCGGGCGCAGGGCGTCGTCGACAGCCGGCAGTCGCAGCGCCAGGCCGCGCAGCTCGGGCCGCTCCAGAACCACCCGGGCCGTGCGCACGCCGCGGGCTGCCAGGGCTTCGAGCTGGGCGTTGGCCGCGTCCTGGCTGGGAAAGCCGCCCAGCGACAAACCAGGCTCGAGCGCAGGGTTGGAGACCGCCTCGAACACCACGCCGCGCCCACGCAGCTCGGCCCGCTTGCGCTCCAGGGCGCGGGCGTCGGGGTACTTGCCCATGTAGATGATCCAGCGGCCCGCCTCGACCGCAGTGTCCAGGCTCCAGCTGCCCGCGGGCCAGGCGGCCAGGGCCCGGCGCAGGCTGGCCACGGCGGCATCATCCAAGGGCGAGGTGGTCAGGCACTGGCGCACCGGGGCGGAGGCGCTGAGCTCGGCCAGGCGGGCCGCCTCGGCGGCCGTCAGCACCCGCAGATTCTGGGCCTGCAGTTGCCGCGCCAAGCGCTGAGGCTCGGCCTGCTGCTCCGGTCCCAGGCCCCAGGGCAGCAGCCAGCCCTGGACCCAGGCCAGCCAGGCCAGGTTGGCAGCCAGCAGCAGCAGAACGAGCCGGCGCAGCACCATCAGGCAGCCCCCACCGGCCGGACGCTGACTTCGGCGCTGGTCACCACCTGAACACCGTCCGCAGTTGCCAGGCGCAGGGCGCCCGATGCGTCGACACCCAGGCCGCGGCCCTCGGTGCCATCTGACAAGCGCAGGGGCTGCTCGCGGAGCACGTCGCGCCCGGCATAGGCGGCCTGCAAGGGCGCAAAGCCCTCCTGCTCGAACGCCAGCAAGGCCTCCACCAGGGCGGGCGCCACCAGGCCGAGCACCTGGCCCGCCTGGGCCTGCGGCCACCATTGGCGCAGGGCTGCGGGCGGAGTGGACAGCGCTGCGGCCGCCGGAAGCGCCAAGTTGATGCCCACGCCGACAACGGTGTAGCGGCCGGCGAGGCCGTCATGGACTGCTGTGCGGCCGCCACCCGAGGAGGTGACCCGCCCGCCATCGCGCCCCGCTGCCGGCTCGGGAAAGGCCGCCGTCTCGACCAGAATACCCGCCAGCTTTCGGCCCTGCACCCAGAGATCGTTGGGCCATTTGAGGCTGATGCGCTCGCCCACCGGGTCCAGCGCCTGGGCAACAGCCAGACCCACCGCCAGGGACAAACCAGACCAGTCGCGCGGCGCCAGTGGCAGGCCGAGCGAAAAGGTGAGGGCGGGCAGGTCAGGCCCGCCGCCAGCCAGCGTGTCTGGCATACCACCGGTCACGGGCAGGCTGTGCCACTGGCGACCGAGTCGGCCGCGGCCGGCGGTCTGCCGCTCGGCAACAAGCAACAGGGGCTCGGTGCGTCCCGCCCGGGCCCGCTGCATCAACTCGGTATTGGTCGAGCCGATCTCGGGCAGGACCTCCACGGTGAATCCCGGCAGGCGAGGCGAAACCGCCTCCCAGATCGCTTCGGCCGGCCAGCGCATCGTGACTGGCGTCCTGCTCAAGGAGAGGGGGTAGGAGGGCTTGCCTCCCGGGCTCGGGCTTGGGCTTGGGACTTGCCGCCCTTTTTGTCCTTGGCCTTCTTGCTTTTTCCCTTGCCTTTGCTGTTCTTTTTGCTCTTCTTTTCCTTCTTGCCCTCGCCGGCCAGCAAGGTGCCGCGGCAGCTGGCGGCGCCGCACCAGCAGGGGTACTCTGCCTTGAGTTTCTTGGTGTACGGCGCGTCAATGACCAGGCCGTAGTCGTAGCTGAGCTCCTCACCGGCGTGGATATTGCGAAGGGCCTTGATGAACACCCGACCCTCATCCTCGTCCGCCTCGCAGCTGGGATCACAGCTGTGGTTGATCCAGCGCGAGGAGTTGCCGCCGTAGAGGGCATCAATCACCCGGCCGGCGTCGATGTGGAAGTAGAAGGTGTGGTTGGGATCGCTCGGAGCATGTGGGTGGCGACGCAGGGCCTCCTTCCAGGTGATGATCTCGCCGACGTACTCGATGATGGGCTCGCCCTCGGCGATATCCTGCAGGGCGAAAACGCCTCGGCCGTGGACGCCTGAGCGACGAACCTGGATTCTTCGGCTTGCGGCTGATGCTGTGGCCGCGGCGTTAGCACCGGTCGGCTTGGCCTGGCCCGGAGCCGGCTTTTTGGAGGGCATGGCCTGAAAACCTGTTAAGTTGAAGAGTGCACGTGCGCGCGTGTGCGTGCGCACGCGCGAGAGGCCCGATTGTAGAAACAACCTGAGGGCCCGGGCTGGCAACAGCGCGGGGCCCCCTGCAGACACCTATGAGCAAGACACTGGTCATCGCCGAAAAGCCCTCCGTAGCCCAGGACATCGTCCGCGCCCTCACGCCTGTGGCGGGCAAGTTCGACAAGCACGACGAGTACTTCGAGAACGAGCGCTATGTGGTCACCAGCGCCGTCGGACACCTGGTCGAGATCCAGGCGCCGGAAAAGTACGACATCAAACGTGGCAAGTGGAGCTTTGCCCACCTGCCCGTGATCCCTCCCTATTTCGACCTCAAGCCCGTAGACAAGACCAAGACGCGCCTGAACGCGGTGGTCAAGCAGGCCAAGCGCAAGGACGTGAGCGACCTGATCAACGCCTGCGACGCCGGCCGCGAGGGTGAGCTGATCTTCCGGCTGATCGAGCAGTACGCCTTCGGCAACGAGGATGCTGAAACCAGCCGCAGCAAGACAGCGCGCAAGCCGGTCAAACGCCTGTGGCTGCAGTCGATGACGCCCGACGCCATCCGCAAGGGCTTCGAGCAGCTTCGCAGCGAGCAGCAGATGGCTGGCCTGGCCAACGCCGCCCGCTCGCGCTCCGAGGCCGACTGGCTGGTGGGCATCAACGGCACCCGCGCCTTCACCGCCTTCAACTCGCGCGACGGCGGCTTTTTCCTTACCACCGTGGGCCGGGTGCAGACGCCCACCCTGGCGGTGGTGGTCGAGCGCGAGGAGCAAATCCGCAAGTTCGTGAGCCGCGACTACTGGGAAATCCATGCCCTGTTCGACGCCGCCGCCGGCCCCTACGCCGGCAAGTGGTTCGACCCCCAGTGGAAAAAGGACGAAGAAGACGCAGAGAAAAAGGCCGACCGCACCTGGACCGCGCAGCAGGCCCAGGCCATCGCCGACGCGGTGCGCGGCAAAAAGGCCACCGTCACCGAGGAGTCGACGCCCAAGACAGAGGCCTCGCCGGGCCTGTTCGACCTGACCTCGCTGCAACGCGAAGCCAACGGACGCTTCGGGTTCTCGGCCAAGACCACGCTGGCCCTCGCGCAAAGCCTTTACGAGCGTCACAAGGCACTAACCTACCCACGTACCGACTCGCGCCACCTGCCCGAAGACTATGTAGGCCCGGTCAAAGAGACGCTGCAGATGTTGGCCCAATCAGGCATGTCACATCTGGCGCCTTTCGCACGCCAGGCGCTCGAGGGCGGCTTTGTGAAGCCGAACAAGCGCATCTTCGACAACAAGAAGGTGTCGGACCACTTCGCCATCATCCCCACCCTGCAGGCGCCCAGCGGCCTGTCGGAGGCCGAGCAAAAGCTCTATGACCTGGTGGTCAAGCGCTTCCTCTCGGTCTTCTTCCCCAGCGCCGAGTTCATGGTGACCACCCGCATCAGCACGGCCGCGGGCCACAGCTTCAAGAGTGTGGGCAAGGTGCTGGTCAAGCCGGGCTGGCAGGCAATCTGGGGCAAGGAAGCCGACGAGGAAGGTGACGAAAACAGCAAGATGCTCGCCGCGGTTCAGCCTGGAGAGCAGGTGCCAGTGGCGCAGGTCGAAGCCAAGGGCCTCAAGACCCGCCCGCCCGCCCGCTACAACGAAGCCACCTTGCTCGGCGCGATGGAAGGCGCTGGCAAACTGGTGGAAGACGAAGAGTTGCGGGAGGCGATGCAGGAAAAAGGCCTGGGCACGCCAGCGACACGCGCGGCCATCATCGAAGGCCTGATCAATGAGAAGTACATGCTGCGCGAAGGCCGTGACCTGATACCCACGGCCAAGTCCTTCCAGCTCATGACCTTGCTGCGAGGTCTTGGGGTCGAGGAACTCTCCCGACCCGAGCTCACGGGAAACTGGGAGTACCAGCTGGCCCAGATGGAAAAGGGCGCGCTCTCGCGCGAGGCCTTCATGCAAGACATCGCCGCGATGACCGAGCGCATCGTGAAAAAAGCCAAGGAGTACGACCGCGACACCGTGCCCGGCGACTACGCCACGCTGCACAGCCCCTGCCCCAACTGTGGCGGCGTGGTGAAGGAAAACTACCGCCGCTACGCCTGTGCCGGCAAGGCTGGTGACGGTCAGGACAGTTGCGGCTTTTCCTTCACCAAGATGCCTGCAGGTCGCGCCTTTGAGCCAGCCGAGGTCGAGCAGTTCATGCGCGAAAAGAAGATCGGCCCGCTCGAGGGCTTTCGATCCAAGGCCGGCTGGCCTTTCGTCGCCGAGATTGCGCTGAAATTCAGCGACGAGGAAAAAAACTGGAAACTCGAGTTCGATTTCGGCGACGAGGCCGACCCTGCCGAGACCGGTGAACTTGTGGACTTTGGCGCCATGGCGTCGCTGGGGCCCTGCCCCAAGTGCGGCGCGCGGGTGTTCGAGTTCGGCAAAAACTATGTTTGCGAGAAGAGCGTGCCGACGGCCGCCCAAGCAAAGCCCTCTTGCGACTTCAAGAGTGGCCAGATCATCCTGCAGCAGCCGATCGAACGCACGCAGATGGAAAAGCTGCTGGCAACTGGCAAGACCGACCTGCTGGACAAGTTTGTCTCCATGCGCACGCGCCGCCCCTTCAAGGCCTTCCTAGCATGGGACGCGGAGGCTGGCAAGGTGAACTTCGAGTTCGAACCCCGCGCCAGCAAATTCCCGCCGCGCAAGACAGCGGCCGGCGCGCCCGCGCGCACCCCGTTTGGGAAGGTGGCGGCCAGCAAGGCTGCGCCTGCCAAAAAGGCAGCTGCAGGCAAAGCCGCGGCAAAAAAAGCCCCGGCAGCCAAGAAGGCAGCCAAGCCCAAGGTGCCACGCAAGGCGGGCGCTGGCCTCGCCCCCAGCCCCGCGCTGGCGGCGGTCATCGGCCCCGAGGCGGTGGCCCGCACCGAGGTGATCAAGAAGCTGTGGGACTACATCAAGGCCAACGGCCTGCAAGATGCGACCAACAAGCGCGCGATCAACGCCGACGCCAAGCTAGAGGCCGTGTTCGGCAAGCCGCAGGTGACGATGTTCGAATTGGCCGGTATCGTCGGCAAGCACCTGCAGGGCTGACGGGGCCCGCTCACGCCCAAGCCCTGGGAGGGCACGGGCGCAGCGCGTTCGGCGAGGGGAGTGCCGCCCGCTTCGGTCGGGGCGCAGGGACGCCCTAGACGGCCAGCGCGTCCTTCACGACGGCCAAGTCCAGTCCGTACATATCGGCAAAGGCCTCCACCGATTGGCCGCTGGCCTCGTAGGCGCGCCGCAAGGCCTCGCGCTTGGCCGCAAGGGCGGCCAGCTCGGACCAGGCCTCGTCCACCAAGGCCAGGGCCTGCGGATCCTGTGTGCGCACCTCGGCCAGCCAATCGGCGCGGTCTTGACCGGCGGCGTGCACTGGCTCCAGCGCGTGGGCGAGGCATCCCAGGGCCCAGGCCCGGGCCGCCTGCGGGTCGCGTCCCTGGCGCCGGCGCCAGATCTCCATCACCGCATGCAGCACATGCTCAGGCGCGGCCGCCTGCACCGGCTCGCCATCAAGGCCGCAGCGGGGATGGCCCTCGGCGACCGCCTGCAGGTAGCGGCTGCTGCGCACATGCTGGCCCAGGGCGAGCTTGAGCTCGGCGGGGACCAGGGCCTCACCGTGGGCGGCCACCAGGTCCTCAAAGATGCCCAGCTTGAGCGGGCGAGGCCGCGGGCCGAACAGGCGCGGATGCAGGTCGGCCAATTGCAGCAGCAGGGGATGCACGGGGCGGGGCGCGGGGCGACCGCCGCCATTGCCGCCATTGCCACCCCTACCGCCCCTACCGCCCCTTCTGTCGTTCGCTCCTCTGGCGATGGCACCGTCAGCGCCGGCCTGGCCTGCGCCACGGCCCTGGCCTCGGCGGCCACGTGACTTGTCGTTGGGAGGGGTTTCGAAAGCGGCCGGGGTATCGGCGGAGGCAGGCAAGGCGTGATCGGTCATGGGGCGACACTGTAGCCGCCCGGGGCACAATCACGGCCATGAAAATCGAAAAAGACACTGTGGTGACCATGCGCCTGCGCGTGGCAGACGAAAAAGGCCAGTTGATCCAGGACGGCAAGGAGCCGGTCTCCTACCTGCACGGTGGCCATGGCAACACCCTGCCGGCCATCGAGCAGGCGCTGGAAGGCAAGAGCGCTGGCGAGCAGGTGAACCTGGTCCTCACACCCCAGGACGGCTTCGGTGAGGTCGACCCCGCCCTGCTGCGGACGATCCCGAAGCGGGACTTCCCTCCGGGGGTGAAGGTGGGCGGCGAACTGGAGCTGCCGGGGCCGGCCGGCGAGCCGCAGGCCTTCACCGTGGTCAAGGTCAAGGGCGACCAGGTCCTCCTCGATGGCAACCACCCACTGGCGGGCCGGACCCTGCGCGTCACGATCGCGGTGACCGATGTCCGCCTGGCCTCAGGCGAGGAAGTCGCCCATGGGCATGCGCACGGCGCCCACGGCCACCATCACCACTGAGGCGAGAACTCGCTAAACGAAAAGGCGCCCCGAAGGGCGCCTTTTGTCGTGCAGTTCGTCCGCAATCAGCGGCCCACCACGCGGGCCATCTCCAGCACCTTGTTGGAGTAGCCCCACTCGTTGTCGTACCAAGAAACGAGCTTGACGAAGGTGCTGTCCAGGGCAATGCCGGCCTCGGCATCAAAGATGGAGGTGCGCGGGTCACCACGGAAGTCGGTGGCGACCACCTTGTCTTCGGTGTAGCCCAGCACGCCCTTGAGCGCGCCTTCGGACTGGGCCTTGAACTCGGCGCAGATGTCCTTGTAGGAGGCTTCTTTGGACAACTCGACGGTCAGGTCGACCACCGACACGTCGGAGGTGGGCACGCGGAAAGACATGCCGGTCAACTTGCCCTTGAGCGAGGGCAGCACCACGCCTACAGCCTTGGCCGCGCCGGTGCTCGACGGAATGATGTTCTCCAAAATGCCGCGGCCACCGCGCCAGTCTTTGTTGGAGGGGCCGTCCACCGTCTTTTGCGTGGCGGTGGCGGCGTGCACGGTGGTCATGAGGCCGCGCTTGATGCCCCACTTGTCATGCAGCACCTTGGCCAGGGGCGCCAGGCAGTTGGTGGTGCAGGAGGCGTTGGAGATGATGGCCTCGCCCTTGTAGGTGTCGTGGTTGACGCCGTAGACGAACATCGGGGTGTCGTCCTTCGAAGGGGCGGACATGATCACCTTCTTGGCGCCCGCGTCCAGGTGCTTTTGCGCGCCGGCCTTGTCCAGGAAGATGCCGGTGGCCTCGATCACGATGTCGGCGCCGACTTCGCCCCATTTCAATTCAGCGGGGTCTTTGACCGCGGTCAGGCGGATCTTTTTCCCGTTGACGATCAGGGTGTTGCCGTCGACCGAGACCTCACCCTCGAAGCGGCCATGGACGCTGTCGTACTTGAGCATGTAGGCCAGGTAATCGGGCTCGAGCAGGTCGTTGATGCCAACCACCTCGATGTCCTTGAAGTTTTGCACCGCGGCGCGAAACACCATGCGGCCAATGCGACCGAACCCGTTGATACCAATCTTGAGAGCCATCTGCGTGATCCCGTGAGGAGTTGAAAAAGAAAGCCTGATTCAGCCCGCGAGCACCGCGCGGACGGTGTCCGCAACGTTCTCGGGCGTGAAGCCGAAATGCTTGAACAGTACTGGCGCGGGGGCCGACTCGCCGTAGGTGTCAATGCCCACCACCGCGGCGCAGCCGTATTTCCACCAGCCATCGGTGACACCCATCTCGACGGCGATTCGCGGCACGCCGCGCGGCAGCACTTCTTCCTTGTAGGCGCGGTCCTGCCGGTCGAAGGTGGTGGTCGAGGGCATGGAGACCACCCGCACCGCGATGCCGCCGGCGGCCAGTTGCTCCTGCGCTTTGAGGGCAAGCTGCACCTCGGAGCCGGTGGCGATGATCACCGCCTGGGCCTTGCGCTTCATGCCCACTTCAGAGGGCTCGGCCAGCACGTAGGCGCCGCGAGGAATGTCTTCCAGGCCGGCCTTGGGCAGGTAGGGCAGGTTCTGGCGTGAGAGCAATAGCGCGGTCGGGCGGTGCTTGTTTTCCAGCGCCACGGCCCAGGCCACCGCAGTTTCGGCGGTGTCTGCGGGACGCCAGACGTCCAGACCAGGAATAAGACGCAGACTGGCTGCGTGCTCGATCGACTGGTGGGTGGGGCCGTCCTCGCCCAGGCCAATGGAGTCGTGCGTGAACACATGGATCACGCGCTGCTTCATCAGGGCCGCCATGCGGATCGCGTTGC
>JACCEB010920943.1_pt1 | contig 10850 bp, 7 predicted proteins | sample 7454761 | NCBI WGS metagenome assembly JACCEB01 (sample SAMN15323454, study PRJNA562643) | freshwater metagenome | isolation source: river surface water | place: USA:Blue River Watershed | collected 2017-08-18 | reverse complement strand
GGATAACACCAGCTTTAAGAATATGTTGTTCGTGATAAACATCATGCAAAAACATATTTAAGGCTGTGACACGTTGACGCAATCCTTGCTCTAGGCGACTCCACTCAGAGGCGGGGAAAATTCTTGGAACAATGTCAAAAGGTATCGTTCTCTCGGTACCGCCACTCTCACCATATACCGCAAACGTAATACCTACCCGGCGAAACATCAGATCAGCTTCTTCACGGCGAGCACTTAAGTAACTATCCCCCTGCTTTGCCAACCAAGTTGAAAATTGTTGGTAATGAGATCTAGCCAATGTTGAGTTTTTAAAGTCTCTTGCAACATCGTCCAAGAGCATCTCATCAAATGGCAAGGTCCGTTCTTTTACAGTCATACAACACTCCTACAGGGCACTTTATAGTTATTGATGCCAAGACCTTCTATGCAAGTCTCGCCAATGGCTCCTTTTCCACCCACCGTTTTTGAATTCCCAAATTTGCGCGCCTGTTTGTACAGTCTCGAAAATTGGAATGCGTCTTTCAACATAACGCTGAACCACACGCTGATTAGGATGCCGGTAACGATTACGATAGCCAGCTTGCACAACAGCCCAACGAGGCCCAATCGCATCCAAAAAATCAGGAGAGGAAGAAGTAGCACTACCATGGTGCGGTATAAGCAATATAGATGCCACTTCCTTAGAAGCCTTATATTCACTAGAAATAAGAGCTTCTCCCCCTCGTTCAACATCGCCCGTTAACCAAAAAGAAAAGCCTTGATTCCTAACCTCAATGACACAACTTAGTGCATTAGGCTTCCCAGAATGGTGCATGCTGGCAAAAGTCATTTCAGGACCAGGATGCCAAACCTTGAATAAAACACCATCCCACACCCAAGCTTGACCAGCCTGACAAGGTAATGCCGGCATACCTAATTCTTTAGTTCTACTTAGAAGGAAATGCCATTCCGGCAGAGTTCCCAGCAAATCACCGAACCGAATAGACTTCAGCAAACTAACTCCACCACCAACATGGTCGGTATCTTTATGACTAATAGCTAAACGATCAATATATTGAATCCCCTGCCCCCTCAAAAAGGGCAAGACATTTCTCTCGCCGGCATCGGACTCGGGTGAAGTCTTTGGACCTGTGTCATACAGCATGCGATGGCGGGCAGTTTCAACTAAGACAGAGGTTCCTTGACCGATATCTAGAACAGTTACACGAAAATCACCAGAACTTAATTGAGCATCGTAGGGAATCAACAATAAACCACACAACAACAATCCCACGACGCGTGACTTATAAGTATTCAATAAATCACCTGGGCGAATAGCCAGGACAATCCCCACTGTTGAGAGACCTAAAACAGCTATTGACGGCTCCTTGGAATAGGCTACTGACCAAGACCACCCCGCCATCGGCACTAAAAACCAAGCGACTATCTCCATGCAACGATGCGCTATCCATAAAGACCACTCATTGACTGGACTAGGTAGAACAGCACCCAACATCGCAAATGGGGTCACAATAAAACTGACCAAGGGAATAGCAAAAGCATTAGCAAAGGGAGAAACAATCGATACCTGAGAAAACCAATAAAACGTCAAAGGTAATAAAGCAATCGTCACAACAGCCTGAACTCTTGAAGCCTCTTTGAATGATTGCCACCAAGATTGCTTTTGGGAGTATCCGTACTCAGATAGACCATCATTTCCTGGCATCGCAAATAAGATCGCAGCAACAGCACCAAACGATAGCCAGAAACCGGGTGTATAGACAGCCCAAGGATCCAGCAATAAAACAACAAAGAGAGCCCACCACCAAATATCAAAAGCTCTGCTAATGCGGCCCATCCACAAAGCAATAGCAACCACCCCCACCATATACATGGTTCTTTGTGCAGGTATCTGAAAACCAGCCAACCAGGTGTAAATGAGCGCCACCACAAATCCACTCAAAGCAGCGACCTTTTGGGCTGGACAGTACATTGGCAAATATTTAAACCGCCATAGCCGACCGGCTAAGGATGCGGCTAAACCTGCCAACATCGTGACATGCAAACCTGAAATAGAAATTAAATGCCCAATGCCGGTCGCGTTAAATACTCGCCAATCACTTTGAGCAATCGCATTCTGCTCGCCCATCACCAAAGCAATCAGTACCCCCACATACTGAGCACCTTCAGGAGCACCTGATTTAATTCGCTCGCGTAAATGCCATCTTGCCAATTCCACATAAGAAGTAAAACTAGGCACCAACTCATCTAATAAACGAGGCTTCCATGATCTAGGCAGTCCCTTTGCGCTGGCACGAATGGCACCGGTAGCTCCTAGTGATTGCTGAAACATCCAACGCTCAAAATCAAATCCATGGGGATTCATCAAACCGTGGGGCTTTTTTAGACGAACGGGTAATCGCCATCTTTGCCCAGGCTTGATTTCTGGTAATTCAAGCTCCTGGCGCCAACCCGGATACCAACCTAGCGATAAACGTTGCGGGAAATGCTCAAGATCAACAGGTTGTTGCAAATCCTCGCGCACGACACTTTCAACCGCAAGACTTAGCCTAATCCCCTGAGACCCTGAACTTGGCAAACCATCCACAACGCCAGTCACCAACAAATCAACGCCTTCTAGATCAGAACTTAGAGATCTTTCGAGGCGTTGATGACTTAAAAATGCAGCCCACATGAAGCCGAGCACGCAAGCTAAAACAGCACCAGCCATCAAATTCCAAAATGCATCACTTATAGAACGGTGATATATCTTTAATCTCTTATTTCTCAAAAATATGATCAATAACAGTCCCAAGCTGGCACACAAGAGAATCCAACACCACACCCTAAAAGATGGTAGTTGCGCTAAAAAAAGCAAAAGAGATTCTCCGGCAATGAATGCCGATAGCCATATTCGCAAGGGATGAACTAAGAGAGAACTACAGAAGGATGAGATGACTGCAGAAGAGTTTTCCAGCGAGGAATCACTCTCAGCGCATTCAAAGCACATTCATGCTGAATTTTGCTGAGCAACTCCCCTCTCAGCTCTGCAAGTACGGAAGAAATCTGAACCACCTCACCAGGCTCGTTACGAGGCTTAGGAGTATGGGACAACCACATAGGTGGAATATCTGGCGCATCAGTTTCCAAAACCAATCCACTCAAGGATAAATCTTTTGCCAAACGCCTAATTTGCAAGGCTCTTGTATGAGTCATAGCACCACCAAAACCCATCACAAAATTAAGCTTCAAAAAATTCTCTGCCTGCTGAAAACTACCATTAAAGGCATGAGCAATACCCCCTGAGATACCTTTGAGTTTTAAAGCTTTAATGATGGCATCTTGAGAACGTCTCACGTGCAAAATAACTGGCAAATTAAATTCTCGCGCAAGATCTAATTGCGCTTCAAAATAGAATGCTTGGTGATCAAGATCCAAGTTAGGTAAGAAGTAATCAAGCCCTATTTCACCAATCCCAACAAATCGAGGATCACTCAACGAACTCTCGATAGCTTTTTTTAGTATTTGCAAATCACCCGGCTTGGCTTCAGATGTATAAATGGGATGAATACCCAGGGTGTAACAAGTGGCGGGCATAAGTTTTGAGGCATGATGCGCCAAATCTCTCACTGAATCAAAATCACTTGCTCTAACCGCAGGGATTAAAACACCACTCACCCCCACCTGAGCAGCGTAAGCAATAACAGCATCCCTATCTTGATCAAACTCAGATGCATCTAAGTGACAGTGCGTATCAAGACACCATGCCACTTTAAAGAGCCCTCAATACACCATGATCTAAACGCAATACACGATCACACCTTGCTGCTCGCAAAGGGTCATGTGTCACGATAATGAAAGCGGTACCTTGATGCTTAGCAATATCAAGCATTAAATCAAATACCGTATCAGCAGTTTCTGCATCTAAATTACCCGTCGGCTCATCAGCCAAAACACAGCTAGGTTGCGTGACTAATGCTCGAGCAACAGCCACGCGTTGACGCTCTCCACCAGACAAGGCAGCAGGTCGATGATCCACGCGATGAGCCAGACCTACTTTACCCAACATCTCCTTTGCAGTCTCACGGGACAATTCGTTAGAAAGCCCTCTAATACGCAATGGCATGGCTACGTTATCTAATGCGCTAAATTCAGCCAATAAATGATGAAACTGATAAATAAACCCTAAATGGCGATTACGCATCTCATTCAACTGAGATTCATTGAGTTTAGATAATGACCGCCCAGCAAGAGTCACCTCGCCTTGCGTAGCATGATCCAAACCACCTAGGAGATGTAATAAAGTACTTTTCCCAGAACCTGAAGAGCCAACAATGGCTAGCTTTTCACCAGGATTGATCTCTAAATTAATATCTTGAAGGACTCGAACAGCAGAAGATCCCTCTCCATATGTTTTGGAAAGATGCTGAGCGGATAATGCAAATACAGTGGAATTATTCATATCTCAAAGCACTCGCAGGTTGAACTTTAGCGGCTCTCCAACTTGGATAAAGCGTTGCTAAAAGAGATAAGCCAAATGCCATCAGCCCCACAGTCACAACATCCCCCGCCCTAACATCCGATGGCAAGCTAGAAATAAAGTAAATATCTCGAGGTAAAAATTGCACTCTAAAGATAGCCTCAATGACTGGAACAATCACATCAATATTAAGAGAAATAAGTAAACCTAAAGCTACTCCAAGAATTGTTCCCAAAGCACCAATCATGAAACCCTGGGCAAAGAAGATTCTTTGGATCATGCCAGCTGAAGCACCCATCGTTCGAAGAATCGCAATATCTCCCTGCTTATCCGTCACAGTCATGACTAGCGTAGAAACTAAATTAAAAGCAGCAACAGCAATAATGAGCGTGAGAATAATGAACATCATGCGCTTTTCAGTTTGAACAGCGGCAAACCAGTTTTTATTTTGCCTAGTCCAGTCTTTGACCCATAAGCCAGGTAACTGAACAGCTAATTCATCAGCAACTTTGGCAGCTTTTTGCATATCGTCTAGTTTTAGACGCAAGCCTGATGGACCATCTAACCTTAATAAAGCAGCCGCATCCTTCCAGTGAACGACTGCAAGCGTGCTATCAAATTCGTAATGTCCACTATCAATAATGCCTACCAATTTAAAAGCCCTCATCCTTGGCGTCACGCCAGCCGGATTGATATCGCCTTCGGGAACCATCACAGTGATGCGATCACCTAATTGAACTCCCAAAACCATGGCTAACTCAGCGCCTAAAGCCAAGCCGAATTCTCCTGGTTTTAATTGAGTAACCTGACCTTGGATGAAATGCCGAGGAATATCAGAGACACGTCCTTCAGCATCAGGATCGATTCCACGAATAGCCACCCCCCTCATGACATCACCACGAGTGACTAAAGCTTGAGACATGACCATCGGTGCAGCACCAGTGACCTGTTGATGCGTCTTGACTCTATCTAAGATGGGCTGCCAATCGCCTAAACCGGATGGTGCATGTATTTCAACATGGGAAAGAACCGACAACATACGGTCTCTCACTTCTTTTTGAAAGCCATTCATGACTGACAAAACGACGATCAAAGCAGCAACCCCTAAAGCAATACCAATCATGGAGACGGCTGAAATAAATGACAAAAACTCGTCTTTGGAGCCGGTTTCTTTGTTTTTTCCGGCTTTTTTCCTAGCACTGGTATAGCGCCATGCGATTTCAAGTTCTATTGGCCAATTCATCATTTAGCTAGTTTAGCTGTCTCTTGGACAGAAGGTCTAAATGCAACCTAAAATCAGGGTTATGAGCTATACATTAGTGATCACAGATACCCCTTACGAAGAATCTTTTGAAAGAGGCTTGCCTTATGAGAAATTCTTACTAGGCAAGAAGAATTCAAGCGCTGCGCTTGAGCTAAAAAATCTTGGGGTCACATTTAATCAGCAAGCCTCTATTGCACGTATAGAACCGGTGCATATTCATGCAGCTAGAGATCACCTTGTTCTCACAAGCCCTCATATCCTAGATCTAGAAGTGGCTGATTCTGAAGAATTATTTGCTGCAGTTAAAGATATTTTTAGTGAAATGAGCTCAGCCATCTATCGACCTCGTGCGCAACGCTGGTTCATGGAGGTGAACTCCTTGGCATCATTGTCAACCGTGAGCACCCAACAGGCAGAAGGTCGCAACATCGATCACTGGATGCCTCAAGATACGGATACACCTGGAATAGCAAGGCAATGGCGAAAATGGCAGAACGAGATACAAATGATCTGGTTTGACCATCCCGTTAACCAAAGGCGTCAATCTCAGGAACTACTACCCATCAACTCCATCTGGATTAGTGGCATTGGCTCACTAGCTGACATGGAACCCCATCCTTTAATTCAAGAATCAGCAGTCATGCATAGTCCAACTGACTGCTTAGCTGGAATTTCTCAGCATCTAGGCAAAAAGCACGTGCACAACATCACCACTGAGGACCTCAACAATACCCTCTCACTGCTGTCTGCTAAGGATGATTTAGCTAAGGATGCTTGGAGCGATGCCTGCCAATTACTTCTAGAAGAAAAAATATCTGAATTTCTGCTCATCGATTTTCCTGAGGGCATTGAAAGACAGCGGGTCATCAAGAAAAGTGATTTCCCTAAAACGGGTTTTCCATTCTTCAAAAAACCAACGATTCCAACACTTCAAGAGATACTTGTTGCATGACCATCAAACTGACCGAAAGAAAGTACTCTGAGCAGGATGCACAAGCTCTTCGTGAAAAAGGTGTGCACCCTGTGCTATCCAAACTATTTGCAGCGCGTGGCATTCAATCAGCGGAGGAATTATCACTTGAGCTGAAAAACCTAATTCCACCTGCCCAACTAAAAAATTGTATTGATGCAGCCCAATACCTTGCGCAGGCTATACAAAATGGCAAGAGATTACTCATCGTCGCGGATTATGACTGTGATGGTGCAACTGCCTGTGCTGTTGGTATGAGAGGACTCAAAGCACTTGGTGCACCTTGGAATATTCAAGTTGATTACTTCGTGCCTAATCGTTTTACGCTGGGGTATGGTCTAACGCCTGAGGTGGTTGATTTAGCTGCTCAAAGAGAGCAGCGACCTGATATCTTGATTACTGTTGATAACGGTATTGCCAGCCTAGCTGGCGTTGAACGAGCCCATCAACTGGGAATGGAAGTGCTTGTCACCGACCACCATTTACCGGCTGACACCTTGCCAAAAGCGGCTTGGATTGTGAACCCCAATCAACCTGATTGCACCTTTCCAAGTAAGGCGCTAGCAGGTGTTGGAGTGATGTTTTATTTATTAATTGCTCTAAGAAGCATCTTGCGAGAACAAGGTGCTTTTACGGCAGACAATCAACCACGCCTAGAGAATCTTCTTGATTTAGTAGCTCTGGGTACCGTTGCAGATGTTGCATCACTCGACAGAAATAACCGGGTCTTGGTCTCGAATGGGGTCAAGAGAATTAAGCACGGGCTCATGCAACCAGGCATCCAGGCGCTGTATCTAGCCGCAGGTAGAGATCCTCATAAAGCCAATACCTCAGACTTGGGATTTACTTTAGGTCCAAGACTGAATGCTGCCGGACGACTATCTGATATGTCCCTAGGTATCCGCTGCCTTCTAACAGATTCTCATGAAGAAGCTTTACAGTTAGCTCACGAACTTGATCGCATGAATCGTGAACGACGCACCATTGAAGCTGGTATGCAAGAAACTGCTCTGGCTAGCTTAGTTGATATTCAAGTGGGCGAGCAAGCGACTGTTTGCTTGGCTCACCCTGACTGGCACCAAGGAGTCATTGGCATCGTTGCCTCAAGACTCAAAGAAAAATTTCACCGCCCCACCATTATTTTTGCGCCTGGAGATGAGACAGGTGAAAAAGTATTTAAAGGTTCAGGTCGTTCAATTAGTGGTTTTCATTTAAGAGATGCTCTAGATGTCATTTCCAAGAAATATCCTGACATGATTCTCAAATTTGGTGGTCACGCCATGGCTGCCGGACTGACGATTAGAGCCAGTGAATTTGATTTATTTAAAGAAACTTTTGAATCAATCGCTAGGGAGCTCATGACTGAAGAGACCCTACAACGCCAACTAGCTCACGATGGGTTTCTGAGCCCTGAGTTCATAGAACCCGAATTTGGCACCTTATTAAGTAATGAAACTTGGGGGCAAGGCTTCCCCGCCCCTGTTTTTTATGGGGAATTTGAAGTTATTAGCCAAAGCCTTTTACAGGGCAAGCACCTCAAACTCCAACTCAAAGCTTTGAAAGAAAATGGCGCTAGTGACTCAAAAACACTCAATGGCATCTGGTTTTCACGGGCTCAAACCCTGCCTAACCGCTCCAAACTAGCCTATAGACTAGTCACAGATCATTTTCAGGGGGTCGCAAGAGCGCAATTACACATAGAGGCGCTCGACGAACCTTTATAATCTTGCGCTATGGAAGCTGAACAACTTAATCTCATTATTAATACCCTCGAAGACCTTCGTACCCGTACGACAGAACTACGGAGGTATCTTTGACGTCGACAATAAAGCAGAACGCTTAGTCGAAGTTAATCAAACCCTCGAAGATCCCAAAATTTGGGATGATCCCAAGCAAGCCCAAGCCTTGGGTAAAGAAAAAAAGATGCTTGATGGCGTCGTTGGCACCATCAATTATTTAACTGACAACATCACCGCTAGCCAAGAACTATTAGAAATGGCTAAAGAAGAAGGTGATACAGATACTATTCTCTCGATTGAGGCTGATACAGATGCCATGCGCAAACAGGTTGAAGACCTAGAATTTCGGAGAATGTTCAGCAACCCTATGGATCCAAGTTCGTGCTTTATTGATATCCAATCAGGCGCAGGTGGAACAGAAGCGTGCGATTGGGCGAGCATGTTACTTCGCCAATATATTCGTTACTGCGAACGCAAGGGTTTTAAAGCTGAAGTGTTGGAAACCTCTGATGGCGATGTCGCAGGTATTAAAAGTGCCACCATCAAAGTCGATGGTGAATATGCATATGGTCACTTGAGAACTGAGACTGGTGTTCACCGCCTAGTCCGTAAGTCTCCTTTTGACTCAGCCAATGGTCGACACACTTCATTTACCAGCGTCTTCGTGTATCCAGAAGTAGATGATTCGATTGAAATTGATATCAATCCAGCAGACATTCGTACGGACACATATCGTGCATCTGGCGCTGGCGGTCAGCACATCAATAAAACTGACTCAGCGGTCCGTTTAACTCACATTCCAACAGGTATTGTGGTTCAGTGTCAAAACGATCGAAGCCAACACAAAAATAGAGCTGAAGCGATGTCTATGTTGAAGTCACGCCTATACGAGCACGAGTTACGCAAGCGACAGGCAGAACAAGACAAATTAGAGGCTACAAAAAGCGATGTAGGCTGGGGACATCAGATCAGATCTTACGTTCTTGATCAAAGCCGCATTAAAGATTTACGTACTAACGTTGAAATTTCTAATACTCAAAAGGTATTAGATGGCGATCTTGATGCCTTCATTGAAGCCAGCTTAAAACAAGGCGTTTAAAACATTCTTATTAATTTAGATTCCAAAACCGGAAATATCATGACTCAAGAACAACAAAGCCCGATCATTGATGAAAACCATATCATCGCGGAGCGCAGAGAAAAATTATCTAAGTTACGTCAAAATGGCGTGGCTTTCCCTAATGATTTTGTGCCGACACATCACGCTTCTGATCTGCACGCTCATTACGGTGAAATCAGCAAAGAACAATTAGCTGAAAAGAATATTCAAGTCAAAGTGGCTGGCCGCATGATGCTCAAACGAGTCATGGGTAAAGCGAGTTTTGCCACTATCCAGGATAGAACTGGTCAGATTCAGTTCTACATTAACGATGCAGATGCTGGCGCTGAATCTCACAATGCATTTAAACATTGGGATATGGGTGACTTTATTGCTGCTGAAGGGATTGTTTTCAAAACCAATAAAGGTGAGCTTTCAATCCAGGTGAAAGAATTACGATTACTCTCTAAATCACTTCGCCCTCTACCTGATAAGTTTCATGGCCTTTCTGATCAAGAGCTTAAATATCGTCAACGCTACGTTGATTTAATTGTTTCTCCAGAAACTCGCCAAACTTTTATTGCCCGTAGTAAAGCCATGGCATCGATTCGCCATCACATGCAAGATGCTGGCTTCATGGAAGTTGAAACACCAATGCTTCACCCTATTCCAGGTGGCGCTGCTGCAAAACCATTTATCACTCACCACAATGCCCTAGACATGCAGATGTTCTTACGCATCGCTCCAGAACTTTATCTCAAGCGTTTAGTGGTTGGTGGATTTGAAAGAGTCTTTGAGGTTAATAGAAACTTCCGTAACGAAGGTGTTAGCCCTCGTCACAACCCTGAATTCACCATGATGGAATTCTATGCAGCCTACACAGACTACAAATGGCTCATGACATTCACAGAAGAATTAATTCGTGCTGCGGCAATTGATGCTCAAGGAACTGCTGTTTTAACCTATCAAGGTAAACCACTTGATTTATCAAAACCATTCCAGCGTTTAACAATCGCTGAAGCGATTCTTAAATACGCCCCTCTTTCTAAGAAAGACTACAAAGCAGATCAATTAGAAGATGCTGAATTTATTCGCGCTGAATTGAAAAAGGCTGGCGAGGACATCAATGGTCCGACACTTAAGAATGCTGGTTTAGGCGCACTTCAACTAGCTCTTTTCGAAGCGACTGCTGAAGAACATCTTTGGGAACCGACTTACATTATTGATTACCCGATTGAAGTGAGCCCATTAGCTAGAGAATCTGACACTCGCCCGGGTATTACGGAGCGCTTTGAATTATTTATTACGGGTCGAGAAAT
>JACCEB010071011.1_pt1 | contig 10850 bp, 6 predicted proteins | sample 7454761 | NCBI WGS metagenome assembly JACCEB01 (sample SAMN15323454, study PRJNA562643) | freshwater metagenome | isolation source: river surface water | place: USA:Blue River Watershed | collected 2017-08-18 | reverse complement strand
GGAAAAGCTTGTAATGCATCTAAATAAGTATCTAATTCAAAATTCAAACAACATTTTAAACGGCCGCATTGACCACTGAATTTCGTTTGGTTGATAGATAAATTTTGGTAACGAGCAGCAGTAGTGTTGACACTCTTGAAATCGTGTAACCAAGTGCTACAACAAAGTTCGCGACCACAGCTTCCAATACCACCCACTTTAGCGGCTTCTTGACGAATACCAATTTGACGCATTTCAACTTTTACTTTAAACTCTCCTGCAAAAATGCGGATGAGTTCTCTAAAGTCAATACGATCGTCGGCTGTGTAGAAGAAGGTGCCTTTTTTTCCATCGGCCTGTAATTCTATCTCACTTAATTTCATCTGTAATTTCAAGTCTCTTGCATGCGCCCTGCTTCGAGCTAACATATCTGATTCTCTACTTTTACTTATTTTAAAGGTCTCGATATCTTTATCTGTACTTGCTCTAAGTATTTTTTTGATGTCTGGGTGGAATTCATCCGTGCCGCTTTTCTTCAATTGTAAACGTACCAATTCTCCAGTCAAAGAAACTTCTCCAACGTCGAAGCCGTTCACGCCTTCCACTGTTACATAATCTCCTTTTTCAAAAACTTGGAAAGTAGGGTTTCTATAAAAATCTTTTCGGCTTCCTTGTTTAAAGCTTACTTCTACCACCCTACATTGACTTTCTGCATCATCAACAGGTAAGTCACGTAACCAGTCATGTACATTTAATCTATTACATCCACCAGTACTACAGCCTCCATTACTTTTGCAGCCATTGGGCGTACCCGTGCCGCATGATCCACATCCCATATATTCTAAGTTCTAACTGTTATAAATTGAAATACCCGACCCCGCGTTTCTTCATATCCCTGTTCACTCGATTGGGGTCTATGTCAAAATTAAGGTTTTGTTCCGAATGATATGATAGAACTTGATGCCCATTGCCATAAATAACATCTTGGCATTGGCATTTCGCTCTATATAATAGACCGCTTTGTCCAATTCTTGTATAATGGCCTCTAATTGCCCGACCCCAGCAATTTTATTAATTCTAATTGCAAAATCCTTTAAATCTGGGTCTAAAGGGAGGTCTGCACCCAATACTTTGATCCGAATACTCTGTTCAAGCAGGTGGTTAAAGTATTTTAGGAATTGTTTTTGCTGCTCCCTGCCCAATTTACTCACTTCGTCCACCCACTTCATTTGGGCCAATGGGCCATTTTTAAGGATGGCATTGAGCCAGTCCCTAATCTGGTCTATAAAATCGCTATCACTATGCTGAATTAAATGAAGTGCTTCTCTGTAATTACCATCCGACATCGCAGCTATGAGTTGTGCTTTTTCTGGACTTAATTTTGCCCTTTCCTCCAGTGCACCTGCAATGTCTGCATTCGTTAATCTAGGTACACGAATAAATTGACATCGACTGAGTATGGTTGGAAGTATTTGTTCCTCGGAATTGGCGACCAATAAAAAGATGGTATCTGCTGGAGGTTCTTCTATAAGTTTCAATAATTTATTACCCTCTTTGCCTAAGTATTCTGGCATCCACATCACTAGTACTTTGAAAGGACTTTCAAAACTTTTGAAACTTAGCTTTTTAATAATTTCAGCACATTCATCTGCACTAATATTGCCTTGCTTGTTTTCTGCTTTGATGAATTGCAACCAGTCAAATACATTGCCATAAGGATAGCCCTGAACAAATTCCCTCCACTGCTCTATGAAATTGGCACTGATATTTTTTTGACCAGGTTTTTCGGTGATTGTTGGAAAAGAAAAGTGCAAGTCTGGGTGCATCAACTGACTCGCGCGCTGGTAAGCAGGCAAGTCTGAAATGGCATCGGGCTCATTGTAAGTATGGACTTGTTTTGCAAGCGCATCTGGGTCTGCAAACATATCCAACACTTGGTTGGTAGTTGCAGGGGAGCTCACTAAATATTGCGCAAATGCAATGGCAAGGGGCAATGCGCCGGATCCTTCTGGTCCAACAAATAATAGGGCATGGCTCAATCTTTGGTGTTGAACCATCTCTACTAACTGTTGCTTTAATTTTTCTTGACCAATAATATCGCGCAATAACATGCAGCGAAGATAGGACTTCCTAGGGTAAGCTACTTATTTAAGTAAGTCAAAATTGCGTCGCTATCTGGTTTTACATTGCTTGGAAAATAAGCCAACATTTTCCCATTTTCATCCAATAAAAATTTATTAAAATTCCAACCAATTGTCGCATCTAAAACGCCATTTTTTGTCTTTTGTGTCAACCATTGGTAGATCGGAGATTGTGTGCCGCCTTTCACATCTACTTTATCGGCTAGTGGGAAAGTAACGCCATAATTTTTTTCGCAGAATTCCACGATTTCAGCATTCGTGCCTGGTTCTTGTCCACCAAATTGATTGCATGGAAAACCAATGATCACTAATTTGTCTTTGTATTGACTATATACTTTTTGTAATGAGGCATATTGAGGCGTATAACCACATTGACTTGCTGTGTTCACTACCATGATCTTTTTGCCTTTGTATTTTGACAAATCTATCTGACCGCCGTCAATACTTTTAACTTTAAAGCTATGAATGCTTTGCGCATTTGTAAATAAGCTGCAGGCAATAAATAAGAAACTTAATATCGTTTTCATAAAAGAGAATTGAATGTTTGAAGTATTAAATATAACAAGAAATCGGCTGAATTGTTGAGGGGTTAGTTGAATCATTCCTGAATGAATTATTCATTTATCCCTTGTCTAAAGCGTATAAGCTGCTACAGCAATCGAAACGGATGCAGGCGATCCAGTCATCAAACTAGCAACTGCCGCTTCTAAAGTGGCTCCAGTGGTTAAAACATCGTCTACTAGTAAAATATGTTTCCCTTCAATATCAGATGGCTTTTGTAAAAAAAACAGATCGGGCACTTGCTGCAACCTTGCTTTTCTATTTTTCTTTGTTTGTGAATTGGACCAGCTTCTTTTAATTAACACATCTTTGAGTAATGGCCTATGCCAAACCTGCTGCATACCCATTGCAATCACTTCGCTCTGATTAAAGCCCCTAGTAAGTATTTTGGAAGCGCTAATTGGAATAGGAATTATGAAATCAAAATGATTATATTTTTCTTCTGCTGCAATCGCTTCACCCATTAGTCGTCCAAATAAAATACCCACTTTTTTATTGTGATTGTATTTTAATTGCGAGATCAATGTTTGAACTAAACTGTCTTTTGTAAAAAATAATAATGCACCAGCATTTTGAATTTCGGCCCTGCCCCAAAATATTTTTTCAATTGGATTTTCATTGATACCAAAAAAATCTGTGCATGGTAAATCTTGGATACATTGTTGGCATAAGGGCATGGCTTTTTCAACTTGATCAGTTCCGCATCCAAAACAAATTTGCGGATACAATAAATGCAAAAAAGCTTTTAGATATCTTTGTATACTTTCAAAAAATTTCAAAATCAGAAAAATAAACGATAGGCTTCGTCGACTCTTTCTACTGGAATAATTTCGATACTATGTTTTTTTATATCAATCCCCTTGGTATTAAATCCAGAAATAATTATTTTTTCAAATCCTAATTTTTCTGCTTCTGCAATGCGTTGTTGAATTCTATTCACCGCGCGAATTTCGCCATTCAATCCTACTTCTCCTGCAAAACAAATACCCTGTGGTAATGGAATGTCTTCGTAAGAAGAAAGCAATGCAAGAATCACTGCAAGATCCAATGAAGGGTCTTCTATTTTAAGTCCACCTGCAATATTTACAAAAACATCTTTCATGCCAAACGCAAACCCACCGCGCTTTTCCAACACCGCTAATAATAATTGTAATCTTCTTAAATCAAATCCAGTAACTGTTCTTTGAGGTGTGCCATACACACTTTGTGTTACTAAAGCTTGTACTTCGATCAACAATGGACGCATGCCTTCCATCGCAGCTGCAATGGTACTTCCACTTAAGGAATCGTTTCTTTGTGCAATTAAAAATGCAGATGGATTGGTCACCACTTTCATTCCTGTTCCTGTCATCTCATAAATACCTAATTCGCTTGTGCTACCAAATCTATTTTTTAAAGTACGCAACATTCTATAAGCATAATGACGATCACCTTCAAATTGTAAAACAGTGTCCACCATATGTTCTAAAATTTTTGGTCCAGCAATAGAACCCTCTTTAGTAATATGGCCAATTAAAAAAACAGGTGTACCTGTTTCCTTTGCAAATCTTTGAAACTCTGCAGCAGTTTGTTTTATTTGTGAAATACTTCCAGCTGCTGCATCAATTAAATTAGATTCAAGTGTTTGTATTGAATCCACAATCACCACAGTTGGTTTTAATTTTTTTATCGCTTTAAAAATCGCTTGTGTATGTGTTTCGGTCAATAAATAAAAATGATCATTCTCCAAGCTTAATCTATCTGCACGCATTTTAATTTGCTGAATGCTTTCCTCTCCACTGATGTATAAAACTGTTTGATCCTTCATCATTAAACCTTGTTGTAAAAACAAAGTACTTTTTCCAATACCTGGTTCTCCTGCAACAAGTACAATGGAACCAAGTACAATACCACCACCTAAAACACGGTTTAATTCTGGATCGGAGCTATCTATTCTTTTTTCTGATTGACTTTGTACTTCATTGATCGCAATGACTTCGGTCCCTTTTTGAGTCAGGGCATAATCCTCCCAAGTTTGGGTATTCCCCTTGCCTTTGTCAATAACTTCCTCGGTGAAAGTATTCCATTCATTACAAGCTGGGCATTTGCCAACCCATTTTGCGGATTCATAGCCGCAATTGGTACAAAAAAAGGCAGATTTTGACTTACTCATACTGTAAAGATACCTGGATTATCATTTTTTTACTAAGTAATTACCGAAACCGAGGATTTTATTGTCAAAAAAGAAATATTAAAAATCAATACTATAAATTAATATTATAATAATCATAAACATTATTAATAAATTTAAAGAAATTTGTATAAATGTATTATAAAGTCTAAAATTTTGTTAAATTGCATGCAATCCAATATGGTTTTTTCAAAAAAATAAATTCTATGATGAAAAAATTTTTTCTATTGAGTTTCCTTGCGTCCTATCTTATGATTGGAGTAGCAATAGCTCAAAACACAACAGTCAGTGGTAAGGTTACCGACGAATCAGGTGCTCCAATTGCAGGTGCGAGTGTACTTGTAAAAGGAACTAAAACAGGGGTTAACTCTGATGCTCAAGGTAATTTCACTATTGCAGTTCAAGCAAACAAAGTATTAGAAGTAGTTGCAGTTGGTTACGAAAGCCGTCAGGTTTCTACCAATACAAAATCTCTTTTAATTGTACTGAAACAGGATGTAAGATCACTTTCTGAAGTGGTTGTAACTGGTTTCGGTGGATCATTGATTAAAAAAGAATTAACTGGTAATATTGCCCGCGTAAAAGGTAAAGATATCGAGTACATGCCAACACCAAGTGTGGATGCGGCATTACAAGGTAAAGCTGCGGGTGTATTCGTAAATAGCCAATCTGGTAAATTAGGTCAGGCAGTAACAGTGCGTGTAAGAGGTAACTCTTCTATCTCTGCATCTAGCCAACCTTTATATGTATTAGATGGTATCCCAGTTACATCTCAAGATCAATCTACTTATGGTGGCGACATGAACCCTTTAACAGATTTGAACCCAAATGATATCGAATCAATCGAAGTTTTAAAAGATGCCTCTGCAGGTGCGATCTACGGATCTCGTGCTGCGAATGGTGTGGTTTTGATTACAACTAAAAGAGGTAAAGCTGGAAGAACTCAAATCACTTTCAACTTACAAACTGGTCAATCAGAAGCAACTAAGAGAGTAAGAATGTTGAACTCAACTGAGTACAATGAGTTAGCAATGGAAGCTGCAAAATATTCTGATGACCAAGATGGTACGCCTTACGACGATCCATACAGTTATACTCAATACATGAAAGATGTAATGAGCTATAATAGCTTTGGACTATGGGATAAAGATAAGAGCACAACATACGATTGGCAGGATCAAGCCTTCCAAAAAGGTGAATACCGTCAAGCTGATTTACAAATCAGAGGTGGTAATGATAAAACTAAGTTTTTCTCTTCTTTCCAACATTTAGACCAAGGTGGTACAATTGTAGGAAACAATATAAGCAGAACTACAGGTCGTTTAAATGTAGACCAACAAGCAAATAACTGGTTAGATTTAGGTGTTTCTTTAAGTTTATCTAGAACATTTAACCGTCGTTTACCAGGTGATAATGCATTCTCTAATCCATTACAATCTGCGGCATTATTGCCAATGTCTCCATTCTTGGATCCTTCAACTGGTTTACCAACTGGTACACCTCCAGGTGATGTGAACGTAGGTTTATATTTTAACCCAAGAATTCAAATTGACTACGCTAGATACGTACAAGATGTATACAGAACTTTTGGTAATACTTACTTCAAAGTAAAATTATTACCAGGTTTGACTTTCCAATCTGAATTTGGTTTAGACTTCTTAAGCCAAAACGAAGAGCGTTATTATCAAACACAAGCTGTTAGAAATACAAGTGCTCCAACTGGTGAAGGTACCAATACTGGTGCGTTCATTACAAACTACAACACCAACAGTTATTTCAGCTACAACAAAGTAGCTGGTAAGCATAATTTTGCTGCTACTTTAGGTATGCAATACCAACAATCTCAAGCGAAATACAACAGTACAACTGGTATTGGTTTCCCTTCTGATTCTTATCAAAAGATTGCAAGTGCGGCGACTAAGTCTGGTGGTAGTTCATCTCAAACAGATTTCAGATTCTTATCTTATTTCTTAAGATCTAATTATACTTTCAATGAGAAGTATATCGTTTCTGCAAGTGGACGTATTGATGCCTCTTCTAGATTCGGTAAGAATTCAAGAACAGGTTTCTTCCCAGCGGTTTCTGCTGGTTGGATCTTGTCTAACGAAGATTTCTTAATGGATAATAAAGTAATTAGTTTCTTAAAGGCAAGAGCTTCTTATGGTATCGTGGGTAACTCTGAAATTGGTAACTTCCCTCAATTGGGCTTGTTTACTGGTGATGCAGGTTACGCAGGTGCTGCAGGACAAAGACCTTCTCAATTAAGAAATGATAACTTACAGTGGGAAACAACTGCTCAATTAGATGCGGGTATTGATTTCGGATTATTCAATAACAGAATTTCTGGAGAAATCGATTACTACGTAAAGAGCACAACTGGTTTATTATTAAATGTAAATATTCCTGCTACAACTGGTTTCTCTAGCATGGTTAAGAATATTGGTGAGTTAGAAAACAGAGGTTATGAGTTTGTATTGAATACGCAAAATACAGTTGGTGCATTCAAATGGAATACAAGCTTTAACGTAGCACTGAACCAAGGTAAAGTAACTAATATCCAAGGTCAAGTGATTGAAGGTGGTGTTGGTAGCATGAACCGTGTTCAAGAAGGAAGTGCAATTGGTGTATTCTTTACTGCAGAGTGGGCTGGTGTAGACCCTGCAAATGGTAATGCATTATGGTATAAGAATACAAAGTTAGCAGACGGAACAATCGATCGTACTAAAACTAGTGTATTCAGTCAAGCAACGAGAATTGTAACTGGTGATCCGAATCCAGATGTAATTTTTGGTTTAACAAATAACTTCTCTTACAAAGGATTTGATGCAACGATCTTCTTTAACGGTGTTGCAGGTAACCAAAACAATATCTACGGTATGGGTCGTTATTCTTCTGCAAATATGCGTTACGAAGACAACCAAACTTATGATCAAATGGCACGTTGGCAAAAGCCTGGTGATATCACCAATGTTCCACAAGCTAGATTGTATTATAACAATGGTGCTCAAATTAGTAGCCGTTATATCGTGGATGGTTCTTACATCCGTTTAAGAACAGCTTCACTTGGTTACACTTTTGATTCTAAGAAATTAAGCAAACTTAAACTTGAAAAAGTAAGAGTGTATGTATCTGGTCAAAACTTATTGACTTTCACAAAGTATCCTTATTGGGATCCAGAAGTTAACGCCGATGATTTTGATTCAAATATTGCAAAAGGTAGTGACTTCTACACACCGCCACAACCAAGAACAATCTTGTTTGGCGTAAACATTAATTTCTAATTCGTTAATAAAGCATTTTATGAAAATATATAACAAAACAATAAACAAATACTTAGCTGCTATTTTGTTTACAAGTGTACTTGCTACGGCTTGCGAAAAGCGTCTAGACGTTTTCCCGTACCAAAGTATCGCAGATGACAAAGCCTTGTTGTCTGAAGGTGACGTAAATGTAACTTTAATAGGTGCCTATGATGGTGCACAGGCTGCAACAGTATATGGTGGTGATATCATGGTGTTGAACGAGTTAATCGGTAATTCCGTGGATATCAACTTTACTGGTACTTTCGCTGGCTTGTCTGATGCTTATAGAGCACAGATGGTTGCAAACAATGGTAATGCGACGGGTACTTGGGCTGCTACATACAGCACTATCAATCGTATCAACAATGTATTGTCTGCAGTAAGTAAAGTAACATCTTCTGCTACAAGAAAAAACACAGTAGAAGGGGAAGCCTTGTTTTTAAGAGGTTCTCTTTACTTTGAATTGGTAAAATTATTTGCTAAGCCAGTAGGCGATGGCGACTTTAATACCAATCCAGGTGTGCCATTGGTATTAACACCAACTGGTAACGTAACTGAAGCAGATTACAAAGCAAGAGCAACTGTGAAAGCAGTATATGATCAAGTAATTGCAGATTTAACAAAAGCTGAATCATTATTGCCTTCATCTAATACAATCTACGCAACCAAGTGGTCTGCTGCTGCTCAATTATCTAGAGTGCATTTAGCATTGAAAAACTATACTGAGGCGGGTGCTGCTGCTAACCGTGTAATCACAGGTAGTGGTAAATCTTTAGCGTCTGAAATTGGTAAAAACTGGTTTACATTCATTAACAATGGTGGAACAACACCAGGAGAATATTTATTCTCTATGAAAGTGACTTCACAAGATGGTACTAATGCGTTGAATACCTACTTTGGTAGAACAATCAGCACTTATCCAGGTTCAGCTGGACGTAGTGATTGTAAAATTAGACCAGCACATTTCACGCAATATGAAACTGGAGATAAGAGAAAAGACTATTTTGTTTTATCTGGTGGTAACTATTATACCTTGAAGCATTTAGATCGTTTTGGTGATGTACCTGTAATACGTTTATCTGAAATGTATTTAACAAGAGCAGAAGCAAACCAAAGAAACACAACTGCTGTTGGTGCTACTCCATTGAGTGATGTGAATGCAATTCGCACTAGAGCTGGTTTACCTGCTTTAACTGCAGTGACATTAGCAGATATCTTAAAAGAAAGAAGATTAGAATTGGCTTTCGAAGGACAATTCTTACCTGATGTTAAAAGATTACAAACTTCAGTTGGTGCATTGGCTTGGAACTCTCCAAAGTTAATCATGCCTATCCCTCAAAGAGAGATGGATGTGAATAAGAAATTGGTTCAAAACGAAGGTTATTAATCCAACTAGGATGACATAAAAAAAAGACCCCGAATTTTCGGGGTCTTTTTTTTATGTCTACTTTAAACTTTTTATGGGGAATATTTAAAATTGATTTTTACAATTTAATTTCTTCCATTTGATCGTCCAAGAATTTGTATTCCACCAAGTGACTTGTATTAGAAGCCTGAGACTGTAGTTTTAATTTATACTTCTTTTTCCAGCGCTTGATGATGCTATTAAAGATCCCCTTTGTCAAATGTGAGTGAATGATAGGGTGTACTAATATCGTCAGTTTATTGTGACCATGTGTGGCCAAGTAAGCTAGCTTCTTCTCCATCTCATCTTCCAATAACAAAGAGGCTGTGATTGTACCAGTGCCTGAACAAGCAGGACAGTCTTCTGAGGTATTGATATTGACTTCTGGTCGGATTCTTTGTCTGGTAGCTTGCAATAAGCCAAATTTTGAAATCGGTAGGATTGAGTGTCTAGCCCTATCTGTTTTCATGAAACCTTCTAAGGCTTCTTGTACCTTTTTTCTATTTTCTGGCAATTTCATGTCAATAAAATCAATCACAATAATTCCGCCAATATCTCTTAGTCTTAATTGTCTTGCGATCTCTTCTGCGGCCTCTAAATTCGTTTGTAAGGCATTTTCCTCTTGGTTGTTACTAACGCTCTTAAATCCGCTATTTACATCCACTACATGCAAAGCTTCTGTATGTTCAATGATCAAATAAGCACCACTATTTAAGTTAATGGTTTTCCCAAAAGAGGATTTTACTTGTTTGGTGATTGCATATTGGTCAAAGATCCCAATATCTCCAGTATGTAAACTGATGATATTTGATTTATGTGGCGCAATTCTTTGTAAGTAGCTTAAGGTGATATCATAAATCTTTTTGTCATTGACTACAATCTTGTTGAAATCTTCGCTTAAAAGGTCTCTTAAGATACTTGTAGTTTTACTTTCTTCATTCATGATACGCGTAGGAGCTACCGAGCCCTTTAAATTGGACTGGATATTTTTCCAGTTGGCTTCTAATGTGCGTAAATCCTCATGCAGTTCTGCTGTGGTCTTACCTTCGGCAGCTGTTCTTACTATCACGCCAAAGTTTTTTGGACGGATAGACTCCATCATTTTCTGAAGACGCTTACGTTCATCAGAGGAATGAATTTTTTTGGATACAGCAACTATTTCATTGAATGGTGTAAGCACAACAAAACGACCGGCTAGTGAAATTTCACAAGTCAATCTTGGCCCTTTTGCTGCAATAGGTTCTTTTAAAATCTGCACCAATATATTTGGCTTGCCATTTAAGACTTCGCTT
>JACCEB011092245.1_pt1 | contig 10851 bp, 5 predicted proteins | sample 7454761 | NCBI WGS metagenome assembly JACCEB01 (sample SAMN15323454, study PRJNA562643) | freshwater metagenome | isolation source: river surface water | place: USA:Blue River Watershed | collected 2017-08-18 | reverse complement strand
CCAAACTTATTCAACATCATATAATTTTTTGTCAAATAAACAATTATCTACTACTCCAGAATATTTTGAATTGGTTAAAAACTCCAGATGGTTTAATAACTTTGGTGGTGATTGGGTTGCACAATTACAAATGTTTCATCATATTATAAATCAAAGATTAATGATGGTAACTGGTGCAACTGGTGCAGGTAAATCAACAGTAGCCCCATTTATGATATTATATGGATTAAAAATAATTAATTTTGATAATAATGTTAAGGTAATATGTACACAACCAAGAAAACAACCAACGGAACAAAATGCTGATCGTATTGCTAATAGTTTAGGAGTTCCATTATTAAAAGATGAATTAAGTAATTATATTCAAAAAAATATTACTTACATACAATTTCAACATTCAGATAGAAAAGTAATTGATGATGAATATCATCCATGTTTAAGAATGGTTACTGACGGTACATTAATTAATATGCTTGGAGAATCATATATGTTGAAAAAACCAGATTTACTCAATGATAATAATTTTATTAAAACCAATGTATTAAGTTGTGTATTGGTTGATGAAGCACATGAACACAATACAAATATGGATATGATTTTAACAGTAATGAGATATGCCACATATATTAACAATCAAATTACTTTGGGTATAATTAGTGCAACTATGGATGAAGATGAACCAAGATATAGAAAATATTATGAAATGATTGATGATAATTGGAAATGGCCACTAAATTTAAATTATTTACCAGATCAACCTTATATTGTTAAAAATTATAATAGAAATATGATAGATAGACGTATACATTTATCTCCTCCTTTCTTAACAACAAATTTTAAAATAGAAGATATTGTTGAGTTACCAAATAAAAATTTTACACAAGATGAATTAATTGTTAAAAAAGTAAGATATATATTGGAAAATTCACCTACTGGTGATATATTAGTTTTCCAAAATGGTCAAGCAGAAATTATTAAAATGGTTGAAAAAATTAATAATGAAACCCCATCAAATGTTTTAACAATACCTTTTTATTCAAAACTAAATAATATTATTTTGGATAATTATGTTAAAAAAATAGGTGATAAAGAAGTTAGAAAAATGATTAATATTAAAAAAAATGTCCCTTTTGAAAAATTATTAGAATTAAAACCAGAAGATACAGTACCCGAGGGAACTTATTCTAGATTTATTATAGTAGCTACAAATATTGCAGAGGCATCAATTACAATAGATACATTAAAATTTGTTATTGATAATGGACAACAAAAAAATGATGTATATGATCCAAATAGAGATGTGTCCAATATGGTAGTTGAACCTATTGCAAATCCAAATAGAAAACAAAGAAGAGGGCGCGTAGGAAGAGTTGCACCCGGAACTGTATATTATATGTATGACTTGAAAAAATTAAGAGAAGATATATTATTTAAAATATGTACACAAAATATTACCACAACAGTATTAGATTTATTTACCAACACATTTGTTAAATTAATAGATGAAAATTCTGATCCTAATCTTACCGACAAGATTGAATTGATACCTAGTTTTTTAGTTTTACAATATACTTATTTAAATTCATTAGGTGTTTTAACCTTATATTCTAATGCTAAAAAATCTAATATCTTTATGATATATCCATATTCAGATGGTAAATATGATGATAAAACATTAATTGATGAAGATGGAACATTTTATATTATTCATCCAAATGAAGATAATTTTAAAAGAAATTTACCAACAAGTTTACAAATTATATCAAGAGAAAATTATGCAAACAAACCTAGAAAGGTAATTGAGTTAAATAAAGAAAGAGGAATTATTGATTCGAACAATAGAAAAACTCCTTATGGGGATTTAATTACAAATCTAGATGAATTATTTGTAACTCCAGACATTAAGAATATTACTTTAATATTAGATGCATTGTCCCTAGGAATTTCATTGGATTCTATGGTATTTAAAAATATTTTATTATTTATCATATTTAAAAATGGTTCATACAAATTTAAAAATGAAAAATTAACAGGGTATTCTGATTTAATAATTTTTTCAAGTCTAATACCTGATGCTTTCTTTAAAAAAATAGATATTGCAAATATAATTATAAATTTAGACCCAGAATTAGAAAATTTAGAAAAATTAATAAATCAGCAAATTATTTTAAATAATTTTTACCAAACTTTAGAAAATTATCACAAAGCATTGATAGCCAATTGTATAGAAATTACTAAAAAATATTATTTACTCAAAATTAAAATAGCAATATTGTTAATAATTAAACCTGTGATAAGTAAATTGAATCAATCAAATTTAAATAAAAGAAATGCTGATATAGAAGCAAAAGAATTGATAATTAATTCATTTGATAAATTTACAATAAAATGTTTTTCTATATTTGAATCTAATCAGGTTTTGATGAAAATTAATTTGGATTCGAATATTAGATATCCAGATAGATTTATTAAGATTTTTGAAAAATTAAGTGATAATGAAAAAACATTCTTATTAATATGTAAAAATTATCCTTATAATATATTAGAAAAAATACCTGAAACTGATTATTATATTGAATTATTTAATAGAGATATTAATAAAATTTATAAAATTAGTTCATTTAGATCACCATATAATCCTAAAAAAGTTATTAATTTAACTTCTGTTAATAAAGATTATCTTAATAATTATATTTTTTACTTGGTTTCTGATGATTCATATAATATCGAAAATATATCATATATTAGTTCTAAAATTATCAAAATATTAAAACAATTACTTCCAATCAACAAAATGGTATTTAGAAATAGAACTTTAGATAAAAAATATATTTTGGAAGTATATGGGTATGATGAAGCTAATAATATAGTACAAAAAATTGATAAAATTATACAATTAATTTGATTCTAATATATATATATATTAATTGATTAATTAATTTGATAAATAGAATTAAAATAAATAAAATTAATTTATGATTGTTAAAATATTAAAAAAAGAATATTCTGAATATGATAGATTGTATAAAGAACTTTATACACAAAAAGAGTTGACTGAATCAGACTTGGACAAGTTAACTGAATCAGACTTGGACAAGTTAAATGAATCAGATATGATAATTTGTAATTGTGTCCCAATCAAATGGAAAAATTTTAATTGGATACTAATTGCAAATTTTGAATTATTAAGATATTTGGAGAGCAATTCAGATTTTGATGCTACTATATTTTTTAATGAAAAAATATATAAAAATGTTTCAATAAATAAAAATCGAATAATACCGTTATATAATAAAAATTTGTTAGAAATGAAAGAAGAGGACCAATTAAAATATACTTGTTATTATGATGTATTTTTAAATTTGGTATTAATAAAGTGTAAATTTGAATTAGATTATTTGTACAATTTTGATATAAATGTAGATAATGATATACCAATTGATTATTCAAATTTAAAATTATTATGGATGAGTGATGATTTAAATAATAATGAATTAGAAATAATAAATTTTACTTCTAATATAAAATATAATTGGGAAATAAAATTTTTATCAGAGGCTCCAATATTAAATTTACAAATAAATTTTGAGCAATATTATAATATTTATAGTGGTGCAGTTTTAATTAATGGTAAAAATATTGTAGGGATTGTTGAATCAATTTGTGAAAATTCAATTAGTTTAATACCATATTTACTTATAAACAAATTTTTAAAAAAAATTTTAAATAATACAGATAACCATCTGGATATTGGGCTAAATAAAGTATTGATTGATAAACAAAATAATATTTACGGGGTATGTGCACAGAATGATATAATTAATAAATATAAAACTAAGGATAAAGATGGAAAAATAACTAAGGTTTTGATTGAAATGTTAGAACACGGAACAATAATTAAGTCCATAGATAATTATCCAATTAATTATAAGGGTAATTTAGATTTGTCAAATAAAAAAATAAATTCAAATGGCTTGGAAATTTGTACTGATATTCCTATTAAAAGTTATATATATTTTATAAAAAATGAATATATTAGAGATAGTGAATACATATTAAAGTTAGAAATACTAAAAGATAGTGAAGATTATGATTTTGAAATAAATGATGGGATAGTTCAAATAATAAAATCTGAATCTAAATCCGAATCCAAATTTGATTTTGAAGAAATTAATATTACAGTGGTTAATAGATTAAATGCATTGAGAAATATTTTATCCAATATTTTAGTTATTAAAAAAGAAAATATATATATTTTAGAACTAAACGAATTTTTATTAAACTTGTTAAAAAGATATTTGATTAAAACAAATTTTGATTTAATAAAAAAAATAGAAGAATCAGTTTACTCAAGTACTACTCTTTTAATTGCAATTAAAATATATAAAATAAATTGTCAAGTAGGATTTAATAAAAAATATATTAAAATAGGAATACTAGAAAAATTTTCTAATATAAATGAATTAATTGGAAAATTTAAGAAAAAAATACATTTGATTCATTATATAAAAAAAAATATCTAAATCTAATAATAAAATTTTTTTTACAAATATAAATAATATAATAATATAGTAAGATACTAATGATAGATAATTATTTAAATATTGATTCTATAGATCCTCAATATTGGGGAAAAAGTGGTTGGATATTTTTAAATTCAATAGCCTTAACATATAATCCAGAATATAAAGATAATTATAAAAAATTAATGGAACAATTGCCGTATTTATTACCATGTAAAACTTGTGGAAGTAATTTGAAAAAAAATATGGGCGAGTTGGATAAAGCACTAGAAAGTAAACAAAGTTTATTAAATTGGTTACTTAAAATTAGAAATGAAATTTATGAAGAAAACCAAAGATTCAAAGATAAAAAAACACTAAATGATAATATAGACGAAATTTTCTATAAGAGATGTGATAACAAATTGTATATATATTTGAGTATTATGATTTTGGTATTAATATTATTAATTGTAGTATATAAATTTATGAAAAAAGATAATAATACTGATTAAAATTAAAATTTAATCTAGATTTTGAATTTGTTCTTTGATAATTGTATTTAAATTATCAAGATTATTTTGACTAATTGTATCATTCATCCATTCATTAATGTTTGTATTAGCTTTATTAAGTATTTCGTCTCTAATACTGGTAATAAAAAAGCTATAGTCACGAATAATTTTTTTGAAAGAATAATTTTCATTTAAAAATTCTTTTAATAACATTTTAACTAATTTATTTCTAGGAATATTAGGGTTTGATATTCTTAAATCAGCCCACCAAATACACCATAGAGCACAAAATCCATTTGGATCTCCAATATAATCATTTTTTAATTCATGAATTTCTTTAGTTTGGAAACTAATTTTTGGTAAATAAGTACTAGGACTATAATATTTAAATTTTATATTAGGAATTGAGCCAATTCTATCCTCAATATTTGAATCTAGTAATTTTGGATTATAATCTAATCCTACAGGATGGTCTGAACCATGAGGCTCAAATCTTTCAACTTCCATTAACTCAAAATCAAATATTAAATAATTTGCATGAGACATAACAAAATTATCTTCTATTTTTTCTATTGCTATTGGAATAACTAAAAATCTTACATTATTTTTTTTCCTTTCATTTTTTATATTTGTAACTAGTCTGATTAAATCATTTTTTTTATTAGACGGTACATATAATATATTATTTTTCCATAGTATTTCAAAACCTGATATTTCACAAACCTGATTATTATTATTTAAATTAACGATATTACAATTTACAATATTTTGAAATAAATTAACCAATTTCAAAGATGATTCTAATTCTAAATTGTCTGAAGATTTATTAAATTTTTTATGTAAATATAGTAACCCAGAAAGAACATCTAATGTTGAACCAGTTATTGTGGAAATATTTACATTTGGATATTGACCAATTAATTTAATATATTTTTGTGTAATCGGGAATGAATTAACATCGTATCTGTTTTTATTTTTAATAAAATCATTAACATAATTAAATAACTTATTATATATTATAGAATAACAAAGATTATTTTTATCCAATTTTATTGATTTGAGTAAGTCATTTTCAGTTTCATTTAAATCTTTAATTTCAATATTTTTCTTACATCTATTATCCCAATAATCCAAATATGTTACTGATGGATTATTTGTTATTTCTCTAATATAACTATTTGTTACTATTTTTATAAATTCTTCCAAATCATCCTTTTTTAAATAATCAAATATTGTTTTTTGCTGATTGTCAATTATAAAAATATCTAATTTTTTATCTAACAAAATATTTTTAATATCTTTCCATTTATTGTTTTTAACCAATAAAAACAATACACTTTCGCCATTAAAATTTTGTATATTTAAATTTGATTTTTCTAATACAATATTTATTAAAATATTTAATTTATTTTTAATGAAAAAATCCATATTAGTAACTAAAATATGTGCCGGAGTATTACCTTCTATATTATAAAAATTTATATTATATTCGATATTATTTGATATTTCGTTATATTTTAAAATATTATTAATTTCATCTTGTGTTATATTTTTGATATCAATTATATTATTTAAAAAATAATGATAAAATATATTACCACTATTATCTTGGATATTACCATTAATTTTTTTTAATAATTTAAATTTATCAAGTAGTAACATAAATTTTAAATCAATATAAATAGATATATAATGTAAAACACTAAAATTAAATTTATATTCAACATTATTGATTATATCAGAAACTAAATCAAAATTTTTATCTAATACAAATTCAAAAATATCATGACATTTATATTTAACCATTAAATGTAAAGATGTTTCTCCATTCACATTTTTAATTTTTAAATTATTATTTTTTGAATAAATAAGTTTAAAAATTTCTAGATTTTGTGATTTAATAGAAACATGTAGTATATTATCCCCATCAGCATTTTTTGTATAAAAATTTTCAGTATAATTTAAAATCATTTTAATAGCTTCAATATTAAAAAATTTAATTGCGTAAAATAAAGCAGTGTTTTCATCATTATCTTTAATATCTAAAACACTTTTTCCAATTGATGATATATTTTTTTCAAGAATTAATTTTAATATATCTAAGTATGAAAATTTTATTACATTATATAAAATACTTCTATTATTATCATCAATTATATCAATACGAGTATTTTTATCTAATAATTCTTTAATTAATTCTAATTGATTGAATAAAATTGCATATTCTAAAAGATATATACCAGATTGATCTTTTATATTATAATCAATACTATTTTCTCTAATAAGTTTTATAAGATTTTTCCAATCTTGAAGTTTTACTAGATTAAATATTTTTAAAATTAGTTTATTATTATTATCTAAATCTTTATCAAAATTAGTTCTATCCATTATTTAAATATACAATATAAAATATATTACAAACATATATTTTATATTAAAATTTTTTATTGTTAAAAATTAAGTTCACCATATTCTTTTATGAAATTATTAATAGTTAAATAAATATTTTTTATTATTTTAATTTTATTTTTGTGATATGGTCTGATTACATCTAAACATTCATTTATATCCATTATTTTTATATTGCCAATTTCCCTGTTGGTCTTATCATAATTCTCATTTTTTTCAAATAATAACGTTAAAAAGTAATTATGAGCGTAATTAATTCCATTAGTCCCAACTAAATTTTCCCTTATGTATTTAGATTCTTCTATTATACTATATTGGGTTTCGTCATAACAAGTTTCTTCTTCAAATTCTCTTAATGCACAAACTAAATCTGATTCATACATTTCTCTTCTACCTTTGGGAAATCCCCATTCATTAAAAGCAAATAACGGTTTGATATTTTCAAGTAAATACATCTTCTTTATCTTTAATTGATTAAATTTTTGTTTTGAAGTTATATATTCTTTATAGTGATTCTTGTTTTTAATATTATTTTCATCCCATAAATTATGCCATAGGTAATCAAAGTCATTGTTGATCACATCTGATAATTCATCAGGAGTCATTTGTTCAAGTAAATGATTTATATTTTCATCCGAATCAAAATTATATCTACCTCTTATAAATTCTAAATAACCCAAAGATTTCTTACGTTGTATCATCAAAAATTTTATTTTACCATTTAAATCATAATTTTTTATTTTGGAATTGTTATCTTGCCATGTATTTCTATTTTTATAATTGGGAGACAAATTACCTTTTGTATTAAAAATTTTTAGATTTTCAATCAGATAATCCGATAATAATGAAATTAAATTTTTATCAAAATCTTCAATGTAAATACCAATAATACCATTTGATATTATCGGTTCCATACAATTTTTATAGTAATGACCTTTTCTATTACAATTTGAACAATAATAATTTTTTTTTGGAATTACTACTTTTTCATTGGGTAAATCGTTTATCCCATTAATATCTTCTTGTTCATTTAAAGTGTCATTTGTACTGTGATTTTTAATGTTACCAATGTACTTTACTTTTTTAATTTCATTAACATTATCGTCTATATTAATGTAGTTCATTATTACTAATATCTATAAAGATATTATTTTTTAACTGATTTTATATAATTATTAAATAATTTTATAATATTTAATAAAAATTTATAACATAAATAAAAAATTTTTAATCTTAATTTACTAAATTAATTTGCATTTTGTAAAGTTAGATTTCTAGGTTGTTCTTTATTAAATAATTCAATTTCTTCATCAGTAGCCATGTCTTGTAAAAATCCAATAACTAAAATTGATGAATCACTATCACTAAATGTAAATTGTAATACCAAAGCCTTGATGTAAGTTTCTGGAACTAACATATTGGAAGTAATTTTATTTCTAATATTTCTATTATTGTCAGTAAAGAATTTTTCTTTATTAATCTTATCAGGGGTAATAATTGCGGTAATTGGACCATTTTTACCACTAATAATTGTTTTATTCATACGATCTATTTTTAAAATTAATTCTTTGTTTTTAATTGGATAACATAATCTGCAAGAAAATTTAACTATATATTTGGCAGAACAAGTTGGATCTTCCGCCTCAATTATTCCATCGGATTCTTCTTCAATCTTATATACGTCTGTTATAAATCCATAATTCTTATAACATTTTCCAACCAATTTATTTGTCAAGTTGGTTTTTAAATGTAAATATTTCTTATTATCTAATTGATTTGGATATAACATCACAGGACAAATTAAAGTAGTATCTGTGTATGGGGAATGTAAGTTTGATGTTTTAATCACTTTTTCATTGGTTTTTTTATTTTTATTATTTTTATTATCCTCACTATCACTTTCACTATCAGATACCACTTCTATATTATCTATTTTAGCAGTTTTATCATTTTCATTGTCCTTAGTATGTCTAACGTTTTTTTTTGAAGCCATTATTAATATATATATAATTTATTTTATATATATTTATTTATTATCAAATTTTTTATAATTATTACAAGATTATAAAAAATACTTAAATTTAAGACAAGATGATTTCCCACTTTAGCTTGTCCTTAGACTCTAGTTCAAGCGCATCTAGTTTATTTAATTCGTCTCTATTTGGTTTGGTACTTAATTTGAAGCTTAGTTCAATTGTTTTATCTTTAATTTTTTCATTAAATTTTACATTTGATGTCAATATTTTGCCTACTTCACTTTTAATATAATCCAAACGATCCTCTAAATTTAATGGGAATTTTAATCTTGGGTGATTTTTAGGAACCATTATATATGTCATCTTATTTTTACCTTTGGCATATTTTTCTAAATCAATTAATTTATTCATTATACTATTACATATATCATCACGTGTTAAATCTTTAGCTGGTAATTTAACTCCAACATCTTTTGCTAATTCTTCTAAATATTCTTTTTGTTTAGATGTTGCACATACTGCACCTTTTAATGATGGAATACCTGTACCACGTTTCTTATCCAAAATCTTTTCGCGTTTTTCTCTGATCTTAAATACATCTTTAATTTCTTCAGGTCTTTTACTTTTTCTTCTATTAGTTTCTTTATCAACAATACCGACAAATTTATATTCTTTTCTGTTATCATAATAATCCATAACTTCATCAAAATTATATAAAGTATCATCAATTTCTTCATCAGTACTAATTGTTACTTCAGAAGATACATCATATTTTTCATTCAGTAAATAATTATAAAGTGATAATTTTGATTGATAATTATGTTGATATGATGTTCTATAATACATTGGAGCATTTTCATTTTCATCGAAAGGTTGATATAAATAATAACCATCTAAATAAATAAGATAACCTGCACGGTATGTCTTATCATAAATAATATCTTTAAAGTTATTAAAATCATTTTCAGTCACTGGAATTAATTCATCCAAACCTTTTTGTACAAAGAAATCATCGAATAAATCTTTTTTATCAGAATTATATGAATCCTTTACATAGTCAACTATAGTTTTTAAATTATATACATATCCTGTCATATATAATTCCTTTATTTTTCTCTTTGCATATTCAATTTCTGATCTTGCTAAATTACTTGTAAATGTTGAATAATCCAATTCTAATTTATTCAATTTCTTATATAATCCACTTGATGGATCATAATATTTAGAATTTAATACTGAATCATGACATTTGTATGCACATTCAGTAAAATCACATTTTGAAGGACAGATATTCTCTTCCTTTCCTGATGGAATTTCCATATCTAACAATTTCTTATTTGGTTTTACACAGGAATCAAACTTTTCTATCTCTTCTTTAAACATATTACCTTGTTGATTTAATGCACAATCAATTGCTACTTCTTTTAATGCACGTTCTACTTTTTTAAT